>Ga0257106_1000303_pt1 | contig 30848 bp, 18 predicted proteins | sample LP_taG_3_FD_190177 | JGI IMG/M metagenome (GOLD analysis project Ga0257106, IMG submission 190177) | Marine microbial communities from Northeast Subartic Pacific Ocean, Canada - LP_J_2011_P26_10m | ecosystem: Environmental > Aquatic > Marine > Oceanic | place: Canada: Northeast Subartic Pacific...
GACAGGTCACCTTTCTCGTGGCGTCCATAGCATTGAGATGCGGGTGGTTGATGACCGACCCGAACACATCAACGCCACGAAAACGTCCTCCACGCTGGTTCCTGTCGAAAACTCGTTCCCTCAAGCAGACATCTCGACCCCAAGTGAAGCCTTAACGTATTCATCTTCAGAGTTGATATGGTTCTCTGCAAACGGTTCAGGCGACTATGACGCCGCATGTTCCACCTTCCCTGTGAATGGGAGTTGGCATTGCGCTGAGCAGGAACCATTTGCCGGTTCTGAATACCTCATTGTCGTTTGGTCGAGTGACTTGGATGGGCGACTGACGCCTGTTGGCCAGGATTGGCTGATCTTTGAAACCCGACTCTCTTCGGGAACCCACATCATCTCCTTGAGTTTGGATGACGGCATCCATGACCCAGTGGTGGTCACGCATACCATCGAAGTGTCTCCATCCGCACCTGAATTGACCTTGGTGGAACCAGCAGATGGCCAAATCTTCCGTTCCTCGGACTCGATCTTTTGGAACGCAGTCCCTTCGACAGATTACGATGGAGACAACTTCACCATGACCGTGAGAAGCGATTTGTTAACAGAACCCCTGCTCTCTGCAGTTTCGCCAGAAATCACGCACATCAGCATGCTCCCTGCTGGCACCCACAACATGGAAATCACCCTTGAAGATGAAACAGGGCTCACTTCCAGCAAATTCATCACACTTACCGTTGGTCAATCCGATCCAATCGCATTGATGTTAACCCCAACAAATAGAGACTCGATTGAAGCCGGAGGAACGATCTATCTGAGCGAGGAATCAACCGATGCAGACGATGACATGGTCACCCGTGAATGGCGTCAATGGGCACCAGATGGCAGCTATGTTCTCCTTTCAACAAAAAGCCTTGATGAAGTAAAATTCCTACCAGGCGAACACAAAATATCACTCTTCATTGAAGACAGCCGTGGTGGTGTTGACGAGGTGTTTGCCAACCTAACCGTCCAGTCAAGTTTGCCGCGCCTCTCCAACTTACTCTATTCTCCATCGACGTTGATCGCCGGTGAAGTCAACCAACTCACGGTATCGGTCACCATGGAAGACGCTGATGGAACGACCAATGATGTACGAGTGACGGTCAAGTTTAATCTTCAAGTTTGGGAGATGAACCTGACTCAAAGCGCTGATGAGGACGTTTGGACCGGCATGTTGGAACTCCAACCTGATGCTGCCGGACGCCCAAACATGAAGGTGATTGCAACCGATGGAACGGGTGAAGACGCTACCGTTGAGGTGCTCAGCGTTATCCTCCAAATCGTGGAACCAGCCAGCGATAACCGTCCAATGATGCTGGTTGCAGGCGTTGTTGCGTTTATTGGAATCCTTACTGGAATCGCTCTGCTCGCTGCTCGCCGTCGAACACGGCTTGCCGAAATTGACCTCATCGAATCTTGGGATGCGTTTGGAACAATCAAAGCCGCTGAACCCGCCGATGAGAATGCGGTTGTTTCGCTTGAGGGTGGCGTGGTCGATGGGGCTTCGGAAGTACAAGCAGAGCAAGAAGGTAAGCAAGAGGAACCCCAACCACTGAAAGGCACTGACCTTGATTGGGATAACGTTTGATTACGTTCGAGTCAATTTGTAGACTGCTGAATGAACGCTCGTTAAACCCCGTTGCTTCTCATCTTCAAGCGCAATGCGCTCTAACAATTCCACCTCAAACTCTGGTTCAAACAACCTGAGAACTTCTTCATCTGGAAGTGAAAATGGCGGTCCTTGCATTTCGTTTTGCGGGTATGAAAAAGTAATCATCAGCCCTGTTGAACCTGGTTGACAAAGTGCCCGTATTTGATCGACATAGGCAGGCCTCATGGCTGAAGGGAGAGCGACGAGCGCCGCTCGATCGTACCATGCATCGCTGAAAACCATCGATGGTTGGATCGCCAAAATATCGCCTTGAAGCAGTGTTGTTTTTCCCTCCTCGTATCGCTTAATTTCTCCAAGTGATTCTATGATTGGTGTCTTTCCTGCTTCGTTGAAGAAAGCCTCAACCGCCGTTTCTACGAGTTCAATGCCCGTAACGCTGTGCCCTTGTTGCACCAACCAATGCATGTCGATGCTTTTGCCACACAACGGCACAAGCACGTTGGTGTCCTGTTCGAGGTTGAGGCTTGGCCAATGCTTGATCAGTAGATCATTGACCACATCACGGTGCCAACCGGTTTGATTGTCATCCCAGCGTTGATGCCAAAACGTCATGCTCGTTCAACTCAAGCTTGCTCGGGTAAATCGCCGTTTGTTGAATCGGGGTTTGAATCCCTGCTGCCCCACGGGGTTCGAGTTCGATGAAGGCCTACTCGGCGAGCGAAGAGGAATTTGAAGTTCTTCCAACCGTCGCCCCATGTGTGAATTTCAGCCTCGCCAACCCGTGGCCTGTATGGCACGGAGATTTCGACGGCCTTGTTCTTTCCAAGCACGCGACGAGCAAGGATCTTCATTTCTTCTGAAAGCGGCATACCATCGTTGGTCGGCCTCATTGCTTCGTTGTCAAAAATGGATTTTCTGAACACCCACATGCCGGACTGAGAATCTTTGATGCCATAGCCAAACAGAATGCGTGCGGTGAAGGACAGCGCCCAGTTTCCAAACCCGTGAATACCTGGCATTGAGCCTTCTTCAGCAAGCGACAGACGGTCACATGTGATGAAATCCAGATCGTCATCAAGCAGTCGCTTGACCAGCGTTGGAACGAGTTCTGCAGGGTAGGTGCAGTCTGCATCCATGGTAACAATGATGTCGTTCTTGGCCACATCAAATCCGGTTCGATAGGCTCGACCGTATCCTTTTCGGTCCTCAAGATGAACTCGGATTTTCTTATCCAAAGCAATCTCTCGAGTTCGGTCGCTTGAGTTTCCGTCCACAATCATGATTTCGAGGTTTTTACACCACCCACGCGGGATTGCATCAATCGTTGGTGCCAAGGCTTCCTCTTCGTTTCGAGTTGGAAGTATCACCGTAACGGTGACAGGGAGTTTTTCGCCCATGTACCTTGCCACAAACGCAACCCCCTTGAAAGCATTGGAGCGAGAATTTGAATCTGAAGGGTCTTCATTCGGTGACATTGAAACCGAAGCACACACTCGCACCTCCATGCACATCGCAATGGTGTCCGGTGAATACCCTCCACGGTGGGGGGGAATCGGTTCCGTTGTCTTCCACTTGGCTGGTCATTTGGCAGCGCGTGGCCATAGCATCACCATCATCACCCGTGCCCATAAGGGTCGTGCACCTGCCCAACAAGGCGTGACTGTGATTGAAGTTCCCTGGTTGAAAGCGCCAATGGCTTTCACCCGTTCATACGGGAAACATGCTTTGCGCGCCTTGAAACAACTGCATCTCAGCGCCCCTATTGACGTGGTTCACACCTTGTTGCCTCTCGTGAGTTGGAAGCGGAAGGAATTCGAATGGATTGAAGCCAACATCGCTCCAGTTGTCTCTGCCCTCAATGGCAGTTGGATCGGCGAGCGAGAAGGCATGAAGTTGGCAGCCAAGCATCGCGAATCTGCGACATGGAAGAATCCGAACGATTTGGCCATTCTAACGACAGGTGGCTGGTACGCTCGTTACGAGCAGGCCGGTATCGACGGCTCTTCGGTCAGTGTAGCAATCAGTGAATCAACAAAAAAGGAGTTCAAGCGTTGGTATGCTCCTCCCGAAGATTGGCGATGTGAGACAATTTTGTACGGTGTTGATCACCTTGTGTTCCGACCAAGTAACACCGACGATGAAGATGAACAATTGGCTCATGAAGCGTTGAGGAAAAAGTATGACGCAGCTGATGAAGATGCTCTGTGTGGCCGACCATCTAAATCCACGCCTCTGCTGTTGGCAGTCGGTAGGCTTGTGGCTCGAAAAGGTCACCGAACTTTGTTGCGGGCAATGCCGGAAATTCTTGAACAGCATCCAGGCACAAGGCTGTGCATCGTGGGACGCGGCCACATGGCGAAGACCTTGTTGAAGCAAGCAAAGCAATTGGGCGTTGGTCATGCGGTGTTCATTCAACCAGGCATGCCCTTTGAAGACTTAGCACAGCATTTCCGTTCAGCGGATTTGGTGGTCTACCCTTCCTATTATGAGGGTCAAGGGCTCATTCCTTTGGAAGCCTTAGCCAGCGGCACACCCGTTGTTACGGTGAATCAAGCCCCGCTCACAGAAATGATTGACAAAACTGTTGGTGAACTGTTTACAACCGGCGACTCAAGCGACCTGGCGAAGGCCGTTTGCCGGTCGCTTAACGACCCTGACGGGCGTGTTGAACAGGCTGAACGCGGGAGGGAGCGCGTCCTCTCGATGTACACCTACGAACATAACGCAGAAGCCTATGAGGCCATTTACGCTTCTCTGGTTGCCCAATAAACCCTTCATTGACGCTGAGTGGGAACCTCCAAAGAGAAGCGAAGGTACCAGCCTTCATGGCAGAGGATGCGATTCTTGTTCAATCCCCTCAAATAGAGGCTCCGTCATCGGGTTCGAGTGCGGCTAAGGAGCTCAACATGGCGATTGGCGCCACCATTGCAGTTGCCCTCATCGCCTTGCTTCTTTCAGCCCTTTGGGGCACATCAATCGCCAACGGTCTGAATCCAGCCGAGGCACAAGAAAACCTGGTCGGCGATCAGGTGTATTTCTCTTGGGGCGAACCAGAATACATGCCTCGTCACGACGAATGCATCGACCCTGATAACGGGCAGGATGCGGGCTATGAAGGCTATGGCATTGGCTATGAGCCAAGCCTTTCAATCGACAAGCAAGGCAACCTCTTCGTGACCGCTCACAAGGATTTGCGTTGGGGTGGAGAAGGCAACCCGTTCGCCCCCGTCATCGGCGGAGATTTAGATCAGTGGTACGCATGTGAAGATGGAGAAATGACATCTTGGGATTATTGGGCCTCATGGTTCTGGATTTCTAACGATGGTGGCGAAACATGGGGCCACGGCGATAACTTCGAACCAACCCCCGGCCCAATGACCAATTCCATTCTTGGATCCGTTGCTGGTTCCGGTTCCGAATGCCTCGGAGACGAAGGCGATATTGCCGTCGATGGCAACGATGTAGTTTACTTCCTTGACACCACATTGGAGGACAACTGGTGGCACATGTTTGAAGACGGTGGGAACACCTACATTTCACCAACAGTTTGCGAACGCATGCAAACCATGGCTGCGGATGACAGGCCGTGGGTCGCAGCACAAGGCGATGGCATCATTCACTACCTCGGTAACTCGGGAGCCAGTCCTCCTGAATGCACTGGTGATTCAGGGCGATACTGGTACTATCATTCCGAAACCGGAAGAGCCCCCTATTCACAATGTTATGCTATGCCCGGAGGTTGGTCAACCATCTCTGCTCAAAACGACGGCCCGTATGTGTTCGTGGCTCAAGAAGATGCAGACTCTGCAAGCGGGCACGTGCAAGTGCGTGTCAGTGCAGACTACGGCCGAGGAACAGGCCCAGGGCCTGGCGAAGGCACTTGGCAAAGCCCAGTTGAAGTTGGACCACGAGAAGGCAATTGTCCGGAGGGCTACCCCGTTGTCAACAACAACGAAGGTGGCATGGTCGTTGTGGCTTGGGCGGATTGTCCAAATGGAAACACAGGCGCTTGGGAGTTGAGGGTTGCAGTTTCATACGACAACGGCAGCGCTTGGTCAAGTTGGAATGCAACGGCGTTCGAGCGTGGGATTCAGATGTATCCGTTCGTTTCAATCTCTGAAGATCAAGTGGTCAGCCTTGCGTTTTATGGTTTAGATTATGATCAAAATAACTCTGAAGATGGCTATGTTGCTGGCAAGGATTGGTACCTGTATGCAGGCGCCCTCCACCATCCAATGGAAGGGGATGTTTGGGATTTCAAAATCGTTGATCCGACCCCTCTTCACACCGTTACTGATTACGAAGAAAGCAGCGGCGATACGCACGCTTTGCATGATTTCTTTGAGACCGTCACATCGCCAGATGGTTCTTGGATCGGTATTGCCTATCAAGAAAACGTCGGGCTTCACCCGTTCGAAGAAAATGAAGAACAACGGTACATCAAGTTCGTTCGCGGGGACATCGCCACAGCTCACAGCGTGGTCAACAGCAGTTCCGATACCGGCTTGAGCATGCCGTTCTTCTCCTCCGACGAGTTGATTCTCGCCGCGCGCTTTCAGTCTTGAGAAGAGGATTCTCAAGTCACCCGTAGGGTGTTCTGTTTGACAGGTAGTGTTCATTAGCACATCACCACTTGGGCAACCATGCTCGCGAAGCGTGTGCTTGCCCTCTGGCTCGCCGCGCTCTTGCTGTGCACCTTGCCACCGGTCCAAGCGGACAACGATATTCAAAGCGCAACGCCCCTCACGGATGGAGTGACGTCCAGCGGTTATGTCTGCGATCCGGATTGTGATGCTGGCAACGATAAGGCCGACTATTGGAAGGTCGAGGCGAAGAAAGGCGACATCGTGCAAATCTCATTTTCCGGCACCATGAACGGGCCGGCTTGGTTTTGCCCGGGCGACGGCTGGATGGGGCGTATTTCTTTGCTCAACCCTCAGGGTGGAACCATCGTCGATGCCTACGTGGATGACAACGCCGCATCGAAGACGCTGTCGACCACCGTATCCACTCAGAGTTATGTCTATCTCAAAATCCAGGCTGACGATTCGTGGTGCAACGATGGTTATGATTACACCATCACACCGTCAATTGACAAAACCAATCGAGACAGCGATGAAGACGGATTTGTCGACATCGATGACGACTGCGACGACACTGTTGGCTCTTCCTCGAACGACCGAAAGGGTTGCATCGATACCGATGGCGACGGTTGGTCCGACCCAGACACCAGTTGGTTGGCACAAAACGGTGCGGACGCATTCTATCTCGAACCAACTCAATGGCTCGACAGCGATAACGACAACTACGGTGACAATCTTGACGGCTATCAGGGCGACCATTGCCCGTATCGACGGGGTTATTCGACCATGGACAGATTCGGATGCCTTGACTCGGACGGCGATGGATTTTCTGATGAAGACCCAGGTGGCCTCGATGGCGTAACGGCCTGGTACGCTCATCCAACTGGCATGGGCGATGCTTTCCCGCTTGACAGCACCCAGTGGAACGACACCGACGCTGATGGCTATGGAGATAATTGGGCAGACGACGACTGGAATGTGACCCGTGAAGCATGGGGAATTGGTGTCCATGTCTACAACGCAACCATGCCGGATGCTTGCCCCTTCATCACAGGATCATCAAGCGGTGATCGCTATGGTTGCACCGATACTGACGGTGATTCATACTCTGATGGTGATGTTAATTGGACCATCAGCAACGGTTCAGACGCCTTCCCTCTGGAAGAGTCACAGTGGCGCGACCGCGACTTTGACGGTTGGGGCGACAACCAAACCGAGGGGGCAAACCTCGTCGATGATTTCCCAGATAACCCTACACAGTGGTTGGACACAGATGAAGACGGCTGGGGTGACAATCGAACCTACGGCGCCTCGCAAGTCGACGATTTCCCATTCGTTCCTTCGCAGTACAGGGACACCGACGGCGACGGTTATGGCGATAATCTCGAAGGGTATGAGGGCGATGTATGCGTATTCTCTTCCCCTGAAGAAGTTGAATCCAGTTGGATTTCCTACGCCGACCGCTTGGGTTGCCGAGACACCGATAAGGATGGATTTTCAAACCCAACAGACGATTGGATTGCTCATCCAGCCGGCTTTTCTGACGCCTTCCCCGAAGATTCGAGCCAATGGTACGACACCGATGATGACGGCTATGGGGACAACACGGAGTACTTCGACGGCCAAACCTTCCGAGACGCTTATCGCGGCGATGGATGCAAAACCACAGAAGGTTCCTCCACGTTTGATCGATGGGGCTGCCCCGACAGCGATCAAGACGGCTGGTCCGATCCAACAAGCGCATGGCTTGCAAGCCCTGGGGGTCGCGGCGATGCTTGGCCGATGGATCAAACTCAATGGCATGACATCGATGGCGACGGCCGCGGCGACAACCCACGCGGTACCACAGCCGATGTGTGCCCCGATCAGGCCGGCACTTCAGTCGGGCCTTCTTCAGGTGGAGACCGTTGGGGCTGTGCTGATACAGACGGCGATGGCTGGTCGGATTTAGGCGATGCTTTCATCCACGAACCGACCCAATGGCGCGACTCAGATGGTGACGGCTACGGCGACAATGAAGATGGTAACCAAGGCGATGCTTGCCCTGAAGTCCGAGGCACTTCCATGCTCGACCGACTTGGGTGCAGGGACACCGACGGCGATGGTTGGTCGGATCCAACCGCTTCTTGGGCGGCCCATCCAGCAGGCACAGCAGACGCATTCCCTACCGAGGCACTGCAATGGCGCGACCTCGATGGTGATGGTTTCGGTGACGTCCCTCTTGGCGCATTTAGGGATGATTGCCCAGAGCAGGCTGGTACTTCAAAACGCGATATACAAGGGTGCGTTGATTCGAACAACGATGGCTGGTCGGATGAATATGGCGAGTTTGCTGCAGCGGTTGCCATTCTTGGTGAAAGCCCAGAAGCCTCTTGGCTCACATACCTCGTTATTGGTTTAGGATTCATCGCAGGAGCAGGAGCAGCGCTCTTTGTTCGTTCAGGCAAGGATGATGCAGATCTCGAAGACGCTTTGTTTGAAGAAAAACAATCTCGCACCCTCGAAGAAATGGGCCAAGAGCTTCCGCTTCCCGGAATGATTGCGTTGCAGGACCTTCCTCCTTTGCCGATGCCAGCAGGAGCCATGGAGGTGAACGAAGATGCTTGAACTTCAGAGGCGAAGCATGCTGATGTTGCTGATTCTCACCTGCAGCATGGTGGCACCACTCGGGTTGAGCCTCACGGCCTCGGCCGAACCGTCTGCCGTTAATGACGCGCTTGAAGCGGAAGGATTGAACCTCATTGCCCTTCGAAACGATACCTTAGATTTGAACCAAGACGGGGAACCCGATGCCATTCGAGTTGTGGTCATCATGAACACAACCAACGAGTTCACCAACATCGAACTTCGTTTGTATGGTGTTCACAAAGATCGTGAAGTTCATGACAGCCGCAGCATGTCCTTTTCCGGCCAATCAAACGCCAGCCTGGTGTATGATGCATGGGCACAGGGTGAGCATGCATTACGCCTTGAGATCGTCAACCAAGACGGTGAAACAATCACCACGGTTCAATTGCCAACTTATGTGCTTCGCCCAGCGTTGAAAACCCCTCAAATCACCCTTGATTTGGATGCACCTGCTCGGATTGAAACAGGCGATGCATGCATGATTGACCGTGTGTTTGCTGATGAAACTGGCCCTCGATATGCGGCGGAAGGGGTTCGAACGTTTACCGGCGCTCCCTTCACCGTGCTCGACAACCAAACAGCCCTCAATTGCTCTCGCTGGCCTGCCGGCGAATACATGCTGAAGGAAGCCTATCGTAACGACCTTGGTCAGACGGCTGAATCTTGGCTCAACATCACCATTCACAATCGACCTGCACCCGCCTTTTCACTCGATGTTCGCGGCGGAGGCAACTCAACTGACACACCATGCCTGATTACCTTGGTCCCGAACATGGCGGGTGTCGACTTCACCACGTTTGACAAGATTTGGGCTGTTCAAGGCAAGCAACAACCTGGCACTTCCAGCGAGGCGTATGATTGCTCGGTCTTGCCTGCAGGGGTCCATCTGATCAGCCTCGAAGTGATTAACAATGAACAAATCCGTACAATCCACGGCCTTAACCTCGTTCGGTCACCAGGTGCCAACCTCACCGCCGATGAATCTGCAGCCCTTCCAAGCCGATCATTCGGTGAAGAAACAGATACGGAATCAGTCGGTTGGTATTCAATCGGAGCGCTTGGTTTGATCGTCGCCTTCATCGTCTTTTTCATGCTTGTACGGGTCAAGGAAGAGGGTGAACCACCAGCCCTACGTTCCCTCGGTCCAACACCAACGATCCTGCCCGATGGTTCACCCGACCCGCAAGGCATGCCGACCACAACCGATGACAGCGGTACCCTTTGGCGCCAACAACCGGATGGGTCAATGGATTGGTGGGATCTGGATTTGCGTATTTGGCACAAGTGGTGAGGCAAGATGGCGCAATGGTTGATGATTTTCACCTATGTGATGGCTTTCAAAATTACCGTCATCGGTCTCTGCGTTCTGATATGGATGGTGCGGGTGCGTCCTCGTGTACCCCAACTGCATGCCAATTGGAATTCAGATTGTGAAAAAACAACCACTGCAGAAATAGAAGGGTCAGTGATTCGTTACTCCAACATCCGTGATTTTTTCTGGCGAACCACACGCGATCGAGATGAAGACTGGGCAGATACGGTAGAAGTAAACGCTGATGAGATCAAGGACGTCTGGTTCGTCGTCGATCACTTTCACAGCCTGCACGGTATGGCTCACACCTTCCTCACCTTCGAATTCAATGATGGCACATGCTTGTCATTCTCTTTTGAGGCACGGCGCAGAAAGGGGCAACGGTACCACCCTTGGCCAGGTTTCTGGCGGCACTTCGAACTGTATTTGTTAGTCGGCTTTGAACGAGATGTCCTTGCACTGCGCACCAATGGGCGGGGAAATAAGGATTACATGTTTCGTGCAATAACGCCTCCGGGCAAGGAAAAAGCGTTGCTGTTGGCGTTGACCAAAAAAGTCAACGGGCTGGCTGAAAAAGGGGAATGGTATCACTCCTTCCTAACCACATGCAACACCTCCATCGTTGGCATGGTGAACCTCATCACACCCGGTCGGGTTCCGTTCACGTGGCGGAACTTTTTTCCAGGATACACTCCAAAGGCAGCCTACAAGCTTGGATTAATCGAAGATTGGGGCGGCTTTGAATCGACCCTCGAGCATGCACGGGTTGACGAACATGCTTCAAAATGGGATGGCGAAGGATCGTATTCAGAGATGCTTCGTGATTATCTTCCGAAAGGTCCGATTTGATCTGGTTCAACGCACAAAAGAACGGCTCCTTGTTCAACGACGAGTCTGATTTTCGAGGCGAGGGATTTGTTGTTGAGGCCTCTTGTGCCCGTGTCGAGCGTTTCGTTTTCAAGCACCCATTCGCACCCCGTCAATGTGACTCCATTGGCAGCACCAAAAGCAAACAAGGAAACGCGGCTACCTTTTTCTATAGAGTGGAGTTCTATCATTGAATCTTTCACACATAAAATGCGGGCTTCAGCCGAATAAATTGTGGTGTTTGGAGGCGCTTCCATCAGTGCGAAATAAGGGGCGAGTTGATGGCCCAATGCCCCTCCTTCCACGCCGATGATGTCAATTTTAAGTGGGGCGTGTTGCCGGGCATAATCAATTGCTTTGGCTACATCATTGGAATCTTGGTTTTCTACGTTCAGCCATTCGACGGTGTTCTGCGTTTTTTTCATGGCTTCTTCACCAACGCTGTCCATGTCACCGATCACAACATTCGGTTCAAAGCCCCGCTCAATGCATTGATGAAAGGCACCGTCGCATGCTAGGGTTACGTCAGCTCGTTCTTTGAGTGGCCGCCAAACTTGCTCTGAAGGCCACACGCCATCGGCACAAATGAGCCAACGCTTGCCGTTCATAATCCCTCCAGAAGTTCCTCTTTTGTCAACTTCTCCCCTGCGTTCTTTGGATGATGTTGGCGGCTGTTCACCTGACCCCCTACGGGGGTCATGATGGGCCTTTTTCGACAAGCGTTTTCAATGAGGGGGCGTTACAGGGATTCATGGCGGTTGAGCGTAGTGTATCTTTTCCTACTCTTGCTCTTGCGCTCACCGTCCTTTTTTTGATTCAATCCTTCGCACCGCTTGTCTCCCATTCCACTCCCGTAGATGCCTTGCAGGAAGAAACCCAAGCGATGCCAACGAGCGCACATGTTCCCTTTTCAAGTGGCTATGGTCACGACTTTGCTGGTGAGTTCATCTCCTTTGACGGACTTGAATCAGCCGAAGTTCGCCAAGAGTCTGGATTGGACGCTTGGACTCAATCAACCCTTCATCAGTTTGAGAACATAACCCCTGGAACCCCCGATGTTGTGATTACCGGGCGTGAGAAAATCAACCTCTGCTGGAGCACGGTCGAAGGTGAAGTGCATTATGCAAGTCGGACTTTTACAGGATCTTGGACCGATGCTGTTGTTGACAACGTAGCACCAAGCACCGAAGAAACGCTCGTCGATTGCGCACTAGCCATCAATGAAAACGGCCGTCCATACATCATGTATGCCGATGGTCAAGACATCAAGGTGGCCCGTGTCGCCTACGCTGGCCAAGTCTACTTAGAAACCACATGGCTCACCCGGACCATCCTCGAAGATGTCAACCCAACAGATTTCAGACTCAGCCTTCGAGAGAATGAACTCGAATGGGGCGTGTTCAGGGATTCAAACGAATCCCTGTGGCAATTAAATTTCAGCGGCACACGCTGGTCGCATGCTCTTCTTGACATCGGCCCCGTGGGCGAAGACATCGAACTCGCTATCGATCACAACATGGTTGCTCACCTTGCTTATGTTGCGCCCGAGGCGGGCGAAGTTCGATTGATCCGCGTGGATGGTTCATCTTACGATTATCGTGTATTGGCACGCAGCGATGACCTACGGTCACACATCGGAATGGGGCTTGATGCAAATGCGCTCGAGCAAATTGTAACAACGACCAGTCCCGCTCTGAATCAAGTCGAAGTGTCCTTGCTGCGCAGCCTTTCTGGTCAAGAAACCGGGCGAATCAACCCAACTCCGAGCATCAACCTCACTGGCGGGCAGGAATCGGGTGAAGGATCTGTTGTGATGGGTGATTTCAACGGCGATGGATTCGACGATGTTCTCATTGCTGAACCCTATCATGACGGAAACGCTTCGGATACGGGGCGAGTGCTCGTCCGCTACGGTTCAACCACGGGCGTTGCATCTGCATCAGGCGATGGCTCCGCACAACAAGCAGACTTGATTCTTCAAGGCGAAATGGAACATGAATTGTTCGCCCATGGTGTTGCAGTTGGAGATTTTAACGGCGATGGCTACCACGATGTTGCGATTGGTGCCCCAGGTTGGAACGATACGAGCGAGAACTTTACCGGTGCGCCTGGCCGAATCGAGGTTTACCTTGGCAACAGCACAGGTCTCGAGTCAAACGCTTGGTGGAACACCTCGGGTGAAGAGGCCGAACAACTTGGGTGGAAACTCAGCGCCTCAGTCACCATGAACGGCGATTCAATGGCAGACCTTGTCGCCTCAGCTCGAGGGTTCGTCGAGCAGGTGACCGACGTGAAGGCAAACCATGGAAAAATTCTAATTTTCAACGGAAGCGCAAACGGCCTTGACCACCTGCGCAACATCACTCAAAGTAAATCTGGACCAATGTTTGGTCAATCTTTTGCCTCCAATGGGGATTTGAACGGGGACGGAATGAGCGATTTGCTGGTATCAAACACCGGAGATTTTGATAGTCCACTTGGCTATTCATCAATTGAAATCTTCTTTGGCAGCCAAAACGGATACAATGGAACCCTCGATCAAAGCATCGTGTCCAATATTCAAGGGCAACTAATGGGTTCGACCATCAACTACCTTGGCGATGTCAATTCGGACGGGTATGATGATTTCATGTTCAATGAGCCATTCAATGGCACAGGCTATCGGAGCGGAAAGATATGGGCCTACTATGGTACAGAATCAGGGATTGCTTCCTCGGCTCCAGATTATGCCTTTGAGTCGGGCCAAAGTAACGCCTTGATTGGACGTACAATAGAGCCTGCTGGTGACGTAAACGAAGATGGCTATGATGATGTTTTGATCATGCAAGCCAACCCTGGCGATAGTGGTAAGGTGGAATTAATTCTTGGGTCTTCGATCGGTTTGCGTTCAGACTGGGAACTGTTGGCAACGGGTCAAACTGGTGAAAACATCGGACTTCTTGCGGCAACGCAGGGGGACATCGACGGCGACGGGCTCAGCGAAATCATTCTCAGTCGCCATGATATGTCCACCAATCCGACAACTTTGGTGTACCAAATCCACTCCGAACGGGATTGGGAAGCCACTTCCTTCCTGCATGACGGGGACCTCACCCAATTGGACCTCAGCACCTCCAAGCGCGGTGAAACCAGCATGTTCCTTACCTTTGACAACAACGCTTCCTTGTACAGCGAACATGTCAACGACGGAACGCCCGCGGGAGTTTGGAAAGAAACCACCGTCGTTGAGAGCAGCAATCAATCCCAACGCTATGCCTTCAGCGTTACAGAGTCTGGGCGCCCAATCATCTTTGAAGCAGATGCTCAAAACGGCTTGATTCTTCGTTCCATACTTGGCCACACTGCGGTGGAGCAGACGCTCGTCAGCACCGGCCAATTTGGCGAGCACCTTGGCTCTAACCTCGATGTGTTGGGCCAACAAAGGCTCGCTTATGCCTCGGCAGGCACAAACCAACTGTTCACCTCTATTGAAACTGAAAATGGATGGACGACCTCGATGGTACGCTCTTCAATCACCCTTGATGGGCCTGTTTCAGTCATGACCCAAGGCTTTGCCTCAGCCAACAATGAAACCGTTCTAATCTATCGAGATGCACCAAACAACGCGTTGGAAATCGCCCGTCAACCAGCGGCATCAAGCGCTTGGAGCTTCGATAACCTCTCTTCAACCGGGTCGGTCGTTTCCAATCAACAATCAGCCGCCTACCTCGCTGATGGTTCACTCGCAATCCTCTTGGTGACAAGCGACGAAACCACTTCGAACCTTTCTTTGTGGGTGATGAACGGAAGCACCGTCGACGTTCACCCGATCACACCTCTTTCTGATCTCTCCTCGGACCTCCGACTTGCTCTTGGGCCAAACGGGACAATCATGGCTGCGGTTTTGACCACAACGGGAACCCTATCGGTCCATGAGTTGAGCCCAAACGCAAGCAATTGGACAAGTTACACCACACAACTCCCAGGAAGCACCAATCAGTTCAATTTCGATCTTGTTGGCGGCGAGACCCCTATGATGGCAGTCCGCAGTGATTCTGGGCTGATTCCTTCGCTTCACAGCCGTGTGAACAGCACCATGTGGACACAGCTTGCTGCCCCACTGCCTGCTTCGAACCTTGAGGGTGCTTGGGATCTTGTAGTGATGGATAATCATTACTTGCTCATGACAAGCAGCGGCTCCAACAACGAACTCACTTGGAACACCATTTCAAAGGATAAAGCAACACAATCCAATGCCACCTGGTCGAGCCTCGCCTTTGGCTACCGTACTGTTGGAAGTCAAACAGGGGCCCAAACTGATGCAAATGGAACCATTCACCTTGCTTATTGGGATGACATCCTCGATGACGTCGGTGTTATTCGAATCTATGTCGATACCGATCGCGATCTAATTTTCGACCTCATCGATGACCTGCCACTGCTTGGTAATCAATGGGCCGACAGCGATGGTGACAACTACGGCGATAACGCCAACGGGCCGTTTGGTGACGAATGCCCTAGTGCTGCAGCATCGTCTTCGTTCTATGTTCACGGCTGCTCTGACTATGACGCAGATGGCTATGCGGACACCATTGATGGATGTCAGGATGGTCGGGGCAGTTCTTGGCTTGGTCGCCTCGGTTGTCTAGACTACGACCAAGATGGCTGGTCTGACAACGACCTCTCCTATTTTGATGGCGATGCATTCATTCTCAATTGGAAGCAATCGAAGGATTCTGACGGTGACGGATATGGAGACAACTCTGGGCCAGACTGCTGTTCCACCCCGCTCGATCCAAACAGCGCTCCAGGCGATCTATTCCCGTTCAACCCCTCACAATACTCTGACTTTGATGGCGATGGCTGGGGCGATAACGACAGCGACTCTGTGACAGGTGATGCTTGCCCGTGGAATTGGGGCGCCTCATGGCGAGACCGAAACGGGTGCCTTGACACCGACAATGACGGTTCCTCTGATCCCTCAGACCTCGGGGGCTTTTTGGAATGGAACACAAGTTTGGGCGCCGACATGTGGGCAAATGACCCGACGCAATGGGCGGATTCAGACGGCGACGGCTATGGAGATAACAGTTCCAATGAGGCCACAAACCCGGATAAGTTCCCCGATAACATTGCAGCAGCAGTTGACAACGACAGCGATGGTTATCCTGACAGTTGGACCACATTCTATGACCTTTCAGATGAAGACCAAACCAACAACGGTGCAGGTCTGATGCTTGATGGATGCCCCGGCGTTTGGGGCAACTCGACAAATCCAGTTCACGGATGCCCTGATATCGACGGCGATGGATGGGATGATTCAGTCGACGCCTTCCCACTCGAACCAACCCAGTGGTTGGATTTCGATCAGGATGGATTTGGGGACAACTCAGATGGCTATCAGGCTGACGAGTGCAAAACAACAGTCGGTGTTCTCAACGGAACAGTCCCCCTCAACGGTGAAACAGGCATTGGTTGCCGTTTCATTGACGATAGCGATGACGATGGGGACTTTGTTTCCAATGAAGAAGACACGTGCCCCAACACAGATTCAGGCTTGAGCGTCAACGCTGCTGGATGCGCCGACAATCAACTGGATGACGATCAGGACGGCATCATGAACGATATGGATCAATGCGACCAAACTGAGTATCTAGATCCTGTTGATGAAACAGGATGCAGCGATGCTCAACGAGTGGCCGACAGCGATGGCGACGGTGTGTTCGACCCACAGGACATCTGCCCGTTTACATCGGGTACAGACGTTGACGCTAACGGTTGCGCTTCAAACCAAATTGACACCGATGGGGACGGTGTTCTGGATGCGGAAGATGACTGCCCAGATACGCCCACTGGTTTCCCGGTCGATGATGTAGGCTGCACCGATGAAACTGCCCTCGAAGATGATCTCGATGGAGACGGCTTCAAGGGTGCTTACACCTATCTTCTCAACGCAACAAATGGGCTTCGTGAGAACCAACAAGGAGATGCCTTCCCAACCGATGGAACTCAATGGTTCGATCAAGATGGCGATGGCTACGGCGATAACCTTGAAGGAAACAACGCAGATCAGTGCCCGCTGGAAAATGGAACTTCATACATTGATTTCCTTGGATGCTTCGATGACGGCGATGGCTATCGAGACCTCTTTGAACCCGTTGGTATGGCTGGGGATTCAACTCAGTGGGAAGACCGGGACCGTGACGGCTACGGGGACAATGCATCAGGGGCGAATCCAGACTTATGCCCTGATACAGAACCTGCCTACAAGACCTATGTTGATTCAACAGGTTGCGACCCAACACAAAGTGACTCAGACAACGATGGGACGGCTGATTACTTTGACAACTGTCCAGATGAACCCGCAGGGTCTGACGGTGGTTACGGCGATGGATGCCCGATAAAGGCAACCAGCGACGATGAATCCTCAAGTGGTCTGTTTGGTGCCTCTCCAATAATGGCCATTCTCGCTGGCGCAGGTGGTTTACTTGGCGTTGGTCTTCTCGTCATGCTTCTCTTGCGCCTTTTGCGCAGCGACGATTTCGATTACGATGATGACGATGACGACGAGGATGAAGATGAAGACGAAGGGAGCTTCGCCTCTTCTTTCCCTTCGACCCGTGCGACCCCAGAACGCGCCCAACCTCGCTCGACCCCGAAACCTGCTGCAGGGCCTTCGGGGCGTTCTCTCCCAAGTCGGGCTGGTCCAGCCAAGAGCGGACTTCCAAGTCGCGCTCCATCTTCTGGCCCCCCGCAATCGAAGGCACCTTCTGGGCCTCCACGAGGGCGCACAACGGCTGCTAAAATCCCTGATCTGCAAACCGCAGAAGAACCTGAGGATGACGGTTCAGCAAAGGTTCGCAAAGCACGCATTAAAATTGATTTGAGTATCTTTGAAGATTGGCAAACAGAGGACCGAGAATCTGCGGCCGATTGGGTTCGAACAGCCCTCGATGAAGGGGATCTCGAACGCACAATCATGATGCAATTGCAAGAAACAGGCTGGTCTGCTCCTCAATCGCGAGCCATTTTTGATCTTGGAAGGAGTCGCTGATTAGAATGGGCTTTTCACGAACACTCTGTGGCATCATCCTCAAAAACAGTGCACAAGTGGCCAAGGCGTAAGGGGTTGAATCATGGTCGATGAATTGCCCGGAGAATCAATGCCTGATGGCATTGAAGTGGATGATGCTGCGGCTTACTTTGGTGTAACTGAATCCTCGGATATGGTTCACACGCTTATGGACATGGACCGCACTGAAGCAATGGAGAAATTCTTCGAAGTGCTCTCCGATGTGGTCCTTTTGCCCGGAGAATTTGATTTCACCGCTGCAAGCGAACGCATTCAGTGTGAAGGCGGCGAGATTTACTATCTCGTTGCAGGCCATCTTGGTATTATGGCCATTCCGGACCCTTTGCTGAACTACATTGGGTTGCCCGATTCTTCAGGCAGTCTTTCGGGAGCATCGAATTCAATGAGTGCTGATGATTTGGCGAAACTCACTGCTTTTGCAGACCCAATGAAGATTCTAAAACTCCTCGCCGTGGCTTTCGCTACAGGAGGCAAGGGTGAAGTTACCCGGTATTTGCAAGGTCTTGAATCCTTTTTGGCCCAACCTGAATCAAACCACGATTCGCTGTTAGCAATTGCTGACGAACTTGAAGCAGCGCTCGACGTTGCAGGCCACGCCCTGCCAGTGCCAACGCTAGCGAGTGGAACAGCGGCCTCTTCCAGCGTCGCTCTGCCGCCAAAACCTTCTGCAACGCCTGCTAAATCTGCGCCAGTTTCAGAAAAGCCAACCAAGGCTGCCCCGAGCGTTCCGCTCCCCTCCGAAGCACCAGTTCCGCTTCCAACCCAAGCAGAACCCGCTCAACCGAAAGTGGAACTGCCTTCTGTCTCAAACCCAAAACCAGTGGAAGCAACGGTTGACACAACCAACGAAAAGCAAGTGGCCAAAGCCACGCAAGACGCCTTTGCAGGAGCCTTCGATCTTGGAATGGGTGAGGAAGAGGCAGAAGCCGCCGCTTCGGTGGCTGAACCGGTTGTTGAGGAAGTCCCAGTTCCGAAACCCGTGGCTGAACCAGCGATTGAACCGGTGGCTGAACCGGTGATGGAAGCAGTTCCAGAGCCACAACCAACACCTATGGCACAACCCGAACTGACCCCTCTTGAAATGCCAATTTCAGAAGAAGAATTGTTCACAAGTGCTGCTGAACACTTCATCGCTGCTGACACCGACGGCAGCGAGCAATTGTCGATTGAAGAGTTGGCGGTTGCAACAGGAACTTCGGTCGAAGAGGCCACAGCGCTCCACGCCGAAGCAGATACAGACGGGGACGGGGGCGTTTCGCTTTCTGAATTCATGGCTTCCTCTTCAGCGAACAAAGCAGCCGCTCTTCCGCGGCCCGTTGCACCAGTTCGAAAACCATTGAATCAACCTGCACAGCAAGCACAGCCCGCTCAAGAACCAACGCCACAACCAGACCAACAACAGCAACAGCAACAGGACTGGAATCAACAGCAACAAGCTGCTCAACAACAAGCTGCTCAACAACAAGCCGCTCAGCAACAACAGGCATGGAATCAACAACAACAGCAACAGGCGTGGAATCAACAACAACCCGCACAACAACAGCAAGGCTGGAATCAGCAACAACAGTCAAACCATCAGTGGAATCAACCGCATCCAACCATGCCTTCGGTTCAACCAACCATCCGATCTGGTGTCATGTGCCGAGGCTGTGGCATCGGTCTTGATCCATTCTGGAGGTTCTGTCCGATTTGTGGGACACAGAACGCTCCACAAGGGTCACAGTGACAACAATAATTCGCCCTTGTCAAGTACTTGGGTGTCGTCAAACCAGAGGCTTGGTTCCTTGAGAACGCCCGGAATGTGAATTCCAACGGATGATGTGCCACCTAGCGCAGTGTTATCACCGACTGCAAAATAGCACGTGCCGAGTCTCTTTTCGTCTTCCAATACGTTTCCTGAAAGTCGAGCCTGTGGGTTCATTCCGATGCCAAATTCAGCAACGGTCCAGACGTTTTCTCTGTCTTTTACCCGAAGACGCCCTGCTGCTTCACCAAATTCTTGGCGGATAGCGGCAGCAATTGTTCCGCCTGTGACGTCAACGACCAATCCGTTTTCAATCGTGAGGGTCACCGGCTCGTCGACAAGATTTGATTCCCATGAACCGTCGATGACCACCTTGCCGTTCATGGTACCTTCCCGGGGCATAATGAACGCCTTCCCAGCGGGTAAATTCGTCAGCATTTTCGGGCGGTTACAAATTCCGTTATCATCAAGTTTCCATTCTCGCCAATTGACTTCAAACGTGACGTCAGTGCCCTGTTCTGATTTGACATTGAGAATGCGTCGTCGCCGCAGATGAGGCTGTAGGTTTCCAATTCGTCGCTTGACATCAGTAAAATCCGCCGACATACCGCCTCTGCTGAACATTTCATTGGTCATTCCAGGCATCGTTGCAACCCGTGCGCGATCTTTCAACGCTTGGCGGACGGCTCGGGTGTGAGTGAGAGAGTAACGGGTGGGGGCGATCACAACTTGTTGTTGCCGCATCAAGTTCGCCACCGGCGCGGGCGGTTCCTCCCCGTGATGGCGCGCTTTCGGCATGACAATCAGGAGAACTCTGTCGGAGCGCCTGTTTGCTGCTTCGTGCAAGGCTTGACCAATGTCTCCGGTTGTGGGGTCGCACACAATCAGTACGTTTTCACCGCGCCGAATGTCCATGCACGTATCGATAACCATCCGACCGCTGCGCTGAAGTTGTTCAGTCATTTCCTCAGTTGTGAGTTCATCAAATGGGTCCTCGTCAATCGGGTCGATTGCCTTTGTTGGGGCCGTTTTGGCGTTGGCCTCAGCAATCGGATGAATGCCTTCAAGTTCGGCCACGGCTTGGTTAATTTCTTCGTCTTCATTGATGGCATTGTCATCACCGTTCTTAGGGGATGTCTCGGCCATGACAATACCAATGCGTCTCTCATCTTGAAGGTGTGGCAGGATTTCCGGAACAATCCTTGTCAAGCCTAAATTTTTGAGGATACGAGCGTTCATGAGCAATGAGATATTGGTAGGTCCATGAGCACTTACGATGAGTTCATCGCTGCCGTCAAGGACATCCACCGACTTCAGGCGTTACAAGGCCACCTTGGGTGGGACAGAGAAACCATCATGCCTGAAAAAGGGGCAGCAGCAAGGGCTGACATGCTTTCTTGGCTTGCCAAAGAGGCCCATGCTCGTCTCATAAATCCAAGACTTGGCTCCATGCTTGATGCGTTGGAAGCTGAAGGAAGTCTCGACGTCGACCAGCAGGCCAACGTACGCGAAATGCGACGTTCGTATGAAAAAGCCATCAAACTTCCAGAACAATTTGTAGCTGATTACGCTCGGAGCCAATCCGAAGCGATGATGGCTTGGCAAGATGCACGTGCAGCCTCAGATTTCTCCGCTTTCGAACCCCATTTGGAACGCCTCATATCGATGACAAAGGAAAAAATCGCATATCTTCAAGTCGAAGGTACACCTTATGACGCCCTGCTCGATGAGTTTGAAGTTGGCATGAAGGTGGAGGATTACGATCCCTTGTTTGCTGGCTTGCGTCAACGTCTTGTGCCGTTGTTGGACAAAATTATGGCGGCTAAAGCCACCACACCCGATCCACCATGGCCGGAAGGTCTTGTTTTCCCCGTTGCCGATCAAACCGCTTTTTGCACCGAAGTCTCAGAAGCAATGGGATTCGACTTCAAAGCAGGCCGCATGGATACATCCACTCACCCGTTTTCCGCCGGCCTTTGGCCAGGGGACACCCGATTCACAACTCGATACGATCGAGGTGAGCCTTTTTCATGCCTGTACGGCGTCATGCACGAAACAGGGCACGCTCTCTACGAACAAGGGCTGGCTTCAGAACACGCTTACACGCCTCGCGGCGCCGCTGTTTCTTTGGGGGTTCATGAATCTCAAAGTCGGTTCTGGGAAAACCAAATTGGCCGAACCCCTGCTTTTTGGAAGGTGGCCCTCCCGTGGTACACCAAGCACTTCCCCGATGCCCCATCGTGGGATGCTGAGACCCTCAACCGAATGGCGAACAAGGTTTCCACTGGATTTGTTCGCGTCGAGGCCGACGAAGTCACTTACAACCTTCACGTCATGCTTCGCTATGAGATTGAGAAGCAGTTGTTCAATGGCGATTTAGCCGTCAAAGACCTTCCAAACGCTTGGAACACTATGTTCCAAGAATGGTTTGGTGTCGAAGTTCCAAACGATCGTCTTGGATGCCTCCAAGACGTTCACTGGTCCATGGGTGCTTTTGGGTACTTCCCAACCTACACTCTTGGAAACCTGTATGCTGCACAACTCCTTGAATCAATGGCAGAGGAACTCGGCGACATCGACGAATTGGTAGAAACAGGTGATTGGTCGCCTCTGCTGGATTGGCTTCGACCACGAATCCACGCTCAAGGAAGCAAGTGGTCACCGTCCGAATTGATTGAGCAAGCGACAGGTTCAGCGCCTAGCCCAGAACCGTTTTTGCGATATGTGGAGGCCAAGTATGGCCAGTTGTACGGCTTGTGAGTGGTTCACTCTTCTTCGCCGAGCATGGAGTTCATCCGTGTGGTTAATTCATTGATGGCGTCCATCAAATCATTGGTTCGGTCGTCTTCATGATCCGTTCCAAAAGAGAGTCCGAGAAGGGTCACCATTCCACCAGACAGCATCAACAAAGAAGGTAAGTAGACATCAGCAGCCGTCATGACATCGTCAGCGGCTTCTAGCCATCCCATGGCAGCACCAGCAATGAACAGCAGTACGCCGATAATCACTTGTTGATACCCTTCTCCAATATTTTCTTCAATCCAGCCCATGTATGGTTCCTCAAATGACAATACAGTGCGTTTGCACTTAATATTATCTCGCGATGCTCGATTTTAATCAAGAATTGATGATTAATTCCAAGGTCCCATCTCAATGGGACGCCCTGTTTCACCAGGATGCACCAACAATTGGCCTTTGACACCCGTTTTTTCAGTTCGCTCAAACACTGGAACACCGCCAACAACGGTCACCATTGGCCAGCCAACCAAACTCCTGCCACGGAAGGGGTTCCATCCAACACGAGTCCAAGCGTGCTGATCTTCAACCACCGCTTCTTGTTGCATGTCCACGAGCACCAAATCAGCATCGTAGCCGGCTATCAACTGGCCTTTGCCAACCATGTTGTAACAATCTGCTACATTGGTCGACATCCAACGAACCACATCTTCGATGGTGCATCGGCCTTCCTTTGCATGGGTGAGCATGACCGGCAGAGAAGTTTCAACGCCTGGCATACCGCTTGGAGCGGCGGGGAAACCTTTCGCCTTCGCTTCTAATGTGTGAGGAGCATGATCGGTTGCGATGCATTGCACGGTGCCGTCATGAAGTCGACGCCAGAGGATTTCCAAATCCTCTTGATATCGAATTGGAGGGTTCATTTTCAATCGAACACCTTCGTTTTCCACGTCCACTTCGTTGAACGTCAGGTGCTGTGGCAAAATCTCCGTGGTGATGATGGTTTGGCCTTTTGCTTCGCTTGGCATTGTCGTTCGGCCAACCAACCAGTCGGCTTCCAGTCCAGAGGTGAGGTGGAGGACATGCAGCCTGTGATTATGAGTTTCAGCAAGTTCCACGGCTAATTTGGTTGCCAGCAAGGCCGTTTCATCGTCCCTCCATTCAGCATGGGCTGCCATGTCGGTTCGATCTTTGTAGGCGGGGTAGCGTTCATTCAATCGGTCTTCATCTTCAGCGTGAACGGCGATGAGGCCGCCAATGGATGAGAAAATAGTATTGAGCGCTTCCCTCTCATTGACGAGTAAAGTTCCCGTGGAAGATCCCATGAACACCTTTGTTCCACAAATACCAGGTATGGTCACCGGGGCATCGGGCGTACCGACTGCCTCTTGAAGTTCAGCGATGTTTGTGGGGGTTGCTCCAATGAAAAATCCATAATTGTTGACGCATGTGGCACTGGCGCTGTCGAGTTTCATCTGCATACCCTTCAAGTCAGTGATTGCAGGGTTGTTGTTTGGCATGTCTAAAAACGAGGTTACACCGCCGCTCACAGCAGCAGCAGACCCGCTTCCCAAGTCTTCTTTTTCAGGCTGGCCCGGTTCTCTAAAGTGGACCTGTGGATCGATGGCTCCTGGTAAGAGATGCAGGCCTGTTCCATCGATGACATGCTCGCCATCCAATGCTTCGATGCCTCCGCCGGCAACAATGCTTGTGATCGTACCGTTTTCTACCCGCAAATCCCCGATAACAGTGTCCTCAGGAAGCACCATTGTGGCGTTTACAATGAGGAGGTTACCGCGATTATCATTTTCCATGAGACGATGTCTGAGAACCTACTCCATGAACCCTTTCTCTCAAAGGATTGGCATTACCGCCGTCGTGCAGAGGCAGGGCGGAACGCGTTGCAGACCTCATCGACCGTATCGATGTAAGGGCCGCCGAGCAGATCTACGCAATACGGAACAGCACGCCACAATTCGTCGATAGTTTCCCTGATTGATTTTGGCCGACCTGGTAGGTTGAACACCAAGCATCGCCCCCGAGTCCCACCAATTTGGCGAGAGAGGATTGCGGTTGGAACAAACTTGAGCGAAATCGCTCTCATTTGCTCGCCAAAGCCGGGGAGGATTCGGTCGAGAACCTCTTCGGTTGCTTCTGGTGTTACGTCCCTTTCCGCAGGCCCAGTTCCACCTGTAGTCACCACAACATCGCAACCTAACTCATCAACCAATTCAATCAGCATCGATGCAATGGTTTGGCGGTCATCCGCCACACAACGGTAATGCACGGTGCACGGGCTTGCTATGGCTTGTTCGATGAAGGCGAGAATGGCAGGTCCGCCTTCGTCTTCGTAAGCGCCTTGGCTCGCTCGGTCACTGACCGTCACGATGCCGATTTTTGCTTTCTCACCCACATGGCCATCCTTGGCTGTGGTTTCTGTTGTCGTTTGCATGAACGATCCCTCATCACTGTTCGCCGTATTTGGCTTGGATGTTGGCGTGGAAATTGTCCAATAGCGTGTCTTCAAACAGTTCGGTCTGTCGTCGCATTTTTGTCGAACGAATGTGCAGGAAAGCGGCGGCAATGAACACGATGATGATGAGTGGAATCACGGCTTCGAGCTTGTACTGGTGCATGAATTTCACAATACCTTCAGCGGTGTAGGCCCAAGTGATGGAAGCGATGGAACCTCCGATGAAGGTCGCAGACAACACACGCATGAAGTTCATTCTGGAAAGAAGACCAAGCATGGCACCAACCAACACTCCGGATGCCATGAATGGGATCCAAACGAAGACAATGAGGCCCCAGAAGCCCCACTTGTTGATCATTTCACGCTTCTCGTTGGCCATGTACTCAACGGTTGAGAGCGTGTTTCCAAGGAGTTTCGTCTGGAGCATTTTGCCTCCCAGACCATCCTGCTTGGCCACGGCAACAATTCGTTCGTCGCTGTTTGCAGCTCGCTCGACCCGTCCCGCTCCAGAGCGATCTGCGAGCGTCGAAACTTGATTTCGACCTTTGACGATAAGGTCCTGAGAACCGAGGAGTTCTGCGTTTCGCTCGGAGATAAACCGGTGAAGTTCAGTTTGCACTTCGTCGCGGGTTTTCTTGAACCTGAAGAACGCAAAGCGCTGGGTTGGGCGGTAGATGACTGAAACGAAGATGACACGGTCATCGCTGGTGACTACAGCACCCTCCATCGCCACATCGTTGCGTCGAGCAAAGAACAGTTCGAGGCTTTCTCGAACCTCATCTTCGACCCTTGAGAGGGTGTGAAGTTCAGAAAAGAATGAAGAATAATTTTGAGTTTCTTCTGTTTCTTCTTCGGCTGATGTCCCGATGCCAATGCCCGAATCGAAGTCAATGCCTTGATTGACACCGATGGTACGAACGGTGAGCTGCACGGGCTTGAACACACGGAACAGAGCAAATTCATCAAGGATTTCACGAAGCACTTCGGCTCGGACATCCTTGCTGTCAATCAGGGTTGATTCCGTATTCTTGTAGGGGACCATGATGTCGATTGACAGTTCTCTTGGTTCGATTTTGTACAGTTCCCAATCGACGTTGATGTTTAGCCTCGTTGCGGTCCGTGAAAGAATATCTTCAACCAGTCGGTTGATGTGGGAACGTGAAAGAATGTCGTCGCTGTCCTGATGGTAGATCTTGTACATCAGTGGGTAAAGCACGAGCAGCGTGATCCCGGAAAGGGAAAGGGAAGTGAACGCCATCCACCATGCAGGGATTCCAGCAGAGCCGCCGGAAAGCATTGCTGTTTCTCGCCCGCCACCAAGTTCAGCACCGATCAAAATGTAGCCCCAATCGCCAAGGTCTTGGACGCTCCAACACGAGCGGGCTCCGGTTTCAGTGACCCGGACTTCTTTCTTGGTTTCGTCATCGACAAAGGGGAGGAATGCCAAGGTCTGCTTGGACACATCCATCTCAAATTCAATGGTTTTGGAAATAAGTTCGCCGCCTTCAACAAGGCTTGCGTTGGCTATATCTGATTGGTTGTACACTTCAATATTGAATGTCAAATCATATCGGCCTTCATTCAAGTCTGCGTACGATGCTTCCCAATAGGCTCGGCCTGTACCAGAGGTGCCTTTCATTTTCACCGTTTTCACGCTAGCGTTGGTTTCTGACCATGCTGCAGTGTCTTCATCCATTGTTTCTAGGGTGTAAGAAAGGGAAGCATGCCCCTCTGGAAGGTTATGGCCCCACAGGGAGAACGCATGCGCTTCTTCGTTTGGGAACATGTGAATCCAAGGCTCGTCGGTGATCTCTTCACATTCGCCACCAATGTCGAGGAAGGTTTTCGATGCGGCGTGGTCAAGGGATGTTGACTCACCAAGCACGCCAGCCGACATTGAGAAAATCATCAAGGCGTAAAGGACCGTATAGAGAAGACCAGCAACCAGGACGAAATTTTCTTTATTTGCCAGCAAACTGCGCCCTGAGCCACCGTTTCGTCGGTTGCGAATGACCTCGAGTTCTTTGATGACTTTGTCTTTGCGGGCTTCATGGTCTGAGCCATCACTAGGGGTGGCGGTGTCATCGCTTCTCCCGCCCATATTTCTCAGAAGAGGTTCAACCAAATGAACCCAACGATTGGCAACTCAACTCAATACGAATCAAACCGCCATTTCCCGGCCGAATGAAGCAATAAGGCTAGCGCTCAAAAGGTGCGACGAGGTGGGTCAGGCCGGACTTGAACCAGCGACCTCGGCATCTTCAGTGCCGCGCTCTCCCAACTAAGCTACTGACCCGTGCATCTTTGCGATGACCCCTGCCATATCAAGGCTTCCGCCTGAGCATCATGCCTCATTCGATGCCGTCAAGAATGGCGACTTGAGCGTCGAAGAGCGCTTCCAATCCACCGTCTGCCTGAGCAAGCAGTGCGACCAGTTCTTCTGCAGAAAAGGTTGATTCTTCACCAGTTCCTTGGATTTCAACATACTTTCCATCAGCGGTTTTCACCACGTTCATATCGACATCTGCGTTTGAGTCGAGAATGTAATCCAAGTCAAGCCACACGTTCCCATCGATCAAACCGACAGAAATAGCAGCCAAATCATGAGGAATAACCGCGTTTTCGTGGTTGGTTTGTTCGGTCTTCGAAAGCGATGGAGCAGTCCATCCATTGCGTCGTTCGTCTTCGGTAGGACGCATGTCGAGTGGCAAGCAATCACCACGAGCAATGAGGCGGCGAACTGCAAGGCGCAAAGCGATGTTTGCTGCAGTAATCGAAGCGCATCGGGTGCCTCCGTCTGCGTTGAGGACATCACAATCGACGTTGAGTGCAACGGGTCCAAGGGCTTCCAAATCAACAGCGGCTCGCAACGAACGAGCAACGAGACGCTCGATTTCCTGCGTGCGTCCTTTTGCGCCACGTCGCTCACGGCGGAATCTTGAGTCGGTTGAACCTGGGAGAAGGGAATACTCAGCGTGGACCCAGCCCTTGGTTGAATCGCGGGGAAACCATCCAGGCAAGCGGGATTCTTTGGTGCAGCAGGCCAAAATGACGGTGTCGCCCTGTCGGTAGAGGATCGATGCAAGTGCGTTTGGGGTGAAATCAATTTCAACTTCGACGCTTCGCATTTCGTTCGCTGCTCGGTCGGTGTTAAATCCGGTCTTGAATTTGGCCATACCCCGGCCAGCACCTCCTCATCATCAATGCTTCTCCCATCATTTTGGCTGGTTTTTGGTCGCGCACATTGAAGAATAGGTTCTCATTGGGGGGGTCCATGACTCAACCTAAGGTTGCCATTTGCGCGGTCGCTCGGACGCCGATTGGCAAGTTCATGGGCTCCCTTTCAGGCTTTACAGCGGTCGACCTTGGGGTCTTAGCGGTCAAGGAGTTGTGCCAACGCGCAGGTATTCAAGCCACATCAGGCGTCATTGACGAAGTGATTTTCGGACAGGTGCTCCAAGCAGGTGCTGGTCAGAACCCTGCGCGGCAAGTCGCTCTCGGTGCAGGATTGCCCTATTCCACACCATGCGTCACCATCAACAAAGTCTGTGGAAGTTCCCTCAAAGCGGCCATGATGGCAGCGAACAGCATCCGTGCTGGTGAGTACAAAGCCATCATCGCTGGTGGCATGGAAAGCATGTCAAACGCTCCACATCTGCTCCAAAATCACCGCAAAGGTTCGAAAATGGGTGATTCTATGCTTGTTGATTCAATGATTCACGATGGCCTATGGGACGGGTACAACGATGTTCACATGGGGACCACGGGTGAAACCATTGCAGAAGAGTGCAACATTACTCGACAAGCATCGGATGCTTACGCTGCTCGAAGTCAGCAACGCGCAGCGACCGCCCAAGAAAACGGCTGGTTTGATTGGGAAATGTTTACCATTGAAATAGCTCAACGCAGAGGCGATCCAGTTCGCTTTAACCACGATGAAGGTGTTCGTGCAGGCACCACTGAAGCCTCGCTTGCTGGACTGCGGCCCGTGTTCAAGAAAGACGGTCAAGTCACTGCAGGCAACGCAAGCACCCTCAACGACGGGGCAAGTGCAGTTCTTCTCGCCGACGCAACCTACGCCCAACAACAGGGTTGGGAAGTGCTTGGTTATGTGGAAGATTACTGCACAACCGGCGTCGAACCTGCAAGGGTCATGAGCGCACCAATCACCGCAGTTCAGATGTTGCTCAAGCGCAACGACCTCAACGTGATGGATATCGACGTTTTCGAACACAATGAAGCCTTTGCTTCGGCATCGTGTTCAGTCGCTCAGGAACTCAACATTCCAGACGACCGTTTCAACCTTCACGGAGGGGCGATAAGCCTTGGTCATCCACTCGGGTCCAGCGGTACACGCTGCTTGATCACCATGCTCGGCGTGATGCGTCGGCTTGAGGCATCAAGCGGTATTGTCACCCTTTGCCTCGGCGGAGGAAACGCCGTAGCAATGCTTGTTCGGGGCGCTTGAAGTTTGCCGGAGCCGCCCTAATGGACATTTTTTTCTACAGCGGGTTCTAAATAGGGTCGGACGGCGGGCATGAACGGGGTGGATGTATGGTTTCCTTCAGTGATCTTGGAATCGAGCCGGCGTTGGTCAAAGCGCTCAAGGCACAAGGCATTGTTGAACCGTTTGAAGTTCAAACAGAATCCATTCCAGATGGAATGCTTGGCAAGGACGTTTGTTGCCGCGCTCCAACAGGATCGGGCAAGACCCTTGCATTTGGCCTCCCCTTGTTGTCAAGGACAGCAGAAGCCGAACCCCGACGACCAACATCCCTCATACTCACACCAACCCGTGAACTGGCAGAACAAATCTACAAAGTTCTTGACCCGCTTGCCTACGAACTCCAACTCTACGTCCATGCCATCTACGGCGGCGTTTCTTACCAGAAGCAATTCCGCGCCCTCGACCGCGGTGTTGATGTCCTCGTTGCTTGCCCGGGCCGCCTGAACGATCTTCTCGATCGCGGTGCGGTGTCACTGGATGACGTTGCGGTGGTCGTGCTCGACGAAGCAGACCGAATGGCGGACATGGGTTTCATGGAACCTGTTTGCCAAATTCTCGACCAGTGCAAGAAAGACCGCCAAACCATTCTTTTCAGCGCTACGCTTGATGATGAAGTGGCAGATCTCGTTCGTGATTATCAAACCGACCCAGTCACCATTGAAGTCGGTCCTAAGGAAGTCAGCATGGAGAGCATGACTCACCATTTCTGGCTGTTGCCAAACTCAAAGAAGCCGGATATCACTGCGGAACTAATTCGCAAGTGTGGCCGAACGATTGTGTTCTGTCGAACGCGAGCTGGTGTCGACCGAGTTGGCGATGATTTGACCCATGAGGGCCTTGCAATCGAAACCCTCCACGGTGGACTAAGCCAGCGCGGTCGTGACATGGCTATGCAGCGCTTCCAACACGGAGAATGCATGGCACTCGTGGCAACCGATGTCGCTGCGCGTGGCATTGACGTCGAAGGCGTCAACTGTGTGATTCATTACGACCCTCCTGAAAACGGTAAGGCGTACAAGCATCGAAGCGGTCGAACCGCTCGCGGTGGTAAATCGGGCGTGGTCGTTTCTCTCGTTCAGCGTCCGCAAAAGAAATCGTACGTTCGGATCCAACGCGACGTCGGCATCCACGTCGAGTTTATGCCTCCTGAATTTTCAGTGCTTCCAGAATTTGAAGTTGTCTACATTGCAGCAGACCGACGTTCTCGCGATCGTGGTCAACGCAACGGTGGCGGACGCAACGGCGGTGGTCGCGGTGGATACAGCGGCGGCGGCGGTGGCGGAG
>Ga0257106_1000304_pt1 | contig 30587 bp, 26 predicted proteins | sample LP_taG_3_FD_190177 | JGI IMG/M metagenome (GOLD analysis project Ga0257106, IMG submission 190177) | Marine microbial communities from Northeast Subartic Pacific Ocean, Canada - LP_J_2011_P26_10m | ecosystem: Environmental > Aquatic > Marine > Oceanic | place: Canada: Northeast Subartic Pacific...
GGCTCGTGGCGCCCCAGCCGCACTACCCGCCGCCCCTCACGAAACAGCAACACGCGGTGCTCGCCCCAGGGCCGATGGGCGTGCCCTACATGAGCCCGGGTGGCATGCCGGGGATCGGCGCGGGGTTTGGCGGGGCGAGCGGTGCGTCGGGGTTCGGAAGGGGCGTGGGGGTGGCGGGGCCGACGATTGGTATGGCGGCGCCGTCGATTGGTATGTCGGGGATGCGCGCGCCGGTGATGGGCGGATCCGCGACGGTGACGGGGCAGGCTCCTCGGGCGATCGCGCCCAGGCCCGCGCCGGTCTACGGCATCCACGCGGCCATGTCGCCGGTACCGAACCCCGCGATGGACGAGGCGAGGCGGAGTGCGGAGCTCGAAGAGGCGAGGCAGGAGGCGAGGATGTTGGAGACGATTCGGCTTCGCACGGCGGAGGTGGCGCGGGTGCGAGCCGAGCGCGCCGCCGAGGAGCTGGCCGCGAAGGAGCTGGCCGCGAGGACGATCACGCCGGAGGTGAGGGGGGAGCCGCCGGGTCAGGTCGGTGGGAGCTCGGAGGGTTCGGAGGGCACCGCGTCGGGGCTCAACCCCAACGCTCAGCGATGACGCTCGCGGCCACCCACGAAACATGTAACAACGAAACGATTGAACGCCATCGCATAAACTCCTCTACGGCTACTGATCGCGTACACGGCTACTGCGCATCACTCGGTCGTTCCCAGTCGCTGGGCACCTGCACGGCGACACCCCCGGACGACCTGAACACCCTCACGCGCTCGTCTCCGTAGAGCACCTCAAACTCGCCGGGTCCGCAGATGGGCAGCTCCCATCGTTTGCCGAACGCCCGTAAGTCCCCTCCGGAGATCTGCACGTCGAACCCGAGCGGATACGTCGCGTCTGATGCCACCTTGTCGTCATCCGCCGCGTCCGCGCACTCGGGCTTGGGTCGGAACACCCCCCACGCGGTGATGACGCACTTGCCGTCGAAGAGCTCGGCAAAGTTCAAGGCTTCGCCCGGCGAGCCAGGGGTGAACCACTGCCCGGCCCTGCTCCTCCCCGCGATCGCCTGCACCGCTTTAGCCACCAGTGCCCTCCACGCCATCGTACCCTCCGACCACGCCACCTCGTACGCACCCTCCAGCGCGCGTGGGTCCGCGGGAGCCCCCACAGCTTCGAGCTGACCGATGATGGTGAGCACCCTCGCGTCGTCCGTGCCCCCCTCGGACTGAACGAGCGACGCGAGCTCCGCCGCCAGCTCGCGGGGCTCAGTGGACGCGCGCGGGACGACGCCACGCGTGGCTCGGACCCGCCGCGGGGTCGTCCCGCCGCGAACGACCCGGGGACAAGAAGGAGCTGCCAGGGTGGCGCGCGTCGAGGCGTACATCTTGGTTGTGTTTATGATCGATGTGCGATCGGATCAGATATCACTCGAACGTGCGGCGCGATGGCTGCCACGTTCACCGTCCATCCGCCGACGCACACGCGTTGGCTCTCCGATGCCGACATCCACTCCGCCACCGACCTGACCGGCAAGACCGCGCTGGTCACCGGCGCAACCAGCGGTCTCGGGCGGGCAGCCGCGACCGCGCTGGCCAAAAGGGGCGCGACGGTAATGTTGGGCGTGAGGAACGTGGAGGCGGGGAAGCGAATCGCCGCCGCGATCGAAGCCGAGACGGGATGCGCGCCCGGCTCCGTCACCGTGGGGCTACCCCTCGACCTAGATTCAAACGAGAGCGTCCGTTCCTTCGCCCGGGACGTCTCCAGCAAGTGCCCGAGGCTCGATCTCCTCGTCAACAACGCTGGCACAAACTTCCTGCCCAAGGCCTTCACCCCAGAGGGGGTCGGTCGGATCGCGCAGATTAACTTCTTGGGTCCCGCCGCGCTGACCCGCGCGCTTGAAGCTCCGATCCTCGCCGCCGCGGACCAATCGGGCGTCGCCAACATCGTCCACGTGTCGTCAGTCACGCACAGGTACGCGTCCATCGCGAATGTAAAAAACTTTCTCACCAGCTGGGACGCCGGATCCTACGCCGCGACCAAGCTCGCGAACGTGCTCTTCGCGTACGAGTGCCACCGGCGATGGGGCGCCCGCGGCGTGCGGTCGTCCGCGGTGGACCCCGGGGCGATCTACAGCAACCTGTGGGACAACGATCCGGTGTTTTCGTCGCCGCCGATGCGTTTCATCCTCGGTTTAACGTACGCGCCTCCGTCCGACGGCGCCACCGCGGTCGTCACCGCGTCCCTGGCGCCGTTCCACGAGGTTCAGACCGGGTCAGCCTTGGGCGTCAAGGCACCTGGGGATTCGACACGAAGGCTCAGGTTCTACGCTCGCGGTTTGTTCGCGTCCAAAGTCGTCGCGGGGTGCGCGCCCGGGATCATGGGTACGAGCTCGGCTGAGACTGCGAAGTGGTACGCGAACTATTACGCGTGGGGCTTGGCCACGCTGGCGGTGTCGATGCTGGACTGGCCCGTGCGTCGGTGCACGGGGGGACGCGCGGCGGGGAGGACCGCGGAGGTGCCGTCCAGCCCGGCGTCCTACGACGAGAAGGTGGCGTCCGAGCTCTGGGAGGAGGCGGGGAAGGCGGCCCAGGCGGCAAAGCCCGAGGTGTTGGTCGGATGATGATGTAATATTGCGCTAGTTGAGCCTATGGTCTATGTGTCTATCGTCTCCGCTCAGCATTGGCAGTGGGTCGTCCTATCCGAAGAGAAGAAGCAAGTCCGCCCCGTGCAAACCCCATTCCCATCAACGTTCAGGGCAAGCCCGTCGGTGCCATAACAATCTTTATCGTCTCCGCCGGCTTGCGAATATATGCACCGCCCCGACCCACTCCCGCTAATCACGCACTGTCCGTTGCCGCTACATGCGATCGGTGGAGGAGACGGGGGCGGAGGAGGCGACGGCGGCGATGGCGGCGGCGGCGACGGCGGCGACGGCGGCGGATTGGGCGGCGGAGGAGGCGCCGGCGGGCTCGGCGGCGGGCTCGGCGGGCTCGGCGGCGGCGGCGGCGACGGCGCGTCGGGCCACGGCGGCCACGCGGGCCACGGCGGCTGGCTGGAGCTCGAATCGTCCGTCGTCGATTGCACGGCGAGGATGATGAAGAGGATGACGAGGAAGAAGGCGAGGCACGACATGGTCAGGATGGCCTTCCGCTTGTCCCCCACCGTGAACCCGAAGAACCCGAGGGGCCGGTCGAGGAAACCCCCAAACTCCGCCAGGACCTCCTTGTCGGACTTGACCGGCGTGTCCGCGTTCTTGCGAACGATGGTCTTCTGCCCGGGCGTCAGCTTGGGCCCGGGCGATTCATTCGCCCTCACCGACGGGCTCGGGCTGTTGCGCATCGGCGTCGCGGGGGGTGTCTCGCCGCGCTTCTGCACGCTCCTGAGCGGATCCGGTCGCTTCGGCGGGCCTTTCGGCGAGAGCGCCTTGAACTTCGACGCCGCGAGCATGGAGTGCATCATGACCGCGGAGGCGCGCGGCTGCTGCGAGCCGCCCGTCGACGAGGGCGGCGGCTGCGAGCCATAGGCGGGCGGGGTGAACGGCGTGGACGGCGTGGGGGCGGGCGCCAACGATGCCGAGGGAACGTTGGCCGGCGTCGCCAGAGCCCCGGTGGCCGCCACGTTGTTACCCGCCCAGCTGTTCGCGCTCGGAGGCGGGGGTTGCCATCGCCTCGCCTGCATCACTGACCTGCCCACGTGCCCGATGGTCTGCCTCGCCTGCGCCGGCGCGCGCTCCCGTTGAGGAAACGCGGGCGGGGCTCTCGGGGAGGACCGGTTCGACGGGGGCCCGGGGGACGACACCGTTTGTCTCCGGGCCGGCTGCCATCCTTCCGTCTGCGCGATGCCCCCTTCCCCAGTCGCTGATGTCGTGGCGTCGGGAGGCGGGGGTAACCCGACGTCTATCGGGGGTAGCCCGACCTCTATCGGGGGTAGCCCGCTCATGGGTCGAGGGCGGCGCGGTCTCTCGCGCGGAGCCCCGTTTGGCAATTCAATGGAGAAATTCTTTGTGTTGACTCAACAACCTGACAACGGTCCAGTTTCACGCGTTTATTGTCAGAATTCACAGTAAATCGGTCAGGGAGTCCGTTTGAAATAAGTAAATAGAGAGTGGCACATGACTTTACGGTTATGTGAGTTTCGTAATATGCTGTAAACGTGAAATTTCGCCATAACAATCGCCAAAACCCCATCTCTCGGACGCGACGCTTTGCCAGAGAGAGGCGCGCGCGTTAGAGAGATGACCGTGGTGACCTTCGCCGAGGACGCCACAGCATCCGTCGCGGGCGTGGATCCCGCGACGGATCCCGCCCCAAAAATGAGGGTCATGCTCCCCGGCGCGTGTGCCCTGTGCGCGTGCACCAGTGCGAGAAGATGGTATAACTTGGACGAGCCCATGCCGACGTCGGACCCGACCGACGACCCGGGCGGCGACGTCACGTACGTCGCGGGCAAGGGAACCAGCAGGGAGCGTCGGTTACCGCTGACGCTGGGTAAGCGGGCTCAGTGGCGGGGCGCGGGCAGCGGCGCGGCGCTCAACGAGGCGCAGCTCTGCCCGTACTGCCACGTCCAGAACGAGCAGCTCTGGCAAGAGTCAGTCGGCGCGGGGGTGCGGACCCCCGCGGACGTGCGATCCACGCTCAGCCGGTTCGACAGGGTCATGAGTATCCTCGCGCCGCAGAACCGCGCTAAGCCGGGCGCCGGAGCCAGGCCTCGGCGCAGGAAGAACGGCGCGTCGGGGCGAAGGTACCTCGGCGACGAGGTGGGCGATGAGGACGTCGGGGCGACGACGCGCCTGTCGACGTCCGCGCCGTCGTCCACGGACGAGGGCGGCGCGCTCCTCCTGCGCCGCGCGATGAACGGGCTGGGCGTCGGGCAGGGCAGACGGAGCGCGTTGGAGGAGGCTGAGCTCAAGGAGGAACTCGCGTCCGTCGCCCGGCTCGGTCACCGCCGGCGCCGGCGGTGGGCCAACGACAGGCTGCTGAGGGAGCTGGGCGGGAACATGTCCGTGGCGGAGATGCAGGCGCAGTTCATGCCCCCGCCCTTCGGCGCGCCAGCCAAGCCCACCGCGTTCGAGGCCATGCTCGAAGCGCAGGCCAGGGGCGAGTGGACCGGTTTTCACAAGGTTGACATGGACAAGGAGAAAGCCTTCCTGGACAAGGTGAGAGCGGCGGAGGCGGCTTCGAGGACGCACAGGCACGAGTCCGAGAGCTACGCCGCGTCGGGGTGGGCGAGGACGAACGCGCGCGCACGGGCGGCGCTCAGGTCCGTGGCCAGAAGGTCCCCGGAGAGGCTCGAGGATCTCGAAGGGGTCATCCTCGACTTTGCGGAGGAGTTTGGAAAGGTGGACGCGACGGCCTTTGACGCGGACGCCGCGCCGCCGGAGCTGGTGCTGCCGTTGGACGATAGCTTCGGCAGGCTGCTCGCGCACGGTTTGTGCGAGTTTCACGGCATGTCCGCGATGTCGAGGCCGACGACGGGGGGGAAGAAGGAACTCGTGGTGTTGGCTCCGAGGGTACGCCAGGAGCACGACGAAGAAGAGGATAACGAAGCAGAGGGAAAAGACGAGGAGGACGAGCCCGAGCGGTGGCAGGCTACGTCGACGTGCACGGAGTTCTTGAGGCTTTTGGAGTCTAGCAACGGCGCGGGGAGCTTGGAGTGAAAGTCAATATGGTTAACTTTTATTCCAATCCACAGAATATCGTGGAGAGAAGACTATGAAGTACAAAAACTGTTTTTGCGGGCCGCGGCTCTTCAAAATACCCAGCCCGACTTTCCCCACTCGCGTATCGGACGACAGCGCCTCGCGATCGCCCCAGACCGAGCCTCAACACCCTCCAAAAAATGCGCTAACGTGTAAATCATGAGTGAATTTACATGTTCACCTGCGCCTTGCCCGCCTGGCGCATCGCGGTGGAGCGGACGATGGAGCCGATGGTGTTGACGAGGAGCTTGGCGTCGTCGAGGGGGTTGCCGGGCACCACAGTCTTGTAGAGGTAGGAGTCGAAGGTCATCTTCTGGACGTACTCGTCGGCGCACATCTCCACGAACGCCTCGCGGGCGGGGTTGGAGCGGTAGAACACCTTCTGGAGGATGTCGAGAACCTTGTAGGTGGCCCAGTACTTGCGGTCCCACTTGTCGAGGTACACGCGGAGGTCGTTCTCGTCAACCTCGACGGTGCCGTTCTGGGAGCGCTCGACGACAGCCTCGGCAGCCATGCGGCCAGACTTGGCGGCGAAGTAGATGCCCTCGCCGGAGCACTTGGTGACGTAGCCGGCGGCGTCGCCGACGAGGGCCACGCGGCCCTGCACGCGGCGCGGGCGCGGGTGCTCGGGGATGGGGTGAGCCTCGACGCGGATGATCTTGCCGCCGGCGCACTTCTCCTCAGCGCGCTTGCGCATGGCAGCCTGGTACGTCTTGATCGCGGTCTTGTTCACGACGGTACCGGTACCGACGGCGACGTGGTCGTACTTGGGGAACACCCAGCCGTAGAAGTCGGGGGAGACATCGTCGCCGACGTACATCTCGGCGAGGTCCTTGTAGTACTCCATCTTCTCGTCGGGGATCTTGATGCGCTCCTGGAAGGCGATGGCGTAGTCGTACTCGCCGGCGTCGATGTTCTTGGCGACGCGGGAGTTGGCACCGTCGGCACCGATGATGACGTCCACCTCCATCGTCTTGGGCTCGCCAACCTTGGCGTCCACCTCGTAGTCGTTGTAGTGGATGGTCATGGGACCGTTGCCCTGGCCGGGGTCGTCGAGCTTCATGAAGAGGCCGTTGACGAGGTTGGTGCCGAGGGACTTGGCGCGCTTGCGGAGGAAGTCATCCATGACCTCACGACGGCACATACCGATGTACTCCTTGTCGTTGAGGGTCTGGCCGACGTCGACGGCGCGGTTGGAGGGGGAGATCATCTTCATCTTGGTAACCTTGCGGTCGATGATCTCGTCGGGGAGGTCAAACTCGCCAACCATGCAGAGGGGGATGGCACCACCGCAGGGCTTGCAGTTGTCCATCTTACGCTCGATGAGGAAGGTCTCGCAGCCACCCTTGGCGAGGGTCTCCGCGGCGCAGGCGCCCGCGGGGCCACCGCCGATGACGGCGACGCGGAGCTTGCGGCCGTCGAGGGGCTTGCCCGCGGCCTTGATGCCGGTGTCGACGGCGGCAGCCTTGACGGAGCGCACGGGGGCAACCTTGGCGCCGTGGAACTTGGAGCTCTTGAGGCTGTTGGTAATGGGGATCGGGTGGTACGGTCAGTCACGCGTTCGGATGGTGAGATGCACGTCGAGTCGGTCGGGATAAAAGCCTGTTTGCATAATCTGCGCGGGCTGGGACCCCGAGGAACGACCGGATGTGTCGCCGGTGCAACGGCGTCGCGCGCGTCGACGACGCGATGAAGCACGGATCGGATCGCGCCAAGATTCGGACACGACACGTCCGGGATCGATCGGCGCGTTCCGCATCCAGAACGCATCGCGCACGTCGCCACATCGCCCGTTCCCGGACCTCACGAACCGGGTCGACAAGTCGTGATTGGAACGAGGAGCGTATCGTTGTGCAGATATTATCGGGATTGGATACACCGCGACCCGGCGCGCCCACGGGTGGAACGCGCCGAAAACTCGGTGAATCGTCGATAACGGGTGCACGCCACGACATCGGTCCACCCAACTCGCTCGAATCGACATCGTCACCGCGAGCCGCGCGACAAATCCGGTGCGGAAACCCTCCCAGTTATCGCGCAATCTGGGCTCCCGATAGAGTTTGTTTTTTCCCCGACATCAACAACGCCGCGGAGAACGCGCGCCGGGCGGATACTAACCTGGTGGTGCGGGCCACGGGGGCCGCGGCCATGGTCATGGAGGCGGAGGCCATTTTGTCTGTTTTATTGACAGGTGTTTTGGGGTACGAACGGCGTCTTGCGACCGCTGTTCCGTGTGTTCTGATGGGCCCGTCAACCCTCCAAACTTGACAAACTTCACAACTTTGGAGATCTCCCTCAAAGATCGAGATCCTGTGCGCAAATTGCGTTTCAAGCCACGCGCGACTCGAGACTTTCCGAATAAAATAGACCGTCGTTTCGCTGGATTCTGTCTTAAAATATAAATCCTCCGATTGGTCAACCTCTTTTTTACACCAATGAGAGGGCGCCATTTGGCCTGGGCTCTTCTCCCTCGATTTCTCCTCGGGCGCGGTGAAAGCGCGACGATTCACGGTCAAAGTTTGTCGATGAATGCCTCGCGGTGCGATAGAAAAAATCGATCAAACCGATCGGTGAACATCGGTTCGGCAACCGGATAGCCCTGTGGTCCTCGTTGACCCTCGTTGCTGAATCAGCCGTGAAATAACCCGTGCTTTTGGTTGGCAGGGTTGGGTTCCGGCCGCTGCTTTCCCGTCGCTATCAGCGCCCCGAGCCGATTGGACCGAGTCATCAACGCACGCACGCAGGTGAGTGGCCACGACCCCGATCGACCCGTTTTCGATCGCTCCGCGCGCCGCCCCGCCGGAACGAGCGCGCCGCCCGCCCACGATCGCCCCGCAGCTTTATTGGGCTCGGCCATCAAAGGATAAAGTTTTGTGTCCGCGCTGAAAAGTTTCGGGCGGGGTCCCTCCCCGCGCGGCGGCGTCACTCGCGTCGGCGCCCTTCACCGACTTACCCGATCGGTACCTGACCATTCGCATCCACCCCCGCCTTTCCCGCGTCTTCCATCCAGGGCTCGAACCTTGCGCAGGAGTTAATCAACCAGAAACGACGAGCAAGATGGCTGCCGTTTCCTCCTCCACCGTTCTCGTCGGTGCCCGTGGCGTCGTGGCCAACCGCCGCGTCGTGTCCGCGCGCTCCACCCGCGTCGCGTCCACCGGTCGCAAGGGTGAGTTACCATCCTGGGTTACAATCGGATTCAAACATTGCACGGTCCACCCGGTTTTCATCGTGAGGCGCCTCACGCACGTCCCGCCATTGGGTCAAAAGTCCAATCGTGGTGCTCACGGGAGAGAACAATTCATCACGCGTTTGCTGACGTCTCCTCGTTTGCTGACGTCTCCTCCCATCCTTTACCAAATCCAAAACAGCCGTCATCGTCACCGCCATGGCGCGTGAGACCGACCCTAAGAAGCGCATCGTCATCACCGGCATGGGCCTCGTGTCCTGCTTTGGCAACGATTACGAAAAGTTTTACGACAAGCTCCTCGACGGCGTCTCCGGCGTGAAGATGATTACCCGCTTCGACACCGAGACCTTCCCCACCAAGTTCGCGGCGCAGATCGAGAACTTTGACAACGAGGGCATCGTTGACAAGAAGAACGCCCGCCGCATGGACGACTGCCTTCAGTACGCGCTCGTCTCTGGCAACAAGGCTCTCGTGGACGCCGGCCTCACCGACGACGTCATCGAGGGCATGGACAAGACCAAGATCGGCGTCCTCGCGGGCTCCGGCATGGGCGGCCTGACCGTCTTCCAGGACGGCGTCAAGGCCCTCGTCGAGAAGGGCCCCAAGAAGATCACCCCCTTCTTCATCCCCTACGCCATCACCAACATGGGCGGCGCCCTCCTCGCCATCGAGAAGGGATTCATGGGACCCAACTACTCCATCTCCACCGCGTGCGCCACCGCCAACTACGCCTTCAACTCCGCGGCGAACCACATCCGCAAGGGTGACGCCGACATCATCGTCGCGGGTGGCGTCGAGGCGCCCATCATCCCCGTCGGTCTCGGCGGTTTCGTCGCCTGCCGCGCGCTCTCCTCCAACAACGACAACTTTGCCTCCGCGTCCAAACCCTGGGACAAGAACCGCGACGGATTCGTCATGGGCGAGGGCGCGGGTCTCCTCGTCATGGAGTCCCTCGAGTCCGCCCTCAAGCGCGGTGCCCGCATCCACGCCGAGTACCTCGGCGGTGCCATCACCTGCGATGCCTATGGGATGACCGATCCCCTCCCCGACGGTTCCGGCGTCGGCCTGTGCATCGAGAAGGCGGTTGCGGAGGCTGGCATCGACATCAAGGAGATCAACTACATCAACGCGCACGCCACCTCCACAATGGTCGGTGACGTCGCCGAGGTTAACGCCGTGAAGAAGGCCTTCAAGGGTGACCTCACCGGTGTTAAGATGAACGGCACGAAGTCCATGGTCGGCCACTGCCTCGGCGCGGCGGCTGGCGTGGAGGCGGTGGCCACCATCATGGCCATCAAGACCGGCTACGTGCACCCCACCATCAACAACGAAGACCCCATTGATGAGGTGGCGGACATCGACATCGTCGCTAACGTCAAGGCGGAGCACAAGATCACCGCCGCCATTAGCAACTCGTTCGGTTTCGGCGGTCACAACTCCTGCTGCATCTTCGCACCCTACGAGGCGTAAATTGATTGCTGTTTGGAGTGGGATCTTTCAAAGTGAGAGGCCTGTCGTCCAGTCGTCACGGTTTAATAGGCGACGTGTGCTGCAGGCGGAGAGGTGGGTGATTTGGTGAATTGAGTTAGAGGTTAGAGAAGGAGGCGACGCGGAGCGCGACGCCTCGGTTGTCATTGAAAAGAATTCTCAACAGAAAACGCATCACCTTTCGTCGAATATTTGAATTCAACGGCCCACAACGGGTGCGCCATGAAGACGGAGCGCCAACCCATCATTAAACGGGGTGTCGCCGATACAGCTAGACCACATGCGTCACTCCCCACCGTGTGCGCCGCGTGCGTGGAGGAACGCGACCACCTCGAGGCCATCAAGCGCCAGCACGACGCGGAGAGGGAATCTTGGGCGAAAGAGAAGGCTCTCATGGCCCGTCAACACTCCCAGGAGGTCAAAAGGTCAAACGAGCTGCAGAAACAGCTAGCGGCCGCGAGCCGCAAAGATGTGGACCACGAGGAGAACCTGGACTTCGAGGCCGCCAAGCGCCAGCACGACGGGGAGAGGGAATCTTGGGCGAAAGAGAAGGCTCTCATGGCCCGTCAACACTCCGCCGAGGTCAAGCGGGGCAACGACCTCGAGAGGCAGCTCGCGCTCGCGACGAATCGCAAGGGTGGCGACGCTGAGGAGATGACCGCGGTCAAGAAGAGGCTTTTCGCCGCAAACGCAGAGGCGAAGAAGACGGAGGCGAGGTTCAACGCCCAGGAGAGCAGGCACCGACTGGAGCTCAGGGAGAAGGAGGTTGCCATGCTCAAAAAAATGAACGAGGCTGTTAGAAGGACCTCCGAGGCGGAAGCGCGCGCGGTGGAAGCCGAGGGTCGCATCGCCGCCGCCGAGGCCGAGCGCGACACCGCAGTCGACACCATGCACACCGCCACGTCCGCGATGCAATCGCTCGAGAGGAAGTTCGCGGCAGTCACCGCCGCGTCGCGAGCCGCGCAGGAAGACGCCTTGCTCAAGTCAGAGAGGCAGCACAGCGAGCACCTGGAGCGAGTGGCCTTCTACGAGGACCGCATCACGCGACTGGAGCAGGAGAAGAGCGCGGAGAAGGAGAACGGGCTGATAGCGGACGAGGTGTTCAAAAAGTTGGCGGACTTTCGCATTCAGGAGATCCGGGAGAAGGGCCGGCACCTCACATCGCTCACGACGCAGGACCAGGCGGCGAACGAATTGCAATAGCGTAGGAATTACAATGGGACCTCAGACCTCCTCCACCTCAGACCTCCTCCACCTCAGACCTCCTCCACCGTTCCCGCTTCGTCTTTGTCCTCCTCGCCCGTAGCTGCTCTGTAAGGTTTGCTCTTCAAAGCGCGGGAGGGCAGCTCCTTCCCGAGGCACAGCCTGCCCACGCTCGGCCCCGGCCGCATCGCCAGAGCGCATCCCGCGACGACAACCTGCACGCCGACAGCCCCAGTCGCCGCGTCGCCCCCCACAGCCCCGTACGCCACCGCGCACGCCATGGCCAGCCCAACCTCGATGGCGCCGTACAGTATAAGCGACAGGTTACCCACCAGCGGCGAACCTCTGTCCGTGCAGAACCACGCCAGTGGACCGGCGGCGCACCACGCCAACGCCCAGAACTTTTGCACCGGGTCCATCGCCATCCACGCGGGCGCGCCGGCTACGGTGGGCAGTGCGGACGTCAACAGCAGCAGGTCCACGGCGTGCGCCACCCCCGCGGCTGCGTACATACCCCCCATCAGACGCCTGAACTGGCCCAGCCGCCGCCCCACTAACGGCCCGTACCCCTTCTTGTCGTACATGGCCAGCGCCGGGTCGTTGCCCTCGTCCACCCTGCACGCCACCGCCACGCACGCGTAGTCCTGCGCGCACGACTCCGCGGCAGCCAGGAGCGTGGCGCCGACCCCCGCGCGCCTCGCGGATGCATCCACCGCGAGGTTGGTGACGTACGCCACCTCCTTGGTCAGCTTCATCTCCATCGGCTTGAGGGAGTCGTCCAGGAGGAGGCCCACGACACCCACGACCCGGGGTGGATCGGACGGTGAAGGGAAGGGGCACTCGGCGACGAGCGCGAGCTGCTCCGGCGCCGCACCGGGAGTATCCTCCACGCTAGTCGCCTCGCGCGAGTACGTGGCCAGGCTCTGCGTGCTCACCGCGCCATCCGCAGCCTCGGAGAGTATGTGCGTCATCTGCGCCACATCCCGAGTCTCCGCCCGCCTTATCGTGACGGTAGGCTTGGTCTCCGACGCCGCGGGGACCGCGTCCACCGCCTGCGTCGCCACCACGACCCGGATCCCGCGCACATGGCGACCTCCCACCCGCCTCAGTCGTGCGGACGCGGCGGGAACGAGGGCCCTAACTGCGGCCGTCATGTCTCGCGCTCCGAGTTGTGGAAGGAATCGCACATTCGCGCGACGCTTCGGGTAGACGCGGTGGATCACGGGCGAGTCCAAAACTTCCACTACATTCCCCGACGCTACGGCTACGCGCTCACCTTCGGAGCGCCTTCATACCCTTGTACACCTCGATCGTCCGCTCCACCATCGACGTGCGGTACTGTCCCCACTCCTGCCCACGCCTGAACTCCGCCAGCAGCTCCGCGTCGTCCTTGGCACACGCGCCGAGGGCGGCGGCGTTGCTCTTTTGAAACTTTTCAACCACGCTCGAGTCCGCGCGTCTCAGAACGTCCCACTTGTTCATGACGTACACCCTCGTGGGGGCGGTGGTGATCACGCTGGCGGGCTGCCTGAATTTACGCGTCAGCACGGTATCACCGAACGCGTCCCCTTTCTGCAGCGCGCCAACCTCCAGGAACAGGCGGCCGAGTCCCTCCCTCGCCGCCGTCTCTGAGGGCGCAAACGAGGGAGACCGGCGCCGAGTTGACGCCGACGCTTGACCCGCACCTGACGCTTGACCCGCACCCGACCTCGACCTCGAGACGTGCCCGGACCTAGCGGACGCGGAGTTCACGCTCCCGGGTCCACCACCGAGCGCTGCGGCGAATGATCCGCGGAACTTGCTCTCCATGTCCATCATCCTGCTCTCCCTGGACAGCCGCGATGATTTGGAAATAACGGATGCGCCGTCGTCAAAGTCGTCCTCGTCGTCGCTGCTGTCCCCGAAGGATATGTCCGCCATCGCCACGCTCGCCGCGACCTCACCGCTGAACTGTGAACCTATCCCGGGGTTCATGTCCAGCCCCGCGGCGTGGTGTGACCCCACTGTGTTTGGTCTCGACCCGCCAATGAGTGAAGCGGCGGACTCCGGTACTCCGTCCATCACGTCCACAAAGTCTTCCCCGAGGTTGGACTCGTTGGACTCCGCCAAACCCGGGGGTACAGGGGGTTCGTCCCCGAACCCTCCGAGCGGGGGTTTCTTGACCAGGCACCCGGGTCCCCGGCGCGTCACCCCTTCCCTCCGCAGCGTCTCCCTGCTCTCCACCTCCCGCACCAGTCTCACCGCGCCCGACGCGATGAAGAACACGTCCTCCACCTCCTCCCCTTGTTTGAACACCAGCGTGTTCCGCGGGTACTCCCTCGCGCTCAGGACGTACGCCATGGACTGTACGGTGTCGTGGTCAACGTGCTTGAACAAGGGCATGGACTCCAGGTGGGTCACCTTCTCCGAGACGGACTTCTCGCTCTGCGTCCGAAGGATGGCGCCGTAGTCCTCGCGGCCGAGGGTGAGAAACTCGCAATCCTCCTTGGCGACGATGCTGGCGCCGCGCGTGTTACCCTCCTGCATCAGCGCGAGTTCCCCGAAGGAGTCACCGTTGAACAGCGTCGCCACCTGGTGTTCTTTCCCGCCCGGGTCGCGGATGAGCACGTCCACGCTCCCCGACAGCACGACGTAGAAGAACTCGCCCGGATCGCCCTGCCGGAACAGCGTCTCGCCCTCCGCGTGCCTGAGGTAACCCACGAACTTGCACAGGTCCATCCGCGTCTTCATCGTCAGCTCCCGCACGAACTTGACCCGCGACAGCACCGTCTCCAGCAGGACGATGTCCGCCTCGGTGCGCCTCGCCGGGGGTTTCAGCAGCGCCTCGCGTCGCAGACGGAGGCGCTCCTGGGCGTTCCTCTGCCAAACCTCCAAACCCGCGGCGGTCCGCCCGACCAGCCTCGCCGCCTTCCGCCACTTGGCCATGTTGGCCGATACGCGGGCCCTGTCCACCGCCATGGCGACGACGACGGGAACGCGAGCTGGCCGTGCCGGAGAAGTGGGTTGGTCAATTAAGGATTTCGCGATTAAGAATGCTGAGCGTTTTCACTTGTGTTGATTGAAGTCAGACGGTCAGGGCGTGATACTCCATCTCCACCGGTCCACCCGCCGCCAGCAGCACCGACGCCGCCTCGTCCGCGTCCGGGTACTGCCCCGGCTCGCTGGGCGCGCCCCTCATCCTCAGACCCTCGAAGGTCTCCTCCCGCCTGGCGCTCTCCCGGACCACGACGGATCCCTCGCCCGGCGTATGCCCGACGCGGTGGAAGAACCTGGTCTCCCTCAGGCGTATCAGCACCCCGTCCACTCGCATCCAGTGCCTCATGAGCACGTACCAGCACCGTGGCATCACCCGGACCTTCACCGTCAGACTCATCAGGCCGTTATCGTCCAGCTCGGACTCGTACAGGGTGAGCTCGTCGAAGAACAGGATGGGGTCGCGCTCCATCAGCATCCCTCGGTCCACCCGTTGTTCGGTGTCCGTCCACAAGCTCGGTGTGGCGCTGGATGCGTCCGTCCCCGTCGTGCCCGCACCCGTGCCGTCGTCCACGCTCACGCTCCCGCGGTACGGGGTCGTGAACGTCCAGTCGTACTTGTCGGTTTCCTCCTCGTCGTTCCACGCGTCGCCCGTCTTGCCCTTGGCAGCCTTGGGCATCTCGTCCCCGAACCTGGCCTTGTGGCCCTTCTCCCACACCGCCGCGGCCGCCACCTTGAGCGGGGGTAGGCCCTCCTCGAGCCACTCCTTCAGCGCGTCCTCGGCGTTGAAGTGGAGCCTCACCCCGGTGGACTCGTGCGTGAGCTCGAGCGTGCTGCCGTAGACCATCTCGGGGAGGTGCGAGGTGCCGAGCGTCTTCTCCAACGCCTCCAGCGCGTCCTTGCCGAGGATCCTGGTGTTCCTGGCTCTCACCTTCCATCCCCCGATGATCACGCCGTCGCCGCCTGTGGGTTTACACGGTAAGAATCGGGGTGGGTGGTGAGTGGGCGAGCCGATGGGGAGCGAGGGGCGGACGGTGGGATCTGTTTGGCTTTTGAAGTTTGGCGATCCTTCCCCGGGAGTGCTCACCTGGAAGGACCTTGCCGCCGGCCTGCTTGATGGCGCGCATGTCCAGACCGCTGTCATCGAAACCGGAAGGGGGTGCAGGCGGAGCACGACCGGGGAAATGGGACATATCGGTTGAAGTCCAGAGCCGCGCCCTGCGGTCTCCCCGAGGCGTGGGAGTGCCCACCGGAAAACCCCAGAGCGAAGCAGACGTTTGATGATTTGCCCCGCGGCTCGGGAAAAAAGGCCGCGCGCGCCGAAGGACGCGCGCCACTCTCTCAAAGCGCGCCCGCAGCCCCAAAGCTGCGCGCCGACCTGAACTTCCGACTCGTTCGTCTCGTCCGAACGACGGAGTAGAGCGCCAGTTGTCGTCGCCGCCCGCCACACGCGAAGCCGGACCGACCCTCATTCAAGGGACCAGATCTTGTGGCCCACAGGACGTTTTAGCGAAAGGGAGGATCGACACGCCGCGCGATGAAGGTCACCGCGCTCTCGCTGTGGAAATGGAACGGCGACAACACGGAGCCCACGTGCCTCGGTAAGGCTGAAGACGTGGAGGAGTTTGGCTACTTCCAGCGGAGCAGCGTGAGGGAGATGCTCACGTTCATCAGCCGCACCATCGTGAAGCGGACGCAGCCCGGGCAGCGGCAGAGCGTGGAGCAGGACCAGTACCTCGTCCACGTCAGCAACCGCGGGGGGCTGGTGGCCATCGCGGTGATGGACAGGGAGTACCCCGCGCGCGCCGCGTTCAGCGTCCTGGCCAAGATCAGCGACGACTACGTGTCCAAGTTTGGCGACTCGTGGAAGACGGCGAATGGGGATGACCCGCGGGGCGCCGAGGGACTCGCGTCGGCCATCGTGCTGTACCAGGACCCGCACGAGGCGGATAAGATCCTGAAGATCCAGCGTGAGCTCGACGAGACCAAGGTGGTGCTGCACAAGACCATCGACTCCGTGCTGGCGAGGGGGGAGAAGCTGGACAACCTTGTGGACAAGTCCACCGACCTGTCCCTCGCCTCGCAGATGTTCTACAAGCAGGCGAAGAAGCAGAACCAGTGCTGCACCATGATGTGAGGCGGATATCATGCCCACTTAGCTAACTAGTCTTACTTGTACCGTTCGTTCGAGGTATCTAAGGTACTCTAAATACGCCTACACAATGCGCGCCATGAGCGCGTCGAACGCGGAGTAGCACCGCTTGAACTGCTTCTCCGCATCGGCGCGGGTCTCGCCCGGGTGCCTGTCAGGGTGCCACACCTTCGCCTTCTCCCGCAGGTACCCCTTCAGCGACGCCGTATCCAGCGCCACGCCGGGAGGTATGCCCAACGCCACGCAGTCTCCACAGTCCGCGCGGCTGACGGGTGCGACGCCCGCGCCGTGTTTCAAGACGCCACCGTCGGTGAAGAACTCGTCGAAGACCTCCTCGAAGCGGAACCCGCCGGTGTGAGAACCCGTGGAACGAGAATTCGCGAACACGAACTCCTCGAACGTGTGCCAGTCGAAGTCGTCGTCGAAGTCCACGACGCGGGTGCTTTCCCGCCGCGGGTTCTTGGTCTCGGGCCGTCTCGCCCTCGGCGTCTCTCGGTGCGTGTTGTACGAACCTCCGAAAAAGTCCCTCGCGTGGTCCTCGAAGATCTCGTCCAGGACCCTCTGGAACTGCGCCCTAGTGCCCCCGGGGTCGCCGGTGTGATGCGTGTGCCTGCGCTCGCGTTTCTTCTTGGGGTTGCCCCCCGCGCGGTGTTTGTACTTGACCCTCGGTTGGCCTCGCGACGTGGTTTTTTGGCCATCGTCCTCCTTGTCCTTGTCGTCATCCAGCACCGCCTCGTACCAGTCGACGGTCCGCCACCTCCGAGCGCCCCCGCCTGAGCTCCTCTGAGCCCCTATACCGTCCGATGCGTCGTCCCACTCCTGCACGCCGCGCCACCGCCTGAGCTCAGACCGCTGCGACCGTCTCGCGGCTCTGATCTTCTGTTTCCGATTCCTCGCCTCCTCCCGAGCGTCGTCCCCGGGGCGCCTGTCGTCCCCTTCGTCGGACCCGCCGCCCCTGCGCTTCGCCTGGGACGACGAGGAGAACAGGCGATCGGTCGACCCGACGAGAGCGCCCTGGAAACATCCGCGCCACGACCTCGACCCGTCGCGAACGAGGCCGAGCAAACCGCGGCGACAAAACATCTGGCAAACTGGAAACTGGGCGCGTCGAGAATACCAGCTGTACGAGTATAATGAGATCGAGGAGGGTGTCAGCCTACAAGTATTTGATAATTCCTAATCAGATTCTGACTGAGATACGTAGGCTGAGATACGTACGATTTAGGTGTTTGACTCGACGCCGCGCCGGATGGCGTATCGAGTCTCTTGAAATCGAATCGGCGGGTTTCCCTCGCTCGCTCTCTGAAGCCGAAAGGTCAACTCCAAACCCGAGATCTCGGTTGCTCGCGCGGACACAACGCGCGACGCGATCGGTTTCGCCACGGGCGCGGTCCCTTGATCCACCTAGATCGTCGTAAGCTTCTCGCGGAGGTATCTGTTAGGTCGACGGGACGTCCCTTCGCACCCGACCCAAGGGAGAAAGTCGCGGAATTCTTCTTGAGAATCGCGCGGGCGAAACAAACCCAAGTGTTTTTCCGAGTGCGACGTGGTCTACGCGACGCGGGTTACCGAGCCACTTCTCTACGAACGCGCGAGTGCCCGCCGGTTTGGTTAAGGGGAAGGTCGATCAGGAACTCGGATCGATCCGCCCGACCCCCACGATGTCACCCAGAAACCCACCTGAGGAAGAGAACGGTGGTGACCCTTTGATTCAGGTGGTGACAAAGCAGCCCGAGGAGGCTGCAGATCTGGCGTTGGCCGCCTTCGCGGCGGACGTCAGCGCGGATGCGGACGACGACGCCGCGTTCGCGATCGTCAAGACCGAGCGCGAGGACGACGCCAACGCCGCGCCGACCAATTTGAGACCACCCGGAGACGACGAGGATCACGACGAGAGCTCGGACGGTGACGACGACGGTTTCCACACCGAGAATCGGGCAACGACACAGGGCGAGGGCGAGGAGGAAAATGACGGTGAGGATGATCACGATGAGCACGAAACAGACGGGGCCGGGGAAGAGGAGGACGACGAGGAGGAGGATGGAGCGTACCTGACGAACCTCAGCGACCTGGCGCTCATCGCCGGAGCCGCCAACGGGTCCACCAAGCCCAAACCCAAGCCCAAACCCAAGCCCAAGAAGGAGGGTGGACAGGGCGGAGAGAAGCCCCCGAAGCGAAAGCCCCTGCGGTCCGCGTCCGAGATCACCCAGGAGGAACTTTCGTCGTGCTTCCACCTCCCTTCCGAGGCGGCGTGCAGGAAGCTGGGCATCGGACTGACGGTGTTGAAGCGCCAGTGCCGCAAGTTCGGCATCAAGCGGTGGCCCTTCCGCAAGATGAAGTCCCTGGACCGGCTCATCACCAACGTCCAAGCCGGTATCTCGCCGGGGGACCAGAACCGGACGCTGGTCAAGTCGGTGGAGGAACTGGAGGAGCAGAAACGGCGGATGGAGGAGTGCCAGGTGCTGGACCTGGACGATAACACTAAGCGGTTGCAGCAGGCGTACTCCAAGGCTAACCACAAGGCTCGGAGGATGGCGCAGGCTCCCGAGCTCGGCGGCCTCGGCGGGTTGCTCGCGCTGTCCGACAAGCGCGGCTCCGACGTCTCCACCGCGGGAGTGGCGGGGGGCGACGGCGACCACGTGCGCGAGCACGTGAACAACACCATGGACATCGCGTTGAAGCAGGCCAACGTGTCGGCCGTCCTCGGCGCCATGCCCGTCCTCGGCGACACGGCGGCGACGATCACCGCGGCTGCCAACGCCATCCAGGCTGGGGGCAACGCGGCGGACTTACTTCCCAGCACGTTCACGGGCCTGAACCAGACGCAGCAGAACATCCTCGCCCAGCTGGCATCCGCGATGGACGCCAAGGAACCTGGTGACCGTTCCAGTATCTCCGCGTTCACCACGGCGCTCACCAACCTGGCGGCGCAGGGTCAGATTGCGGTGCAGCCCGAGGCGGTTGAAGCTTGGCGGAGCGCGGCGCACAACGGGTTGGTGCCGTTTGCCCAGCCGCGACCGAGCGACGCGGCGACCAATCCGTTCGCACCCGCGCTGGACCCCGCGGACCTCGTCGATGGGAAGAACCCGGTGACTGCGGTGACCGGGGCGTGGTCCCCGGCGCGACCCGCGCGTAAGTTTGACGCCGACGGCAACGAGGTGGATCACGACGGGGGCGCCGAGGTTTTGGGGGAGTTGCTCGCGCAGCGCACCAAACGCGGTCGCCCGGCGGTGAAGAGGGAGGTCGAGTCCGAGAGCGAGTCCGAGAGCGAGTCCGAGAGCGAGTCGTCGGAGTCCGAGGAGGAACCCGAGCCGGAGGAGGAGGCTGAGGGCGATGCTGGACGCAGCGGACGCAGGCGCAAGCCCAACCCAAAGTACCAGCCGGAGAAGACGCCGAAGAAGAAGAAGAAAAAGTCAAAGAAGGACAAGAAGAAGAGGAAAAAGAAGAGGGCTCGGAAGGGGGGGGAAGGGGGCGACGACGACGACGCCGATCCCCTCGCCAGTCTCGCCGCCGCCGCCCTGGGCGCTGCGAAGACGACTAAACCCGCGGGCAAGGCGTCCGCCGTCCCCGCCGAGCACCCGGCGTTTGCGGTGCAGCAGAAGAGCCGCACCACGGTGGCGCGGGCGGCTGCGGCGCCCCAGGCTCCCAGGATTGACAAGAGCACGATCACGCTCCTGGTGACCGAGCACGCGGATAGGCTGAGAGACATGATGTTGACGCTGGCGAACCAGCCCAGGGAGGGAGAGAACATGCCGGCGACGCAGGAGGAGAAGCAGGCCATCTCGGACGCCATCGGGGTCGAGGCGCTGAAACTTCGGGACGCCCTCAACGAACTGGTTTTGCCGCAGGGTGGGGGGCGCCCTTGAGACTTGAGAGTCACGTAAACACGCACTTACGATATAGATAGAACGCACGATCGATCACTCGCCCCTCGCCGCGCTGAGCGCAACCCCGAGAGGCATCGCTGCGGCTGCCAACACGACGCACCAGATTATAGCGCCCAGGCCAAACACGGAGCACGTCGCCGAGGACACCACGAGCATGGTGGACATGGCGTTGGTGTACTCCACCAGCTGCACCTTGGGGTGGTGCGGCCGGGTCTTATCCTTCTCCCCGTACACGCGGTCCCACTCCAGCTCCCACACCCTCTTCACCTCGGCGTAGAAGCCCTCAAAGTCCCCGGCGAACGACTTGGACGAGACAACCTCGGAGTACCCCACCGGTATCTCCACGCCCCACGACGCGCTCCCTCTCTGTTCACTCAGCACGTGCTCCTTGTGTCCCCCGATGATGACCTGCACGTCCATACCCCGGGAGTGCGTGTACTTGATAAGACCCCGCTTCAGCGGCAGCGCCTTGGGCTTGGTGTTCCTGGTACCCTCGGGGTAGACGACAAACCCGGAGAAGTCGGTGTACGCCTTGAAGTGGGCGTCCAGGGAGTTGTTGAGCTCGTCGTGCGCGCCCGCCTTGCCCCGCTGGAACGCGAACACCGCCCCGACCCACATGGCGGGCAGCATGAAGAAGGGAAACACGTACGCGACGGCGAACCTGCTCAGGATGAACGCTCGGCCCTCGGTGAGGTACATGTCGATGAAGAAGTCCGCCCACGCCCTGTGGTTGGAGAGGTAGACGCACGGGCCGTCCTTGTACAGCGTGCGGTTACCCACGAGCTTGAGCCTGCATCCCATGACGGTCTCGGTCATGAACCTCGACCTGTCGGTGGAAAAGGAGTGGGTAGCGGTCAGGTGGTCGGTCAGTGGGTTCGAGCCGGATTGCGATTGGTTCGATCCGAGGGTTTACCTAGGGCGCAAGCTTGTGTGAACCGTGGTGGGGGGTCGAGGGGAGGCGGGGCGGCGGTGGAGCGCGGTCGGGACTCACCATACGTATGAGAAGGAAGGTCGGTACTTCTCGCCGAAGCCCCAGCACGACGGAGACCCGAACATGAAGGACAGGGGCATGGACAACGAGAACACCGGAAGGACCGCGAAGAGGCTGATGAGGCCGATGACCTTGCCGAGGATGCCGTCGGGGGTGGTTCCGTGGGCCATGGTGGCGACGCGATGAGCAGTGCACGACCAAGGGTAAACGAAGTTGGGCGAGGCGTTCGAAGGCCTCGAGCGGCTGTTGTGCTTCGTCGTATGCGCCGCTCTGCGTCGACTCGACCGCAAAGAACAACTTTGCGACGCCCGCCTTTTGGTTGTCTTATTTGTGCAAATCTCGGACCACTATCGTCCAGCGCTGACGGCTCGAGGTGGGCATGGCCTGGACGGATGCGCCGACGGCGTCGTGGGCGAGACCCGCGAGTGGACCCGCGTCCACGAGCGGCGCACCTCCCGCCGACCCAGCCGTGGTTCAGGACCTCCTCCGGGATCTCCTCGCGGCATTCTACCAAGCCTACCTGGAGGACGCGACGGAACCGAGGCGACGGCGCATGGCCGCGCTGCTGCTGCAGGCGGACCAGCACGGCCTGCTCGGCCCTGCCGCGGTGCAATCCCTGGCGGTGCTGTTCTCGTCCCTGGTGCACGAGTTCGCGTTGGACCCGCAGAAGTTCGCGGCGTTCTACCACTTCTTCTTCTTCGTCTCCAGGGATCGGGGCCATCGCAACCTCACCGACGCTACCGCGGTGGAGGGGTGGAGGTTCCTCCTCGGGAACGGCCGGTTCGGGCTCCTGGAACCGTGGTGCGCGTTCGTGGCACGGCGAGGTGTCCGAGGAGTGTCCAAAGGGGTGTCCGAGGACACGTGGTGCCAGGTGCTCGACTTTGCGCACGCCTCCAACAACGCGGGGGGCGGGCTGGACGCTTACGACCCGCACGGCGCGTGGCCCGTGCTGGTGGACGAGTTCGTGGACGAGATGCGCGCGAAGGAGGGTTTAGGGCCATGTCGCAGTGAGCGGAGTACGGACGATGTGGCGATGGACGAACGTGGACGGACGGGAGGTACCGAAAGGGGTTCGAGCGCGGTGACGATGTCGTCGGTGCCCACCGCCATGGACCAGTCGTTTGACGCCTCGGACGCGTCGATGGTGTACAACGGGGGTACGGCTGGGGGGAGCGGGTTGGGGTTCGGCGCCGCGGATAGATGGGCGGGGAGCGGTGGGCGGGTGGACGCGCGCGGGGGCGAGGGCGACGGTCGTGTACCCGCGGTGGGGTGTAAGAGGAGGCTGAGCGCGGTGCTCGAGTTGGACGGGCTCGCGGACCAGCTGGAGAGGCAGGCGAGGTGCTCGACCCCTCCGGTGCCCACCGCGGGTGCGGGGCGCGCGGCGGCGACGACACCGAACCCCACGACGGGATCGCCCACGAGGAAATTCTTTAGGATGGACGGAAAGCCCGCATGATGGATCACTACTTACTCTACGTATATAAAACTTTGCGCATGCGTAGGCGGCTCAATGTGCGTCGAGCAAACCAAATGAATGGATCGCGTCTCACTCTGACGACGGTTTCAGACGGAGCACCAGTCGCCTGTCCTTCTTTTTGAACTTGGCGCTCACGTCGTCCGGGTCCACGGGCACGGGCAGGGCGATGACCATCGTGTCCTCCCCGCCGCCCGGCGTGAGGTGTACGTACCGCGCGGACACCTCGAGGTTGGCGTCAGCCGCGGACATCAGCGAGGGAAGGATGCACACCACCTCCACCCCCACGGGCACGCCGCCCTCCCCGCGCTCAACCTTCACCTCATGGCTCGCCTTGACCTCCTCGATGAGCGACTTACCCGCGGCGGCCGGAACGGGTTTGCGAGCGGTGGATAGACCCGCAACCTCCGTGAGGAGCGACGCCGACATGCCCTCCGCCATCCCGTCCCGTCGCGCCGTGACCGCCGCCGCCGTGGCCGCGGCGGTGCGATTCTTCTCCACAGCTGCCGCGATGTCTTTCGGGTCGCCCCCGCCAGCCCCGGCGCCCCCCGCCTGCCCGAACGCCTTGTCCGCGTCGACCCCCGCGTTGTCAGCCTGCTTCTCCAGGAAGGATCTGTACTCGTCCGGGGACTTCTCGGCGAGCTCGTCCATGTGCTTCCAGAGCCTCTGCGCGTGCCCCCGCATCTCCGCCGGGTCCATGCCGGTCTGACGCGCGATCTTGTCGAAGTCGGGCATGCCGTCCGGCCCGAGGGACGAGAGCAGGGCGCCTATGTCGGGGACCGCGCCTGGTGCTCCATTTGGTGCCCCTCCACGCGGCCGTCCGCTTCCCTTCCCTTGGGGACCGCCCGACTGATCGCCCATCTGCATCATGCGCATCAGCGCCTCGGGATCCATTATTTCTTAGTCTCCTGCGCTGCCTTGTGTTGCTTCTGAAGCTCCAGGACCCAGGCCGGGGGCTCGGAGAACGCCTCCCTTCGCTCGGCTTCGATCGCGGTGACTTTCTCGTAGAAGCCAGTCTTGATCATGAACAGTTCCATGCAAGCCCCGACGACGAAGCTCAATCCCGCGACCTTCCAGTACAAGCCCTTGGGAATTCGTTCGAGAGCCCTCTTGTTGTGCAGCGCTCGGAGTTCAGAGTTACTCAACGACTGCCTCGAAGACATACGGCCGACGCGACGAAGAGTGGCGAAGATCTGCGGTGACGTGTTTACATTCTTTGGCTGAAAATGATGACCAGATGACAATTGCATACATGTGTGTCTTGTTGCTAATACTACGCCCCCCCCGAGCCGTCTCCTCCTCTAACTCGCGTCCGCGTCTACGCACCGCCCGAGCTCCTCATGCCTTCGTCCTGCCTGGTGTGAAAGTTGGGCGTCTTGGACTCCTCGGACAGCTGGTACTCGCTGTCGGCAAACGCGGCGGCTCCCCGGCCAGTCTGCGCCGACTGCGCGGCGGCGGCCCTGAGCGCAGCCTTCCTCGCCTCCTTTTCCTTTTCTTTGTCCTCGAGGGAGGCGGCATACGCCGTGGACGCGGACGCGGAGAACACCGCCAGGGCACCGAAAGCGGCACCGAGGAAAGCCCTGCGAACGGCGAGTTCGGTTGGGTCCAATGGTCAGCACCTTGGAGCAGCAGCGCTTGGGCAGCGATGGATCTTGGAGGGAGCATGGGACGCGATGGGGCAGGAAGGGTGGGTCGGGGCGCACCTGCGGGGGGCGACGTCGTTCTTCTCGACGGGTGCGGCGGACGCCACGACGTGAGAGGCGCGGCGGGGCGCGGTCACGCGGGCGGGGGCCTTGAGGCTCACGAGCGATGCGACGACAGACATTCTTATCGGAAGGACGGTGCTTTCGCGGGGGCGTGCGGGTGCTTGTCGCGGGTTTTGGGCGACGAGACGAGAGCACGTGGAAGTTTAGGAACTCCTCGTGGAAGTTGTCCGTGCCGTCGGTGCCGATGTGGGCGAGACGACGCTTGCGACTGTGTCGTTGCGAGGAGTGAAGCCGAGAGCTTGTGCGTGGACCACGTCAGCAATCGGTCGGTTGCACACATGTTCAATGGGAAAAGTGGAGGTCTATGACTCGAAAAGCACGTCCCAACACGGCGGACACGGAGATCCCGAGGGCTTCAACATGGCCCTCAAGCTCCCCACCTGTTGACCGGCTCCACACTCCACAAGCGTCGAGAGCAGCAAGTACCGACCGCAAACATGGATCAGGACTGGAACCAAGGTGCGCCTCACCCACACGCGTGTCACTATTCGCCCTCCTGACCGCGAGAGTGCACGAATCGACTTCTCCCGGGCGCCGGCGTCGTCGCCGTCGGCTGCCCGGGGGGAGGTTTCGGTGTCGTGTCACGAGGGCCGCGCGTTCGGATCCACCGCCGCGTCCGTCCCTCACCGACACCGTTCCCTTACCGCGCGTGGATCTGACCTATCCACCCACCTTTCTTCGCCTTCGCAGTCGTACTCACCAAGAAGAGGCCCAGCGGCGGCATGAACGGCGCGCCCAAGTCCGCGGACGCGGTGCGCATCCCTCGATTGCTTTTTCTTTCCCCGCCGATGGCGTGCAGAGACGAGCTTCCTTCCCACCGCAGTCTCGCTGACTCACCTTTCCTCGTCCATTCGATGATTCACAGGCGCGCAGGATGGGCATGTCGGTGGCGACGGTGAAGAAGCAGGGCGCGGGATACAACGCCCAGAAGATGGGCAAGCTCGAGAACGAGACCGAGGAGCTGAGCCACAAGAAGGTTGGTGGCGAGGTGAAGAAGGCCATCATGCAGGGTCGCCTCGCGAAGAAGATGACCCAGGCCCAGGTGGCGCAGATGATCAACGAGAAACCCCAGATCATCCAGGAGTATGAGAGCGGCAAGGCTATGCCCAACCAGCAGATCCTCTCCAAGCTCGAGCGCATCCTCGGCGTTAAGCTCCGCGGCCTCAAGTAGCTCCTTGGCCGACTCGGAAAAAAATAATATTGACGGCGCACCCGGGCCCGCGCAACAGGCGGACCCGGCCGAGGTTGTTAATCGAGGTTGTTAATCGACACAAATGTACACGACATCGTCACGTGCGCGCGCATCTCTTCTCGCTGGTGTTCAGGCTCCACGGCTCGCTCGATACTCCCATGCCGCGTAGTCACTTGAAAAGTTAGGTCAGCTGAGTCACTTGAAAAGGGTGGTCGAATGAGAAGTGTGCCTCACACGCGCATGGCGCCGTGGCCGTTCAGCAGGGAGGTGAACGCCAGCGGCCGCCCCAGTAGCAGCACATCCACGTCGTCATCGTCCCCCGGGCAGCAGGACCCCGCCCCCGTGGAGGGCTTCAGACTGCTACAGAGCCTCGGCGACACCGCGCTCGGCAACTCGGCGAGCTACGAGTCCGTCGGCGCTTGGGGAGTGGCGTCTCTCATAGGCAGTGCGGGTCTCACCGGCGCGGCCACGGTCTTGGCGAGGTCGAGGACCAAGCCGGAGCGTGATCTACCGCCGGGTACGCACGCGCGCGCGGCGGGCGTCGCGTTCAAGGCTCTCGGGGTAGCGACCGCATTCACCGGAGTCGCCACCGGGGTGGTTCTAGCGGGGGCGTGGGCGCTGGGGATAGACTCCGCGGAGAGCCTACGAAGAGGTCTGCGGGGCGCGACACGCGACGCGATCGCGGCGACGGGCGCGGACGGGATCTCACGGTCGCAAAAGCAGCGGCAGGGTCGGTGACGGCGGTGAAGCCAGCTTGGGTGGCGAAAGATGGCGCAACTCGACCTCGACTCGCTCGTCACTCTCGGGGACCTGGCCGGGCGATGGAGAGACACCCACCGCGAGGGTAAGCGTCACCTGGACAACGTACCGGGTATGTACGCCGCGGCGACCAAGGAGCGCAGCGATGAGGATAACGATTGGCGTAAGAAGAAGGGTGTCGCGCACAGGGTGATGATGGCTGCGCCGTCGCCCCGGCTGGAGGCGTTCCTGGACTCCGGCTGGCAGCACCCATCCGTCGCCGCCGCCGCGCCGCAGAAGCTGACGGATGCGATCGAGGGTGCGGTGGCCGCGGCGAGGACGTGCGAGAAGATCTTCGAGGAGGCTGAACGGACGCTGGATGCTTTCGTCAAGTCGTGTTCCATCGGCGAGGTTCCCGAGAACGCCGCCGCCAACCCGAACCGGCACTGGATGGATGCCGTGCCCGTGCCCGTGCTGTTCACGGCCGTGCCGTGGGGGGACCCGCCGCACAGGACCATAGAGCAGTGGCTGTGGCTGTGCACGGCGGTGGTGGAGGCACTCGGGGAGGAGAACAAGGTTAAGAAGGGCGTCGCCGACTACCTGTCGCAGCTGCCAGGCGGCGGGGAGGACGGAGATCACGAGGTGGAGCCGCTGACGAGGGAGAAACTGGAAGGGTGCGCGGAGGTATGGGCCATGGAGCCGTTCCTGGACCGGGATCTGTTCAACACGTTGGCGAACGCGGGGAAGTGATGAGCTCCGTTCCGATGTAACAACACTTTTTGTGAAAATAAGAGTTAGTTGTCTCCAGTTTCGGCCACACGTTTGGTTAAGTGCGTTTTGCTCCCGAGCCACTGAGTCACTCCGATGCGCGCTGCCTTCAGGATCTATAAGTACCGTAGGAATATTTCTGCCGGTCTACTGAAGACCTTGGCTACACGCCCGAACGCACCTTCAGAGGACGCCCAGGCTATGGACGACGACGCCAGCTACGCCGCGGTGACCATGATCCAGACTAACGTGCGTGCGCACCAGATCAGGAAGCGCAAGCAGAAGGATCGCGGCTCAAACGGTGCCCCGAGCGCCCCCGATACGCCTCCCACTCCCGTTTGCTCCACCGACGAGACAGCCGCTGTGCGAACCGAGGAAGTCGACGGCTGGAAGCTCCGCGGTGCGCTGAGTATCGCGCTCCTCTTCGCCCTCATGTTCGTTTACGTGTATCGCCCCATCGTCTGGGCGGTGAACGTGCCCTCGAGCTTCATCGCGTCATTCCAGCGATGGATACTCCGCCCCGTCTTTCGACGCCTGGGTTTCGGCCTCGCGGCAAGCGGGGGAGCTGACTGAAAATACACACGAGGAGTTCGAAAACGAGGAGTTCTTTCTTTTGCATTCTCATTTCCATCTCATCGTACTACGCACACAACGTATCGCACATCCCGTCGTCCCGTATACGTCTCGCTCACCTCGCCCTGGTCGACCTGCGCGTGGCCGTCGCCGGGATCTCCTCGTCGCTCACATCGTCCCCGGAGTCTTCGTCCTGCGTGTAAGGAATGTGCACCGCTCGCTTAGCCCGCGTTCTTCCCGGCGGAGCCTTGGCGGTGGACTTCTTGGGGGGGTCCTTCTTGGCGGCGGCGCTCGCTCGCGTCTTCTTGGCGGGTGCCTTCTTGGCGGGGGCAGCCTTGCGCTTCGTACCGCGGCGATCGGCCACCGCGATCTCCTCCTCGCTGTCGTCCCCACCACTTTCCTCCACCACGTCGTCGTCGTCGTCGATGAAGTCGTCGTCGGAGGTATCCTCGGTGAAGTCAAACGCGTCGGGGGTTCCCTTGGCCGCTTCCCCGCGTCGGGTCCTCGTGGCCGCCACCGCGGCAGCAGCAGCCGCCGCGCGCGTGGGCCGACCCTTCCCCTTCGCGCGCACCTGTCGGCTCGCGGGCACCTCGTCGTCGTCACCGTCCTCCGCGTCGGACTCGGGCACCACGTCAACCTCAGCCGCCCCGTGCGTGGGTCGGGTCGCCGGGATCTCCTCGTCGCTCACCTCGTCGCCCGAATCGTCGATAGCCATGAACTGTTCGATGGCGGTCTGCTTCTTCTTGGCGGCTGTGGCGGATGCGCGCGCGCCCCTTCCGGCGCGGCCGCCCCTCCCGCGTCCCTGGGTCCCCTTGCCGCGCTGGGTTCCTCGAGAAGCCTGGGTGTTGAAGGTCTCCTGGAAGGCGTTCGTGGAGGGCTGCTCGGAAGCCGCGACCGTTCCCAAGCCGTCGTCATCAATCTCCATCGCCGCCGCACGCCTTCGCTGTTCGATGATCTCCTTCTCCTGCTGCGCCGCCTGCTGCGCGGTGGGCGCGGTGCCGTTGGCGGGCGTTGCGTTGTCGTCGGCGGCGGCGGCCTGTGCAGCCGCCGTCGCGCCGCTCCTGGCCAGCCTCTGCTGCACAGCCTCGGCGATGGACTTCTCCACGTTCTCCGTCACGTCCTTGGCGTTACCCGCGGTGATCCTCTCAGCCTCGTCCGCCGCGTTCTCCTCCACGAACCTCTGCGTCTCCTTGAGCCTGTCCTTGATGAGGTTCTCCAACGCGGATTTGTCGCGGTTCACGAAATCGTCCAGCGCGTTGCTGAGGTCGTTCTCGCTCAGGAGTTGGAGACCCGTGGTCAGGTTCTGGGCGACGAGCTGCTCGATCCTCATCTGGTCCTGCATCGTCGGGTTGCCTATGATGTCCTCGACCGCCACCTCCCGCGCCGCCGCGTCGCCGTTCTCCGCCGCGTCCTCCTTCCGGCGCCGCACCGCGCTCTTGAAAAACTGGAGAAGGTCGTTGGGGTTGGCAACCTTACCGACGAACTTTTGACCGAACCTCTGGCCGTTAATCGTAGAGAAACCCCCGCTGTAGTCCACGCGCAGGCGAATGAGGGGAAGAGGCACCTCCTCGCCTCTTCGTTCGTACGGCGCGCGTGCCTCCGCGATGAGCTCGTGCACCATGCGCTCCAGCACGGTGGTCACCCATTGCTCGTGCTTCGCGGGCCCCGCCTTCTTACCCTTCGCCCCGAGACCCGCGTTGACTCCCGTCTCCGGGACAAAGTCGGGTCCCAAGCCGCCGTCATCCTTGGAGAGCTTGGCGAAGTCAATCAGCGCGATCTGCTTGTACTTGAACGGCCGGCACGTCTCCAGCGGCACCGGAATCGTGCGCCACATGGGGGCTCCATCCGGCACGTCCAAATCCGCCTTGACCTCCAAGATCATCACCTGCTTCTGCTTGGCCTCACCCTCGATCAGCGACGTCACCACGCTGCTACCGAGCTGGGACACCATGAAATCGCCGTACTCGGTGGGCTCCACGAGGCACTCGTGCTCGTGCCCCCACACCACCAGGTCCAGCCACGAGGGGAGGTACCTCTCGCTGATTGCGTTCTTCGGCGAGTGGTGCACGCGGTTCTGGTGGATGAGCATGGTGTTGAACCAGCTCTTGGAGGAGAACCCGGGCTTGTCCTCGGGCCTGGCCCACTCTACGTTGCCCTTGAGCGAGAACATCTGGTGCAGTCTCGCGTCGCGAATGTACCCGAGGCCGTAGAGCGCCAGCTTCGTGTTCCCCTTGCGCATCAGCACCGGCTTGATCTTGATCTTTCCGGTGCCGCTGCCGGTCAGCACGTGCTTGCCGAAGTAGTTCACAAGGCCGCACGTGGAGAGAAGGTCGATCGCGCTCAGGTTCTCAGCTCCGGCGGGGTCGTCGTGGTTGCCTGCGGGGAGAAGAGAATATCGTCAGCCGGGTTCGCAAAGAAAGCCCGTGGGCACCCCGAGATCTAGGTCTGACGGGGATCTGGCGGTACGCGGGTTGCGTCGTGTACAGGGGCGGAACGTGCGAACG
>Ga0257106_1000305_pt1 | contig 30565 bp, 23 predicted proteins | sample LP_taG_3_FD_190177 | JGI IMG/M metagenome (GOLD analysis project Ga0257106, IMG submission 190177) | Marine microbial communities from Northeast Subartic Pacific Ocean, Canada - LP_J_2011_P26_10m | ecosystem: Environmental > Aquatic > Marine > Oceanic | place: Canada: Northeast Subartic Pacific...
ACGTTGTCAACTAAAATGTTCAATCTCTCGGCAATGGCGCCCGCGCTGCGGCTCTTCTGGCCGACGCCGGGCCCTCGCCACCTCGGCGAGGGCGGCGCGCATGACCCGGGTCTCCTCGTGGGATGGTGGCGCGAGTCAGATCGCGCGGGTGGCTCGGTGGACGCGGTCGTCGCGGGAGTCATCCACCGACCCGAGGATCTGGACCCACTCGTGGTGGGCGCGGGGCGATGGGAGAACGCGCGTCGATACCAGGGCCTGGGTCCACCGACGCTGATCGGCCGAGTCACCGACGATGGCGGTGAACGCGTCGACGTTCCGAGTGGGTCCAAATCACGGCTGTGGATCGAGGCATCGCGCGACGACGACGGGCTCCCGAGGATCGACTCCGCGATGCACGGCCGCGTGGAGGTGGCGAGGGGCGCCGGCGACCCGAATGTGCTCGTCGTCCTCCACGATCCCCCGTCGCCGCCCCTGCGACGCGTCTCCGTGCGCTCCGTCGCGGGGGGCGCCGATAGGAGCGCGGCGTCGGACGACGAGACCGGGCTCGAGTGGGCGACGAGGGCGATGGAGCTGGGCGGGCGGCTCCATCGTCTCGCATTGAATGGGCAACCGCGCCGGCCGAATGGTGCGTTGGCGCGGCTCTTGGGGCACGCCGCGGACGGCGTAGCGCGTGTACTGGACGCGAGGGTCATCCCCGGCGTGTTGGACCCGGCCCACGCGCACTCGTGGCGGGTGTTCAAGGGCAAAGGCGTGCGGTGGCGGGATTCGTGCGAGGTGTTCGCCGCAGCTCGGGTGGTCCGCAGCCGAGCCAGGTGCTTGGCGCGTCACCGGTGCGTAAAGGTCAAACTTGGGTCCATGGGCGGTGACGAGGCGGCGGTGCGAGGGACGTACGCGGCGATGTGCGGGTCGATCGTCCTCGTCGCGGTGGACGTCGCCCTCGGATGCGTCGGCGCGTCGTTTCTACTCTCAAACGTCGACGCCGTCACCCGCGTGGCGATGGGGGGCTCGTGGAACGAACACGGGGCGAACACGTCGATCGCGCCGCTGTACGGGCACGTGGTCAGCGCTAACGCGGAGTGGCTCATGCACGGGTCACCGCTCGGGGTCAAGCTCCACGTCCCGCTCGCGACGTTCCTGGCGGAGCTGGCGACGACGATGGTTGACTCGCTGAGCGTGGCCATGCGGTACCCGGGGTGCGCTGAGGTCATGCGCGGCGGCGTCGTTCTCGTGGCGTGGAGTGGAGTGGTCGGGGGGATGTCCCTACAGGCGGCACTCGCGGCGGACGTCACCACGTTCCTCACCACGCACCTCGCAGCGCTTCACGTGTACTCGTCGCTCATCGTCACGGCGCAGATCGCCGCGGCTCGAAGGTGAGTTTCTTTTCATTTCCGTACTGTATGGGCAATTATAATGACGTCGTGTTTTGTTTACAGGCTGTACACGCTGATATCGCCGCCACAGAAATCTTTACCCGAGGAGGACCCGCCGACGCACGAGGAGGCGCTCGACGAGGATGACATGTCTCGCGTGATGGAAGGGCGGGTGTTTGGGACGTTGGCACTGGCCCCCGTCGCGCTTTTGCTCCCGACCACCGCGGCTTTTTACCTCTCGTACCTCGCGCTTCACGCTCTGACGGTGTTCGTGCGCGCGGCGATGGTGCTGGTGTCCGCGACGTTGCAGCACCCGCGGTTTGATTTACTGGCGCTGCGTCTGTGCCATCCGGGCGCGTTCCCCGGGGGCGTGACGGTGCGGAGTGTCGGTGAACGCGGGCAGAGTTCTAAGGGTGGTTCTAAGGGTGAACACGGGTCTGGTCGGGTGGTGAGGTTGAGCTCGGTGCCCGCGCCGTGGCACGCGCCGCTTGGGCCGTTCGTGGGCGCGGCGTTGGGGTGGACGGGGTCGTTAGTGGGTTCGGTGGCGAGGGCGTGCGGGAGCTTCGGGAGGTTGCCCGTCGCGGTGGTGCCCTTCGAGCCGGCGGCTGTGGCGTACTTCGACTCGTAGCTGTGGAAAATATACCTGTTCCCATACAATTCGAGGCAATTCGAAATACTATTCGAGGCAATCGAGAATTTAAAAATCCACAGCTGTTTGAACCTGCGCGATTCGCCGCGCCCCCTCAGAGCGAACCGCAGCGAGCATGAATCGTCCAGCGGCGGGCACCAAGCTCCGCTTCTCCGTGGCTCACGCCACAGGCGAGGTGCGATATCCGCGCGTTTATTCCCGCCCCGAACCCCCGCGCGCCTTCATCGCGTCTCCCGCGGAGAGCGACCGAGAAAAAAGTCAACCGTTTGAGCCACGCGCTAACCCACGCCCCCGATGACCGCAGGACCCGGACTATCCCGCGCGTGAGCTCCACTTCCACACCCCTCAGACCCGAGGATGGCAGTGCGCGAGGTTCTCGAAGTTCCCCCAGGAGCTCATCCTGCGTCTGGACCACCCCGCGCGCATCCACCAGATCCAGCTGCTGTCGCACGAGTACAAGATCGCCACGAAGATTGAGCTGTACACGGGCCTGCTCCCGCCGGGCGAGACGTCGATGGACCGCGCCATCATGCGCCGCCTCGGTCACCTGAGCTTCGACCCGAACACCGCGAGCGGGCACCAGGCGCGGGAGCTCAAGTCCGTGCACGTCAACGTCGACGCCGCCATCCTCCGCGTCGTCGTCCACAAGTGTCACGTCAACAAGCTCAACATCTACAACCAGGTGGGCATCGTCGCCATCAACGTCATCGGCGAGGCCATCTCCCCGACCGACCCCGGGTGGGCCGGCGCGGGCGGTAACCTCGCGCCGGGACCACGGCCCGCGAGGGGCGCGGGCATGGCTGACATGGCCATCGACCTCGACGTCGATCCCGTCACCGCAGTAAAGATTCGCGAGATTCACGCGCTCAAAGACGAAGCAGTCGCCCGGGAGGACTACGACGCCGCCAAGAAACTGCGCGACGGCATCAACCGACTCAAGGCTGTCGGCGCCAAGATTGGCCAGCTCGAAGCACGGAAAAGAGCCGCGGTGGAGGCTGAGGACTACGAAGCCGCCAAGCTCATCAAGCACGAGATCGACAAGCTCCGAGACGCGGGGGGGGTCACCGCGCTGGGCGAATCCGTCGGCGCCGGGTCCGGCATGGCGCGCAGAGGCGAGGACGACGAGGCCATCTTCGCGCACGTCCTCCAGGCGAACAGGGATATCGTGGAGCGTCCCCCGGTCGACCTCATCCAGCCGGGCGGCAGGGCGCCGGGCCCCGACCTCGGCCATCTCGAATCCCCCGCGCCCGCGTCGCCCCCCCGCGGCGCCGCCGTCCGCGAGGAGTACGAGCACCCCGTCGCCCCGCCCTCGCCCCCGCCCCCGATCCTCGAACCCGAGTACGAACCCGAGCCCGCGTACGAGCCCGCGTACGAGCCCCCCGCCCGGGAGATGGCGCGCGAGTCGCACGGATTATCCCCGGCGCAGCTCGCCAAGATCAAGGCCAACGCCGGCCCGGACGACGTGCCCCCGCCCGTCTCCCAGGGATACAACGCGATGGGTAACTACGACGAACGGCCCGCGGTGTCCAAAGCGGCGATGCAGCAGCAGCAGAGCGAGGGGTCCACGCCCCAGCGCTTCCGCGACGTGGATGCCTCGGCGCAGGGGTACAACAACGACGAGGTCCCCGCCGGCGCCACGGGCCGCAGCCGCGTACCCGCCGGCCTGGAGGATGAAGAGTTCCAGCCCGCGAGTGCCAAACCCGCGGGTGTGGCCAAACCCCCTGAGGGGTACGACCCGGACCTCCCCGCGCCCGATCCCATCCCGCCCGCGTTTACCACCGAGGCTGGACCCGTGGTTGACGCGTTTGGCGAGTACGCGGCGATGTGCCTGTACTCCAAGAACTGGATGCACCGCGAGGCTGCGCTGGCGAGGATGGAGGAGCAGGTTCGCACCGGGTCGGTGAACGCGGACACGCGGGAAGTGTTCCGCACGATGTGCAACATGATGACGCGCCTGTTCAAGGATAAGGTTGCCAACGTCTTTGCCAACGCGTGCAAGTTGCTGACGAGCGCCGTGAAGGTTATGGGTAAGGAGCTGGGCGGCCGCGAGGTGCACAGCAGCGTGGCCCAGCTGGTGCCGCAGCTGATTGAGAAGCTCGGCGACGCGCACGCCAAGGTGCGGGACGCGTCCAGGGAGGCTATCATGGAGCTGGCGAGCTCCGACCTCACGCTGGTGTCTGGACCGCTGGTGAAACCGGTGCGGTCCCAGAGCGTGTGGCGCATCGTGCTCGGCCGCCTGTCCATCATGAACGAGCTCATCCCCAAAAACGGCCTCGCCAAGGCTGGCCACGACGGCCTGACCCTCGAGGCTGTCATGGAGTTCACCGCCAAGACGTTCGAGTCCCCCAACGGCGACGTGCGCTCGGCGGCGGTCAAGGTTACCCTGGAGTGCTGCAACATCGCCGGCCGTTTAGTGGAGAAGTTCCTGCCCAAGAACCTCAAGCCCGCCATCCGCGACATCATCGACGAGGGCCTGGGCGTCAAGACCGGCGGCGGCGGACCGGCCCCGACCGGCGGCGGCGGCGGCGGCGGCGGGCGCAAGAGCGCGGCGACGACCGGTAAGGGCAAGGCGTCGGCCAAGGCACCTGTCACCCCGGGCCCCGCGGCGGGTGGTAACCCCAGCGTCCGGGAGCTCAAGGGTGAGATTGCGCAGCGGGAGAAGGAGCTGGGCAAGCAGCACCCCGACGTGGCCGTGGCGCTCACCGACCTCGCGGCGCTTCACTCCGAGGAGGAGCAATTCGCCGCCGCGCAGCCGCTGTACGAGCGCGCGCTGCGGATCCAGGAGAAAACCTTGGGCGCGGAGCACCAGGACACGGTGCAGACGCTGACGGATCTGGCGATCTGCCACCTGGACCAGGGGCACAACGAGGTGGGCAGGCCGCTGCTGGAGAGGGCGCTGGTGCTGCAGGAGCAGGCGCTCGGGCCCGACCATCCCGACGTCAGCGCCATACGGGACGTGCTCCAGAGCCTCGACGCCGACGACGGAATGTGAGTGAGTCGCCGGGGAGTCGGCGACGGATGCGGGCACATCAGTACATAAGCTATGACGAACGGAGCCGCGGTTCGAGCAGCGCGGCTCGCTCTTAACCAATAAGTATATAAGTATTCTCGAGCGAGCTACACGGGTTGAACGCGCCCGCATCCGCCGAAGACCGGTGGGGAAATTCAGTCAGTAAGTAATGTTGAGGTCCTTGTCAGGTGTCCACAATTTGTTGAAGCCACGATCGGGCATTATCGACGTGCACGCGACCGCATCGATGGGGCGACACGCGGCGGCGATGCGGGCGGTGTGGACGGCCGCCCACCTCGAGGGACGCGCGCTCGGTGTTCTTGAACGCGGATCGACCCGCGCGTTCGGCTCGTCGGCGTCGCGACACGTGGCCGATTCATCATCGTCGTCGTCGTCATCCGGATCATCATCGGACGAGTCCCCGCCGGACGTGCGCTCCTCGTTCCAGTACTGCGTCCAGCGCGTGCGTCAGCACGACTACGAATCGTACCTCTGCACGCTCGCGCTGCCCAAGGAGCGCAGGCTGCCCGCGATGGCCCTCAGGGCGTTCAACGTGGAGACCGCGCAGGCGCTGGGAGCGACGAAGGAGCCCCACCTCGCGCTCATGCTACTGCGATGGTGGAAAGACGCGGTCGCATCCGCCGCGGGACGCCCGGACGCAGTCCCGCCCTCGCACCCCGTCGCCATCGCGCTGCACAGCGCACTGCACGGATCCACGCCGGGGGGCGTCGGCGCGCGGCACAAGCGCTGGCTCGACGCCCTCGTGGATGCCAGGATCAAAGACGCGGAACACGTCGGGCCGCCGCCGGGAATCCCGTTCCTAGAGGCGTACGCCAACTCAACCGCGTCGTCGCTCCTCTTACTCCTGATGGACACGTGCGGGGTGCGGGACTCCGACGCGGACCACGCGGCGGCGCACCTCGGCAAGGCGATCGGCATCGCCAACCTACTCCGAGGGACACACGCGCACTCCGCGCAGCGAAGGTGTTACCTCCCCGCCGACGTCCAGGCAAGACACGGCGCGTCGACCGAGGACGTGTACCGCGCCAGGCCCACGGAGGAGGTTCGGAACGCGGTGCACGAGGTGGCGTCGGTGGCGAAGGCGCACTTAGACAGCGCCAGGGCGATGGAGCCGCGGCTGGACAAGGCGGGGGCCGACGGGGGGAAGACGGCGAAAACGGTGTTGCTCCCGGCGGTGGGCGTGGGGAAGTACCTGGAGGCGCTGGAGGCGAAGGACTTCGACGTGTTCCACCCCGAGCTGGTCCGGGGTGTGAACCCGATCGTGACGCAGGGGAGGATCGCGTGGGCGGCGTTCCGGGGTACCTACTGATGTATTCATCGCGCTAGCTAGTGGCTATTTTTTTAGCTATGGATTTAAAATTTGGCACTCAGAGCGAGAACGCGGTGGTCGCCGCCCTGGCCCTCGCCGCGCGTCTCTCCGCCTCCTCCCTGTACTCCTCGAACCCCCCGGGCGGTACACCCACGTGCTCCAGCATTATACTCGCCGCGGCGTGGCCCAACGCCAGTCCCTCCGCGATCCCGTCGCCGGATGCCACCGACGCGGCGAACGCTCCGCAAAACGCGTTGCCGCATCCCGTCTCGTCCACGACCCTCGCCGCCACCGTCGGACACTCGTACCCCTCGCGCGTCTCCGTGTCGTACACCATCGCGCCCTCCTCGCCGCGGCGCAGGCACACGTACCGCGCGCCCGCGTCCGCCATGCGTTTAATCAACTCTTCGGCAGACAAGTCGGCGCCGTCCGGGAAGAGTGACCGAGCCTCGCGCTCGTTCGGCGAGAACACGTCGCCCATTCCGCACAGCTCCGTCAGCGCGTCCGGCGTCAGTGGAGTCAACGCGTGCGTGAACGGCTCGATGGACACGAACGGGCACGCGGCGTCCCTCAGGGCGCGGCAGAGGGTGACGTCCGGGCGAGCTGGATTGACGCCGAAATGCGCGCACCTCGCCGTCGCCGCGCGCGTCGGCCACAGGGAATGGTCCGGTCGGAGCATGGCGTACAGCGCCGCGCCCATGTCCTCCAGCCGCCACACCTGCGTGCGTCGTCCGTCCAGCTCCGTGATCTGCCACGCGCGCGGCGTGGGCATGTTCGGGTAAGGTAGCAGCCCGGTGGTGTCGATGTCGTGTTGTTCGAGCCATGTCACGCACTCGCGCGGGCAATCTCCGTCGCCCCCGACCCCGGCGACGAGCCCGAGGGTCAGCGGAGGGTCCCGTCGGGCCAATCCGGCGCCGAAGAGCGACTGCGGTCCACCTCCGCCGAGCACCGCCATCTTCGTGGACCCGTCGTGGAACACCAGGTCATCCACGATGAGAGTGGTGCTGACCACGTCCAGGGGCCGAGAGGTCGTGCCGCGCGTCCGTGCCGTCGCGTGAACCGCCGCCCAGCGTCGTGCGCGCCGCATCGTTCCGCATCGACGCGATGTATACCTGAGACGCGGCGGGGCGGTCGTGGCGGACGCCATCTGGCGTCTGGCGTCCCGGACTCCCTCGTGCCGGACTGATGACTGACGAGATGGAGATGATGACTGGCTCGGCCAAACTGTGGTGTCCGACCGGGCTCTTGAGAGTATCCACATAAATTACTCGAGAAATAGAGAATTAGGTCGGTTGTAATTTTTGCCCGACTGAAATCTTCATCCAAGCCCCTTTAGTGCCGCCCGAACACGGCCCCCTCGCCCTCTTTACGTTGCGCCGTCAAGGACAACACCGGATATCATCATGGGGGAATCTTGCCGGTGAGTGCCTGGCCCCTTTGCGTGTCCCGCCGGCGCGTCGCGGCGCCTCCACCGCCGCGGATCCGCCGCGCTGGCCCGCGAAAAATCGGAAACCCTAGCGAGACGCACGGGGCGCCGGCGACGTCGTCGCGCGTCGCCGTCGCGAACCTTCACGACCCCGCTGACCTCTTCATATCTTCCCCCTCCCTCCACAGCCTCTACGTGCGTGGTATCATCCTGGGGTACAAGCGGTGAGTGCATCCTCCGGCCCGAACGACCCGTCTCGAGCGGGCGCATCTCGCGTCTCCGTGCCTTTTTCCGTCTAGGGTTGGGGTGGCGGGTGCCCCCGGAAATGTGCGGCGCCGGGCCCGCGCGCGATCCGACGCGTCCATTCGGCGGTCCATGCGATGATCGTCGTCATGGTTAAACGCGTCGACGTCGCGCGGGGACCCGTCCGCGTCTCGACGTCGCGTGGGGACGTTCGGACCCGGCGACGCCGACCTCCGGGGATCACGCCATCTCTTCACTTGCAAATCTCGCGTCGACCCGCGCCGCTCTCGATGAACACGTCGCTGACCCTCCACCTCCCTTCCCTCCCTCCCTTCCTTCTCCAGTGCTCGTACCAACCAGACCAACCACACCTCTCTGATCAAGCTCGAGAACGTGAACGACAAGGCGTCTGCTGACTTTTACCTCGGCAAGAAGCTCTGCTACGTGTACAAGGCGAAGACCAAGAAGAAGGGCACCGTGTTCCGCACCAGCTGGGGCAAGGTGACGCGCGCTCACGGGTCGAGCGGCGTGGTGAGGGCCAAGTTCAAGAAGAACCTCCCCCCCTCCTCCATGGGCGGCAAGATTCGCTGCATGCTCTACCCCTCCAGCATCTAAGCTGTGTCGGTCGGGAACGGGTCGTTGGGGAAAGCGCTCGGCGTTGACAAAGTAGTTGGCAATGACGAACGCGAAACTTAAGTACACACGTCGTCCGTACACCACACGTCTAGCTAGCTAATCACGCATCTGCGCACGTCTCTGACCACGTCGGGTCTACGGTGAGTCGCCCTGTGTTCGCGAAGCTGCTCGAGCCATCTCTCTCTCATGCCCCATCCCTCCGGCGCGTCGTGCGTGGGCACCCTGCCCAAGTCCGCCGTGAGCACCCTCCAGTACGTGTAGTCACCGCACCCGCGGTGGCACGCCCACGTGCACGTCCCGAACTCCGTCGGCGTGGCCTGGTACCTCCACATCGGGTGCGGTATCCGCTGCGTCTGGTGGCATCTACTGCACTCGTACGCGAGGTTGAACTGTGAGCCGAGGATGCACGCGTCGCACGAGCGACCGTCCACGAGAGTTTTCTCCTGCTGGCAGAAGTTGCACTTGGCCCTCGGTGCCGGGCTTTTGGTCACGACCCCGTCGACGGAGACGGTGATGCGCTCGCGGCAACGAGGGCACTTCCCCGTCCTCCCTTGCTCCACCGTGTAATGCGCGCAGATCGACTCGAGGCATCCGAGGCAAACGCCAAAGGTGGAAGTCTCCCTCTGGCAGCACGGCAGCCTGGCGGCGACGCAGTCGGTATCGTTGAATGCCTCGAGGCAGACCGCGCAGTCGGCGGCTGCCATGGTCGCGAAAGTGCAGCCGCCGTCCTCCCACGCGCTCCTTAACAATGAGGGACGTGTTGAGCGGAACGAGAAAATATGATATCCAGCCTGACCGCCTCGACGGTGTCTCACTTCGGCCGGCGCCGCGGATTCGTCCGCCATGTCGGCGCTCGCGCGCGTCTCGCTCCCGACCACGTCCGGGAGGACCTCCCCGGCACCAAAACTCCCTCATCGATGCGGCGTCGCGCGCTCCTTCCACGCGCGTCTACCCCGCCGCTCGTCCCGAGTGGTCTCGCTCGCGACGACGCGCGACGAGACGCCCGACGGCGACGGCGAGGAGGCGACCCCGAAGCGCCCGACGCTGCGGGAGGCTTCCGAGAAGTTCTCCGAGGACTTCTGGGACGAGGTGGGCAAGAGCCGGGGCGGGGTGCCCATGCTGAGGCGCATGAACGAGCAGCTCGACGAGGAGCGCGACGCCATGAGACGCGGCGACGCCGATCCCTCCCAAGCCTCGTCGACCGCCCCCGCCGCGGACGACGTCCCGTCGCCATCCCCGGGCGCACAGGAGGCGACCGAGTCCATCGACCCACATCCGGAGGGGTTCTGGAGGCGGTGCACGATCGGAGGGCTGCTCATCGCCGCGGTCTTCTGGTGGTGGGGGCTGAGCGGGATGCACTGGCCGACGGCGCGGTGGGTAGCTACGCACCCCAACGCGCTCCTCTGGTCCGACGAACTCGGGTGGTCGGTGGCTAAAGAGGTGGCGTTGAGGCTCGGGGCGCCGCTGCTGCGATGCGTCGTGGCGTGGTGCGCGATGAGGAGCCACTGGCGGGTGATGGCGGCGATTGGAGCCGCGGCGTTCGCGTGCCCAGTGGCGGATGTTTAGACTTGAAAGTTCTCAATTGGACGGGACGCGAGAGTTCACTGGGGTGGGACGGCGGGCGTGGACTGGCGCCTCGGACGCTGGGGTCGTGGTTAGATTTACGTGATTAAGATGAGTTAGTCTTGGGCTATCCGTGGGTTTGTGTTCGTCGGGTGGCGCTTTGGGTCCTTGGGTCCGAGACTCGAATTTTGCGACTCTGAGTTTCAATATTTACAAACAAGCGAAACAATGGATCAAGCTCTATGTATACCCCCCAATTCCCTTATAGTTTACCGGTTACCATGCCCTGGCGCCCACGGAGTAGGGCCCCTGAGGCATCGGCATGGGCTCCTCGCCCGCATGCTCAGCCTCAGCCTTCTCCTCCTTCGCCTTCTCCTCCGGGAGCACCGGCTCCGGCAACGTCTCCACCTCCAGGTCCTTCTCCACCTCCACGGCTACGGGCGCCGGGGAGGGAGGAGGGGGCGAAGGGGGAGGGTTGCAGACCTTGTCGACCGAGTAGGGCGCCGGGGTGCAGGTGTCGGTGGACACGAAGGTTTCGAAGTGGCTCTTGAGCTGGGCGCCGCACACCGCCTGCACCTGGCAGTCGGTGAGGCCGCAGTGCCCGTTATCCGCGCCGCTGTCAAAGCGGTCAAAGAGGTCCATGTCCTTCTCGTAACCCAGGTGGAGCTCCTCCTGGATCACGTGGAAGGACTCAAAGGAGGAGATGGTGGCGGCGAGCGCGAGGTGCTTCTGCTCGACGCCGTCGTTGTAGGCGACAACCTCGTCGCGGTAGTCGGCGAAGGCCATCTCGAACTTGTTGTGCGCGTTGACGAGAACCTCAAACGCGACTTGCTCGCCAGCCTTCTTCTGCTGGCACGTCTCGGCAAAGCACATGAGCTGGGGGGAGGCAATCTCCAGGGACTTGATGAGCTCCTCAAGCGCGTGGATGGAGGGCTCGCAGAGCTGCTGCCACCACACGAGGCGACGGCGGTCGTTGGCGTGGGACAAAGGGCCCTTGGACGCCCTCTGGTAGGAGAGAGACGCGTCGGCGATTGCGCCGTCGATGTCAAACTCGTCGGTGTGGTTCTGGCCGCTGCACAGCTGGATGAGGTCCGCGGTGGTCGCCTCGAGCTTGGCGTAGTGCGCCTGGTAGAGGCCGAGGTTGTGGACCCAGAGGGCGTGGCCGATGGTGCACACCTCGGTGGCGTCGTTGACGGCGTTGACCCAGTCAACGTAGGAAGCCTCGTACTTCATCTGCGCGTAAGCCGCCTTGGCGAAAGGGGCGTCGGCGTCGACGCGGCACGGGGGAGTGCCAACCTCGTGCTTGTTGTACCTGTCCTCAGCCGCCATGGACTGGCGCTGGGTGTGCTCGCAGTTGTTGTGGGTCACCTCGAGGGAGCCGCAGATGTGGTTCACGGTGGGCTCGCACGTGCCGAAGGACTTATCGCCGGTGATGCAGTGGTCGGGGACGGGCATCTCGCAGCTCACGTCGCAGAAGCCCTCCACGGAGGTGCAAACCTCGGTGTCGGTGAACGACGCGGGGGGCGCAGCCTCGCAGGTCACCTCGGCGAGTAAGGCCTTGGAGTCGTTGTACGCCGTCACGGCGGGGTACTCGTCGCGGGAGATGTCGAAGAGGAGATCCTCGCGCAACTGTTCGTGGTCCGAGGTGTTGTACACGGCGGATGCGTGCGAGTCGTGCGAGACGCAGCGCTGGTACTCGGAGGCGCCGAGGGCGGCGCGGGCGTTGGGAACGCCGTGCTGGGGGCGAACCTTCATGTTCGCCATCATCTCGATGCCCTTGAGCCTGGAGGCGGCGATCTCCTGGAAGTGGGTGTTCTGTTGGTAAAGGGTTCGGGGTGGCGGAGGTCAGCGGGTGGTGAAATTGCAGCTGTTACCAAATGTTTTGGGGCCATCTCGCGCGGGGACCGCGGGGCGCGCCGCTCGCGATTTCGGGCGTATCGCCCGGATCGCGCGCGCGATATCGCGAAAGGGACCCATTCTCGATCCCTCCCTCGCGTCACGCGCCCCACGAGTGAAAACCAGCGCGGTGTTTGGATCGAGAGTGTGCGGGAAGCCGCGTCCCGGAAACGCACCTGGGAGGCGAGGACCTTCTCAATGCCGGTGGGTCCGCCGAGCGCGGCCATGTTGTTGCCGCGGAGGCCGGCCACCGCGAGCATCGCGGCACCGCCGAGGGCCGCGACGACCATCTTGGCGCGGCCGTAGCCGTCACCCTGCTGCCTGGAGGCCTTGGGCGGGGGCGCGGGCGCCGCGCCGTACTCGGTGTCATCCCCGAGGGTGGGGATGAGGACGCGAGAGCGATCGTAGCTCTGCATCGTCGATGTAGCCGAAACGCTGTGCGTGGGTGGCGAAACTAGCTCGGGGGTGTCGCCTGGAACCTGTCCGCGCGATCAAACCCGGGTGATACGTACGTGTCTTCTCGGGCACGTGCGTGTCAAGTTGTGCCATCCGCGGCGTGTTTCGTGCGTTGATATCGGTTTCGGAGCCCGCGGCCCGAGAAACGTCTCAATTTAACTTTTTCGGAACGAATTCCGAGATTTCGTATAGAAAGTTAGTATGAATCAGGGATTATCGAGGCCATTTTCGTTAAAAACGAGGCTGATTTTGGGTTTTGTAACAGAAAATTTAGGTTACGGGCTGCTACTGCCTAGTAGTCAGGACTACTACGCAAAACTTATCTTGAAAAAATCGACGTCGACTTGAAACATTATTTTTTGGCGATGAGCCGGGTGGTACATTTTTTGGATTTGGATCTGGTGACAGTTTATACTGTTTGCCCATACGATTTATGGAAGTACGGTTACATCCAAACGGAATCGATGGGTGTTTTTTTTCTCGTGAATCCGAGACGGGCTCGGGAGAATCGGCGAGATCGATCCGATTCAGCCTGTGATGAGTCTAAATAGCCATACAAATTCCTTTTCACGAGGCTGAAAATCTCTTCAAGTTGAAAATCCAAGGCGCGGGTTGATTTTATTGGTTTGCAACCAGGGGGAAAACGACACACAAATCACGACGGGTGACGAGTGTAAATGCTCATACACATTTTACGGGCCGCCCGCGCACCTCTCAGTTTTGGTAACACCCGAAAGTGAAACTTTCCCAGTTTCGGCTTCAATTCGACTAAAAGAACTGATCGTCGCCGCGGCACAGCCACTGGATCGCACGCGCAACCAACGCGGACGCTCCGACCAACTTCGCTAGTTGCCTCAGTAACTCGCGTACCCAACGCCGTATCTGCATCAGGTACGCACAGCACGAAGCGCGCACCGCTCCCGCGGTCGTTCGGACCCTCACGCCCCCACCGGGGATGGGTGTTTTGGGCGGCCGGAAAGTGGGGTGTTCCACGGGTGGCCGGCGGCACGGGACGCGCCCGTTCGGGGCGCGCGCGCTTGAATATCGGCGCTACGACGCGACGGGGAGTACTAATCTGATCAATTGGTACTTCCCATCGCGGCGTATCGCGGCTATCACGCGCGCGCGCCCCCACGCGGGCGCGCCTCATCGCCGCGGACCTCCCAGGATCCGGGTTTCAACACCTGTGTACACTGTAGTGGTTACCGAGAAAAAATCCGCCTCCGCCCCAAACTGACCGCGCCCTCCCCCACCCTCCACCCACCCGATCATCCCAGATTCGGCTGTTAAACCGCCCACAGTAAAGCTTCTTTCTTTACTCGAACGCATTCACGATGGGCCGCACCGTCCTTCGTAACGTCGTCCTGGCTGGATGCTTCGCGTCTGCCAACGCCTGGGCCTCCATGATGGCTCCCCCCGCGCAGGTTGGCGTGTCCTCCAAGACTGGCCACATCGGCGCCATGGCTCCCGGCCGCGCGCCCGGCCCCGCCCCCGCCGCCGGCCCCTCCCGTGGCCCCGCCGCCTCCCCCGAGAGGTCCTTCGACCCCTCGCACATGCCCTCCGTGGATGAGCTCTTCCCCCAGCCCGAGGCTACCCCCAAGTACGAACCCACGTACTTCGGCGGCGAGAAGAAGAAGGGCGTGGACGCCTCCGAGCCCTGCATGGACTACGTGTGGGATTCCAACGGCATCATGTCCTACGTGCAGGTTCCCTGCCCCACCCCCAACTACATGGACGAGCCCGAGGGCACCGCGACCCCGATGCTCACCCCCGAGGAGGCGGCCAAGGCTGAGAAGGAGCCCGTAACCACCCCCCCGACCACCGTCGGCGCGCCCCTCACCGGCTGCTACGAGCTCGACTCCGCGCCCCCCCAGGGCTACGTGCACAAGGAGTCCAACCTCGAGTTCAACGTCGACCGCGGCGGTGTCCCCGCCGTCACCTACGAGGTGAACACCGAGCACCTCGCCATCCTCACCTGCGCGGCTCCCCCCGTGAACAAGTTCTCCCAGAGCGAATTCTGCGACGGCGGCGCTTGCGACACCGACTGCCACCTCGCGGTCCCGCCCAAGTGCAACTCCACCGCCTCCTCCTTCGGCGTGTGCGCGCCCACCGTTGACGGCATCTGCGACCTCCTCGACAACTCCGCGACCGCTTGCGACCTCGCGGCCCAGAAGGTCATCGACGCCACCAACTCGTACAACAAGCTCGACGTGGACAACTCCCCGTGCAAGTCCACCATCTTCGACGTGACCAAGGATGCCCACGAGTCCTACCGTCTCGCCTACGATAGCTGGGTGTTCGCGTACAACAACGCGTCCCACGCGTGCAAGGTTGGCGCCGCCATCCGTGACTACAACGGCATGGCGTTCGTCCAGCACCACCAGAACATGGACAACATCCAGAAGGTTTCGGAGATGGTGTGCAACGCCGAGGAGTTTGACTTCGAGGCCGCCGCCGCCGCCGCCCAGCCCAACCGCAAGCTCCTCCAGGTCTCCAACAACCAGACCTGCGCCCAGATCCAGGACCTCATCGAGCAGATCAAGGCGGATACCGACCTCGCCTCCCGCCAGATTCAGTGCTTCGCCTCTGAGTGCGTGAACACCCGCGCGCTTGAAAACTACAAGTTCCAGGAGCTCCTCAACTCTTACGAAATCTACAACAACACTCTCTCCTCCTACAAGGCTGCTGTCGTCGGCTACAACAGCGCTGTGGCGGACAAGTACACCAAGAAGGCTGCGGCTGAGGAGGCGTTTGGCGTGTTCAACCCGGTGAAGGGCTCCGTGTCTGACAAGTTCCACGGCGACCTCGAGACTTACATGACCTTTGCGTCCGGCGCGGCGGCGGGCACCTGCGGTCTCACCGACTGCGAGATGACCGCGGTGTGCTCGTACGAGATGCAGAACAAGTTCTCCGACTACGTCACCAAGTCTGAGCAGGGATGCGTGCGCAACGAGAAGCCCCTTGTTGAGCTGTGCAAGGACCGCCCGGTTGCCGCCCAGAACTAAGTGAAGAGACGATGCTGTATATATCGCGGAGCCCCGTGGGCTGTGGGGGCTCCTGCCTAATTTACCCTGCTTTTCCATTTGATGTTAACCTGTAATGAAGATTACATCACTTATTCTTAAACACACACAACCGTCTCCACTCTCGCCTACACAAGCCTCAACCGTCGCGCCCAGCCTCAACCTCAACCACCGCCAAGCCTCAACCTCGAGACTTGCGCAAAATGAGTCTTTGGGTGGTTCAAGTTTCAGTCGTCTAGCTAGTACTCAAAAATCGTCGGTTTGGGTGTTTCATGAAAAATCGGTTTCACACGAATCGCATGAAATTTACTCAAGAAATGACGGTTTACATTCCTCATATAAATGTCTGGGTCTATTGAACCCTCAACTTCGAGGACACCACCGCTCACGAAATCTCGCTCCAACCTCCCGGAACAATTCCGCGGGACCAGTCTCGTGACTACCGCCCCGCCGAGGCGGCGAGCGCGATGGTCCAGTCCTCCGCGATGCGAACGTCGGGTTTGCGCACCGCCACCGCGTTCGCCGGCGCTCCGTCCCGCGTCGACGCCGGCGCCGCGACGACGTCGCGCGCCTCCCCGTTCACCACAGCGCCCCCGTGCCTCGCGGCTCCCAGGATCAACACCCGCTCCACCGAAACATCCGCCCACGCCGCTCCTCTCGATGCCGCGTCCCCGGCGGACGCCGCGCCCGTCCCGCCGGCGCCACCCTCCACGCCGCCCGCGCGCGCGCTCGCAGCCGTCGGCGCCGAACACCTCAGCTCCTTGTGCTTGGAGAACGTCACCGCCCTTCGAACGTACGAGCTCATCTCGCTGGCGCCGTCGTCCAGATACACCTCGCCCACCGCGTCGCCGTTCGCATCCGGCGCGACGACCAGCGTGAGCGGATCACCGGCCATCGCCGCCGTGGACCGCCGCGGACGATCGCGCCGGGGCACGACGTACCCGCCCCGGACAAACGTGGGCACATCCGCGATTGACGTCGGATACCTGCGCGAGTTGAAACAAAATACAAGGCCTCAGTCCAATTGCCCATACAAAGCTCCATAAAACGTAACTCACCTCCAGCGCTTGGGACCGACGTGTTTCTCCCCAGTGTCGAAATCGTACCAGACACCCTTCGGCAGACTCACGTCCACGCCGTCGGCGCCCTGGTGAAGCACGGGGTGGACCAAAATCGCGGGCCCGAGCATGACGGCGTCTTCCCTGGCCCACACAGACGGATCGTCGGGGAATTCATACCACTGTAAACAAAACACGACGTCAGTATAATTGCCCATACGATGATTAAAAATAAACTTACCAGGGGGCGGAGCACCGGCGATCCTTCGCGACTCGCGGCGTCGAAGAGGGTGTAGAGGTACGGCATGAGCTGGTACCTGCGACGGATCGCCTCGCGGATCACGGGGGTGTACTCGTCGCCGAACAGCCACGGCTCGCGTCGCTTGGTCTCCAGATGCGCGTGCCCGCGGAAGAAGGGGTAGTAGATGCCGATCTGGTACCTGCAAACAAAACACACCGTCAGTCCAATTGCCCGTACGAGCATTGAAATAAACTCACCATCGCGTCATGAGCTCGGCGTCGGGGTTGCCGAAGAAGCCGCCCACGTCAGCTCCCGAGAACGTGAGCCCGGTGAGACCGAGCGTGGTGACCATCGGGATGGACACGCGGAGGTGATCCCAGTCCGCGGCGTTGTCACCGGTCCACACCGGACCCACTCGCTGAGTTCCTATACACAAAACACGAATTGCTCAGTCCAATTGCCCGTGTGAGATGATTAAAATTGACGTACCTGCGAAGAATGCTCGGGAGAGCACGAAGGGTCGCTCGTCGTTCCGTCTTCGGATGCCCTCCGCGGTCGCCGCGTGATAGTACATGCCGAACGCGTTGTGCACCTCCCTGTGCTCCACCCCCCCGGCGTGTATGAGGTCCTTCTGCATCGTCACCTCCGGGCCGTTGAACACTGTACACAAAACACACGGGACGTCAGCCATCGAATTGCCCACACGAGAAGAATTAAAACACACTCACCGGATGGCTCGTTCATGTCGTTCCATATGTACAGGTCTTTCGTGCTCCCTACGTACTGGTCCAGTCCGAACTTACCCGCCCACCAGTCCCGCACCACCGGTGAGGTGACATCCAGGTACATGGAGCTCCCGGGCCAGCACCAGCCGTCGAAATCCGTCGTTCCGTCTGCTTTTTTGACGTAAAAGTTTTTGCTCTCCGCCTCCTGTGAACACGTAAAAAAACACGACGTCAGTCTGATTGCGCATACGACATATAAAAATAAAGATGAACAAACCTTGAACACCGGGTACCCTCCGTCCTTCTTGACGTGCGGGTCCACGATGGTGACCATCTTACGCCCGCGCGACGCCACGTCCTCGATCATCCGTCGCGGCGTAGGAAACTTGGCGCGGTCCCACGTCATGTACCGTTTCCCGTCGGTGTGTTCGATGTCGAGCCTGTGAACAAAACACGCCGTCAGTCAAATTGCCCATATGAAATGAAAATAAAATAAACTCACCACAGCACGTCGTACGGGATCTCGTGAGCGTCAAACCCGGCGTCAACCTCGGCGACGTCCTTCTCGTCCCTGTAGTTCCACCTGCACTGGTGGTACCCCAGCGCGAACTGCGGGGGCATCGTCGTCGTGCCGGTAAGTGCGGTGTACTGCCGGATCACGGCGGCTGGGGACGGGCCCGGCGCGATGAACAGATCCAACGACCCGCTCTCAGCCATCCAATGCGTCCGCACAGCTGTGCTCCCCTTGTCTCCTCCGCTCACGTCTACGTACGTCTCCGTGGGGTTGTGGAAGTAGACGCCGGAGGTGACGGTGTCCACGTCTTTCCCGAACATCCCACCGCCACTCACCTTGGCGTGCGCGAGCATGACGGGTATGGACCCGTAGAGACCGAACGGTGATTCCGCCGTGTACTCAAAGACGTCGAGGTTGTACATTCGGTACGGCTCCGTGACCGCGGCGCCGTTCGCGTACGTCTCCTTGAGCGCCAACGATGTGGCGCGTTCGGGGATGCCGTAGACGTGCTCGGCGTCGGGGAAGGTGACGTCGAAGGCGAGCGCGGTGGGTCCGTTGGGACGCGAGTCCGTGTGCGAGTTGAACGATTCTGACCACGACTCGCCTTCGGTGGCGGGCGCATCCTTCTTGTACTCGAAGTTGAAGAGCGATCGGTGGTTGAACACGACGGTCTCGTGGCCGCGGACGCGGAGCGCGACGCGGAACGGCGCGTGGGTCACGACGACGTCCACGTCGGCGTTCTTCGTGATGAAGACGGTGCGTCCTTTGGCGGTGCGATCGACTTCGGCGAATTCGGACGGTGCGAGGTCGTCGACGAGGACGTCGGGGACGACGTACCGCGGGTGATCCGGCTCGTCCACGCGCATGCGCACGACGCCCTCGGTACCGTAGGGCGTGAGCTCGATGCGCAGCGGGGCGGTTTCACCGACCGCGGCGAGGTCGGCGCCCCATCCCCCGCCGCCCGCGATGGGTTCCCACCGTCCGGCGATCGAGTAGATCTCGCGCGTGGCGCCCTCGGGTCGATCGCGGTGGCGTTTGCAGAAGGAGGACGTGTCGCATTTCTTGAAGTCGTTCTCCTTGAAGCCGTGCACGTTGCATGGGGCGGTCGCGAGCGCCAAGAGCGCCACGAGCGCCACGATCGCACCCCCGCGCCGCGTGCGCATGGCGGGTGGTGGCGCGTCTTATTTTGGACGATCGGCAACCCGGAGAGGACTGCGACCATGGAGACCTGTACATTTCCTTATCAGTTGGCGGGGGCGCGGGCGACGGCCATGGACGAGGCGGAAGACGACGTGGTTCCGAGCCCCGCGCGGCGCACACCGAGGGGGACCCCCGGCAGCGTGGGCAGATACCGTACCCCTCACCGTCGGTACACCCACGGAGGGAGCGGGGAAGGGCCGTACATCAGCAGGCAGTTCCTCACATTCTGCGTCGCCGCGGTCGCGTTCTTCGGCTTGTCGCAGCACATGGCGCGACAGAACAACGGTGCGTTCGAGCGACACTTCCAGGAGCTCGCCAAGGTCAAGGTCGATCGGCGTAAGCTCCGGACGCAGGTCGAGGCGCTCAAGGCGGAGAACGAGAGGCTTCGAGGCGAGGCGAAACGTTAGCGTAGGATTAGATTGTGATGAATTAGTACAGTAAGCGAGAGGGCGGCTCATTCGAACCCGTTCACGATGAGGTGCACTATGACGGACGCGAGGTACCCCAGCGCCACCGCGGGCGTCCACTTGAGGTGCGACCTGAACGTGTAGCACCTCGAGTTCACCCCCATCAAACCCACGCCCGCGGCGGATCCCACGCTGAGCAGCGACCCGCCGACTCCAGCCGTCAGCGTTAGCAGCAGCCACTGCGTGGTGGTCATCAGCGGGTCCGTCTGCAGCACCGCGTACGTCATCGGGATGTTATCGATGACCGCGGAGAGCGCGCCGAGCACCACGTTGGCGACGTTGGGCCCGAAGTTGCCGTACATGAACGTGGACAACGCGGAGAGGTATCCCATCACGCCCAGACCGCCCACGCACATGATTACGCCGTAGAAGAAGATCAAAGTGTCCCACTCCGTCTGCTCCAGGCGCTTGAAGATGTCCAGCGCGTGGTCTTTGCGTCCATCACCTCCGCCGATGCGACCGCCCATGCCTCCGTCCGGCTCAGCCGAGGAGGGCCGTGGGCTGGGTTTCCGCGGCGATTGAACCGCGCCAGCCTCTGGGTCGTCTGGCGTTGACGTATCCTCTGCATCGTTCTTCTTATCAATCGCGCGTCCCCGCCACCACCCGTACACCTTGAGCATACCGAGCCCGGTCATCATCCCGAGCACCGGGGGTAAGTGCGCGTACGAGTGGAAGCACGCCGTCATGAACACGGTGGCGACAAAGAGAAGGATCACCTCGACGGCGCCGGGGAGGAGCGCCACCGCGACTTCGCCCTCGACCCTCGGCGGGACTGCATCCTTGATCCGCCTGTTCATCAAGAACGCGGGGACGAGCCAGTTCACCACCGCGGGCGCCAGTAGACCCGGGAACTCCTCCAGCCGTACTTTCCCTTTCTGCCACACCATGAGCGTGGTCAGATCGCCGAAGGGTGAAAACGCTCCACCCGCGTTTGCGGCGACGACGATGTTGACGCAGCACATGGACACGTACTCGTCGTACCCGTGCCCGAGGTTGCTGATCACCGCGCCCATGAGCACCGCCGTGGTCAGGTTGTCCGCTATGGGCGAGAGCCAGAAGGCGATCAACCCGGTGATCCAGAAGCAGCTCCGGTAACTGAACCCGCTCTCCACCAGGAACCACCGCAGCCTGTTGAACACGTTGAGCCTGTGCATGGTGTTGATGAACGTCATGGCGCAGAGCAAAAACAAAAACACCTCGACGAACTCCGTCAGGTTGTGCCTCGCCGCGGTGGTCACGAAGTACAGCGAGTGGCCGCCCTCGCGGTACCCCAGCGCCACCAGCACCCAGATGATCCCGGCGGCTAGCGTCACCGGTATCGACTTCTTGAACCCGTGCCCGACGCTCTCCTCCATGATCGCGGCGGTGTACCCTCCGATGAACACCAGCAGCGACAGCATCCCTTGCCACGTGCCCGTCATGTTGTGCATCGGCCGTTTGCCGCTCTTGCCGTCCTCGGTGTACACCATGGTGTCCGCGGCGGCTTTCATGGCTTCCACCTTGTCGTCCTCCGCCTTCTTCTCCTCCGCTTTCTTCACCGCGTCCGGGTCGGACTGGTTCACGTTCTTGAGGTGGTCATCGGAGGTGGACGCGTCGTCGGTGGCGGCGAGCGCGTCGGTAGCGGACGCGCCGGGGGACTTGGGCGTCGCCGATCGATCGTCGTCGTCCGTGGGCACCGCGATCGGGGTGACGACGGATCCCGGGCTTCCGATGCCCCCCCCGCCCGCGGCGATGGCGCTCGTGGTGTGGAACATCGCCCCGCCCGCGATGAGCCCGAAGAGGATGAGCGCCACGAACGCGGCCAACGTCCTGTTCGCGTCGATCGCCCTGGCCAGGCGGTGGAACGCCGCCGGGAGCTTCCCCTCCCTCAGGGTGCGCCTGGAGTCAGGACCCAGGCATTCCCGCACCTGTCCGTAGATGTTCTGGAACGCGCGCACCATTCTCTCGCGTCTTCGTAATGATCTCGATTGTGTAGGAGTCGAGGCGGCCGTGTTCATTCAATCACGCGACGGTGACGGACATGACGCGCGACGACGCACAGACTGATAGATCTCGGACGACGTTTGGAGTATAAAATTCAGATTTATGTGACGCAGAGGGAAGAGGTGGGGCCATGGAAGACCGGGCGTCGTCGGGCGCGTCCGCGTCGCCGTCCTCAACGATGGATGACACGGCTAGACACGCTCCCGAGCCCCTGACGATGGAGCGGCTCGTCGCGGGCGGTGCGGCCGGGGCGTTGTCGAGGGTCCTGACGGCTCCGATAGATCGCGTGAAAATCTTGTTCCAGGTGAACCGCGACGGGCTCGTCGCGCCCGGCGGTTCCGTCACCCCCGTCGCCGCGTTGGGCGCCGCGCGGAGGATCATCGCGCAGGAGGGCGTGACCGCTCTGTGGCGCGGAACCGGCGCGGCGGTCACCCGCATCCTCCCCTACAGCGCGACGACCTTCGCCGTGTACCCAATGTACAACGCCGCCCTGGCGCACGCGTTCGGGACGCCCGAGAGCGGCGACATCGCCACGAGGTTCGCCGCCGGGGCGCTCGCGGGGACCACCGCGACGGTGTTCACGTACCCGCTGGACCTCCTGCACGCCAGGTCCGCCGCGCATCTCACGCCGCATACCGCCGACTTTGGCACCCATCACGGAGTAAACTTCGCCGGAGTCGCCAACTCCGCGGCGGACCCGTCGAAGGCGTCGAGTAAATCCCCGGCGCCGATGGGGTTCCGGGGATCCGTCCGACACCTCCACGCGGTGTTCGCCAACGGAGGTACCCGTTCGCTCTACGCCGGCATAGGCCCCACGCTCATGGGCATCGTCCCGTACGGCGGCATCTCCTTCGCCACGTTTGAGACGATGAAGACGTTTTACAAGCGACGCGACGACCACGACTGGGACGAGGACGACATGCCTTTAGGGTACAAGCTCGCCGCGGGTGCCGCCGCCGGGTTCGTGGCGCAGACCGCGACGTACCCGTTGCACGTCGTTCGACGGCGCATGCAGGTACACGGCGCGGGTATCTACGCGGGCGTGTTCGAGGGGCTGAGGGTGAGTTTATTTTTATTTCCGTACGGGCAATTAGATTGACGGCGTGTTTTGTTTACAGGATATACACGCGAAGGAGGGCGTGGTGAACGGGCTGTTCAAGGGCGTGGGTCTGACGTGGCTGAAGGGCCCGATCGCGGCCGCGATCGGGTTCACCGCGAACGACGTGTTCAAACTGGCGGTGCCGGCCGCGAGGCGCGCGCTTCTAGACGCGGCCGCGAAGCCCCCGGAGCCAACCCCGGCGACGTATCTGGAAGCCAAACAGGTGAGTTCATTTCAATTTGTGTACAGGCAATTAGACTGACGGCATGTTTTGTTGACAGGTCAACGCCATCGAGAGCTTGGTGGCGGGGGGACTCGCGGGTGCCGTCGCCAAGACCACGATCGCGCCCGCGGACAGGGTGAAGATCATATACCAGGTCGACCCGTCCCGCCCGTTCACCCTGCGATCCGCGGCGAGGACCGCCGGGGACATCGTCCAAAAAGAGGGCCCGCTCGGTCTGTGGCGGGGCAACGGGGTCATGATGGCGAGGGTGGTACCCTACGCGGGCGTCACCTTCCTGAGCTACCCGCGGTACGAAGCCGCCGCCAAGCGCGCGTGCGAACGACTCTTCGGGGATAAGGCGGGCGAGGGCGGCGGGGAGGAAGGCGGCGGGAAGCGCATCGCGGTGCGGTTCATCGCCGGCTCGGCGGCGGGCGCGACGGCGACGGCGCTCACTTACCCGCTCGATCTCATGCGAGCCAGGTACGCGGCGAGTGGCATGGTGGGATCCCACACGCACGCCGCCAAGCCGAACATGAGCGTGGTGTCCACGATACTGCGCACGGAGGGGATCCGCGGTCTCTACGGCGGTCTCACTCCGACGCTCGTGGGTATCGTCCCGTACGCCGGGATATCATTCGCGACGTTTGAGACGCTGAAGGGTACGTGGAGGAAACGAGCCGCGGCGACGGCGTCCGCGGCGGGTGAGACGTGGGATCCCGACGCTCCGGGCGCGGCGCAGATGCCGGTGACCACGCGGCTGCTCTTCGGCGGGCTCGCGGGTCTGTTCGCGCAGAGCATGACCTACCCTCTGGACATCGTGCGAAGGCGGATCCAAGTTTTGGGTTCAGCGGGGGGGTACGTGAGCCCCTGGAAAGCGCTGTTGGACATCGCGCGTACGGAGGGTCTGCGCGGGGGTTTGTACAAGGGCGTGACGATGAACTGGGTGAAGGGGCCTTTCAGCGTCGCGGTGAGCTTCTTCGTGAACGATAGCGTCAAGGCGTACTTTCGGGAGCTCCACGCCTGAGTCGGGGCGGTATCTACTGTATGATTCTTTCAATTTTAGCCGAGTCATCAACCAAAGTTTATTATTAGCCGAAATTTGTGTGTGTTTGCCCATAGGGTCCCACAGACGGACTCATGTTTCAATCCATTCGTTCGTCGCGGGCACGGCACCCTCCCTCGGCTCGCTCGTGGACGGCTCCAGCCGGTCGCGGTCCTCCGGCGACACCCAAAGCTTCCCGATCTCCTCCTCAAACTCCGGCTCGGGCACCGCGTGCGTCTCGAGGATCGTTTGCATTTTGTCCCAGTCCACCGTCTTGTGCTCCACCAACGCATCCGTCACGGCGTCAATCGCCGCCTTTTGCCGCCGCGCGAACCTCCTCGCCGCCCGGTGCTCCATCTCCATCATCTCCCTCGCCTCGATGTCGGACCGGTAGTACCGGTCCACGGTCGTGGACCGGATCAGCATCTCCACCGCTTCGGTTCGTAGGAAATCTTTAACCTCGTACTGGTCAACCGCGGGGACGTAATTGAGCTGGCTTCCCTCAAAGGACATACCCGCGCTCGTGACCATCATCGCGGCGATCTCCCGGGCGCGAGCCGTGTACGGCGCCGCCGCCGCGGTGAGGTTATCGAAGCCGTAGTGCTCCTCCTCGGCGAGCTGGGGCACGAAGCACGAGCGCAGGTGCCGCTGGATGATCGCTCTCGTCATCGCGTTGGGCCTTTCGACTTCGGGGAAATCCTTCAGCGCCACGCACCCGTCCATGTTGGTCTCCCTCGGCGTGATCGTCGCAAAGTTGAGCTTGCAGACGTCCCTGAGCAGAATAGCGGTGGCCACCGCGCATCCCGCGTGCACGCGCGCGATCCGTCGCTCGTTCTCCTCGCCGCGATCGACGGGCAAGATCTTACCAAGTTGCTCAGCCTCCACCGCCTGGTCAAAGTTCGCCTGGCTGATGTCGTCGCGGCCCTCGCGAGCGGCGGCGAGGCACGCGGTGTTGACCACGTTGGCGATGATCGCACCCGTGAACCCGTTCATCTCGTACGCCAGGTCCTCCAGGTCCACGTCGTCCGCCAAAGGCTTGTCCCTGACGTGAACCTTGAGAATCTGCAGGCGGCCCTCGCGCGTGGGTGGTTGCACCGTGATCTTTCGATCGAACCGACCGGCGCGAACCAACGCCTTGTCCAGGACGTCGATGCGGTTCGTCGCGGCGATGCACACCACCCCGGAGTCGCTCCCGAACCCGTCGAGCTCTACCAGGAGCTGGTTGAGGGTCTGGTCGCGTTCGTCGTTGCCGGACCCGCCGGCGCCGCGGGGCCGGCCGATGGCGTCGAGCTCGTCGATGAAGATGATCGACGGCGCCTGTTTCTTCGCCTGCGCGAAGAGGTCGCGGACCCGCGCGGCGCCGACGCCCACGAACATCTCGACAAACTCGGACGCGGTGAGGGAGAAGAACGTGGCGCCGGACTCCCCCGCGACGGCCCGAGCCAACAGGGTCTTGCCGCAGCCGGGGGGACCGGTGAGCATCACGCCTTTGGGAACCTTCGCGCCGGACGCCTTGAACTTTTCAGGCTTGCGGAAAAAGTCGACAATCTCCGCGAGCTCAATCTTCGCGTCGCCGATCCCGGCGACGTCGTTGAACTTGACAACCTGCGACTCGTCGCGCATTTTCATCTTGGACCGGAGCTGACCTTGCTTCATCCGGCGGCCAGCCTTCTCAACCTCCTCCTCCGCCTTTTTGTCAATCTCGGACAGATCAACCTCGTCAAACGCCGCCTGCTCAGCCGCGGCGACGGCCTTCTCCTTGCGTTTCTTATCATCCTCCTCCTTGGCGCGCTGCGCAGCCGCCATGGCCTCCTTCACGGCGTCGCCGTCCCCGCCGGCGTCGCGCTTCCCGATGACCTTCATGGATCCGAGCTTCATGAACTTATCCGCCGCGGCGGCGGCGTCGCCGCCGCCGGTGCTCCCACCCCCGGGTCCGCCCCCTTCCTCGGAGATGAAGAACCGCGCCCGCGCCTGGAGCTTCGCCCTGCGAACCTCGAGCTCCTTCTGCGCCTGTTTGTATCCGTCCGGGTCCGTTTCCTTGTCGATGGCGTCGATCTTGGTCTGCAGGAGCTTGAGGGAGATGTCCCCCTCCACCTTCTTCATCGCCTCTTCCCTGCGCTCAATCTCCATCATCTTCTGCCTGTCGTCAAAGTCACCCTTGAACCTGTTCATGCTCCACACGATGAACCACACGATCCCGACGCCGATGAGAGGCACGCCGTAGTTGGTGAAGAGCAGCGCGGACGAGTCCTTGGCTCCCATGTCGATGCCGGTGCCGGTGGCGTCCGCCTCCGTGTCGTCGATGATCTCCTGAATCTCCAAACCGGCTCGGTTGATGAGCTCGCTGGTCTTCCACTCGTCCACGGGCACCTGCACGTACGCCACCCTGTCGTCGTGGTAGACGAGGAGATACCTGTCCAGGCCGTCGCGCTGCCACCAGAGCTCTTTAATCGTCGGCTCATCCGCGGTGAGATCCCGGATGAACTGGTTGTACGGGATGGTCTGTCGGTCCACCTGCATCAGCGCGTTGCCGTTGATGCTGTACTTGAGATCGGAGATGGGCCGTGGGTCGTACCCGGCGATGCCGGGCTTGTCCCACGGGTAGGGCGTCCACGGCTTGCGCAGCGGGTGATTCACGGGCAAATACGTCAGAAAGTCACCGATCGTCTCGGGCGCCGCGGATGATGTATTCGTCGCCTGGGATCCCTTCTTGCCCATCTTCTCCGTCGTCGTCTTGGATCCCTCCTTGGATGCCGTCGCGCCGCTCTTGTCGCCGGACTTCTTCTTCGTCTCCTTCTTGTCCGCCGTCTTGGCGTCGGAGATCTGCGCCAGGAGGCCGGCTCTCGCGCGCGCGCTGTCGTACCCTCCGGGTAAGCGTGCGCCCGATCCCGTCGTTCGATGACGCGGACCCTCCGATGCCTCCACCGTGGACGCGGACGACGGCGCGGACGTCTCGATTCCCACCGCTTTAGCATCGTCGTCGTGGGAGGAGGCGCGGACGACCGCGACGACGACGCGTCCGCTGGCCTTGAAGCCCCGCGTCGGAGCCCGTGATGCGTTGGGACGTCGTCGCTCCAAGCCGCCGGCGAATGGACCCGCGCGGTCGCGCAGCGCGACGGCGGGCGACACCGCGCCGGCGACGGCGACGCGCATCATGTCGTCTCCCTCCTGTGGGGTCCGCTCGAACCCTTCGGCGAGCGCGCTACTCGCTTCCTATGAGCGCCCGACGTGCGCTCCTCTCTGGCCAAATCCTTGGGTAAGTTGAAGCGGAGCAACCCTAGAACCCTGAAGAGAGCTCGGCTCGGACTTTGGATCAGGGTAATTGTCCATACGTAAAGCAAAATGGCGGCTCATGATTGGCCAGTTTCCGCGCGACCAATCTCAATCTAGATCCATTTTTTTTCACTCGGCGTTGTTCACGCTGTCCGCGGATCTCTCCACACTTCAACCACGCCGAGCATGATACCGACGGTGACGACGCCCCTCACGGCGGCCTCCACGGCACGCGCCGCGCTCGCCGCGCCGATTAACCGTCGCGCGCGCGCCCCTCGCGCCGCGACCAAGATCCTCGCGACCGATTCCAGCGATTCCAGCGAGAACGCGTCGACGTCCCAGCCCTCGTCCGCGATCGGCCGCCGCGCGTCCATCGCCGGCGCCGCCGCGGCGCTCTTCTCCATCACCCGCGGCGCATCCTCCGCCCGCGCGGAGTCCATCGGCGAGTCCCTCCTCGAGCGCAGGCGCGTCGAGGAGGGCGCCAAGCGCGCCGAGCTCGACAAGCTCTACGCCGAGCTCAAGGAGGAGGAGGCGCGCGTCAAGGCGTTCCGCTTCGAGGAGGAGGAGAAGGCCATGACCAACCTCAACGCCATTCGCGTCGAGGAGGAGCAGAAGGCGCGGCAGCAGGTCATCGACGGTAACACCCTCTGCGTCACCCCTTTCGGCATCGACGTCGTCGGCATCACCCAATCCGTCGCGCTCGTCGGCGCGGTGGGCGCGGGACTCACGTCCAACGCGCGCAAGGCTGAGATCGCCGAGCTCAACGAGAAGCTCCGCACGATCAACGTGACCCTCCGCCAGCAGGTGCGCGACGGGCAGGCGGCGTCACGCAGCGGCAGCGGCGGCATCTACCCCGACGGCGGCGGCGTCGGCAAGGGCGCGAGGACGGGCCCCGGAGTTGCCAACAACGTGGTAGACGCCGACGGCGCCGAGGCGGCGGCGCCGCCGATGGACTCGCTCGACTCGGAGGATGAGTTCGGCATGAGCGCGGGCGCGGGTACCAAGGACTTCAACGCCGAGAGCATCAAGGAGCTCAAGGAGGCGCTGCGGGGCGGGCGGCGGCTTCTCACGGAGGGGGACGAGCAATCGTACCGGGAATCCGAGAAGCTCTTCGAGAAGGCTCTCATGCTCTCGCGCATGGTGGGCGACGTGGTGCAGGTGCGCAGGGCGGTGCGCGGCCTGGCGGCGTCCAAGTGCGGCAGGAACGATTTCAAGGGGGCGATCGCGGGCCTGAAGGAGGTGCTGCAAATCTCCGAACAGCTCGGAGATCACGTGGGCGACGCCGACGCGCTCGGATCCATCGCGGATATGTACACGGAGATGGGCGACCTGGAGAACGCGGGCCGGTACTACGACATGTACCTCGACGCGCTCAACGAGGAACTCTCCATGTAAAAGCAGCTATATGATATCACGTTTATGTGTGTAAAGAAACCACCACCGAATTCGCCGCGCCTCTACGTCTCAACCGACAATTAGATCTCTTCGAACCGCCGTCAGCGAAGGAAGGACGGGACGTCGGTGGGCGCGACGAGCCCGCTCTCGCACACCACGCTGGTGATGCACTCCGCCGGCGTCACGTCGTACGTCAGGTTCAGCACGCTCAGCCGCTCCACCTTCTCCCAACCCTCGAGTCCCTCCCGGCGCCGTTCCCCGCCCTCGTCGTCGTCGCCGCCGCTCGCGCCGGGCGCCTCCACGCTCATCGATCCTCCTGCCACGTCTCCCCGTCCCCCCGACCGCCCGACCCACCGTCCTAGGCTCGGGTTCCGTCCACCGTGCCCGTACGCCGCCGGGTAGCTCGTCGTGGACGCGACAGCCGCGGGGTTCCCTGTAAACAAAACACACGTGACGTCAGTCTAATTGCCCGCGCGAGAATGAAAATAAACTCACCGAGCTCGTTGTTAGCAACCGCGTCGAGCTGAACCCGTTCGTGGAACTTGCACGTCTCCGCCGCGACGAGCACGGGGATACCCGCGCCGCGCGCCACCGCCGCGACCGCCGCGGTGCCCACGCGGCTCACCACGGCGCCGTTCGCGAGCACCGCGGCGGCGCCAATGAGAACCTTCGTGGCGCCGCCTTTAGTGAGGACGTAACCGAGGCCGGGGAGCGTGACGTAAGTGCAGTCGACGCCGGCGCGAAGCAGCACGCGCAGCGTATCGCGTCCCTCCAGGTTAGGCCTCGAGTCCACGACGGTCACCGCGAACCGCACCCCCTTGGCTTTGGCCTTGAGTAATATCTCGCGGACGTGGTGCGAAGCGCCGTGGGTGACGACGACGTCGCCGTCGCAAATCTCCGACGACCCGTGCTCCGCGATAAACCCACCCGCCGCCACGAGCTTCTCGCGCTCAAAGTACTCCAAGTGTTTCAACGTCCGAGCCCGCGCCTCCTCCTCCGTGGGCACCGCGTCCTCCGTCATGCGCGCGAGGTGCGTCTTGAGCGACTTGACCGCGTTGCCCATGCTCACCGCCATCGGCCGCGCCGCCTGCAGGTGCTGCACCACGCCGTTGACCAGCGAAGTGAGCGCGTGAGCGTACTTGGTGTTCTTCGGTGTCTTGAAATCGGAGATGACCAGCTTGAGCGTGTGAAGCAACGCGACGCATCGCGCGCGGCCGCCGGTGATGGTCCCGTCGGCGTAGTGCGCGGCGAGTCGAGCCACCGCCGGGTGTACGCCCCCCGCCGCGGTTGCCAACAAAACGGTTCTAACCTTGGAATCCGCGTTCGCGCCTTCGTCCTCGTCCGCGAACTGCCTGAGGTGCGAGAAGTGGTCCATGATCTTACCCGAGGGGCGGGATTTGGCCTTGGCGGAGGCGGCCGCGGTTGTCTTGCGCTCGTTCTTCTGGAGCTGGCGGGCGCTGGGCACATCGCCACCCTTCGACTCCGGCGCCGCCGCGTTGTTGGGCCCGGGGGCGTTGGCGTTACTAGTAACGCCCGCGTTCTCCTTGCTCTCGCCAGCCCCAGCCTTGGATCCGATGTCGCCGGTCGCGCCGGTGTCTTCGGCGGCTTTCGCGGCTTTCGCCGCGCGCTGCGCCTCTTGTTGCGCCCTCCGCTCGGCTTTGCTCATCTTCGGTTTCTCCTCCTTCGTCTCGCCCGGCGCCTTGTCGCCCATGGACGCGAGGTGCGCGGCTTTACGCGCCTCCT
>Ga0257106_1000307_pt1 | contig 30483 bp, 16 predicted proteins | sample LP_taG_3_FD_190177 | JGI IMG/M metagenome (GOLD analysis project Ga0257106, IMG submission 190177) | Marine microbial communities from Northeast Subartic Pacific Ocean, Canada - LP_J_2011_P26_10m | ecosystem: Environmental > Aquatic > Marine > Oceanic | place: Canada: Northeast Subartic Pacific...
GCTGTACATCAACGCGCTGCGCAAGCTCCCCCTCCTTCGGTAAACCATGGACTTCTTCTTCGATATGCTCCGCGTGGAGAAGGCCACGAAGGCGAAGCCCAAGCCCAAGCCCAAGTCTTCGTCGATGCCCCGGTCCACCAGTACCTCTGGGTCGGCGCCGACGAGGTCGACTTCGGCGCCGGCGTCGCCCACGTCGACGACGGCGCCACCGTCCAACCTCCGTCCCGACCTTCCTCCCCGAAAACCGATGGGCGAAAAGTTCAAAGAGACGGCCAGAGCGGCCGGGGAGTCGCTGAAGCGGGCGAAGCGTAAAGCCGCGGACGGCTCCAAGCGCGCGTGCGCGCCCATCGCGGCCAGCGCCAAGAGCGTCTTCCGCGTGGGCACGCGCAAGCTCGGCGGGGACGACCCAAACTCCAAAGCCAGACGCGCGTGGACCTGGACGCTCGGTCGGCAGCTGAGAATCTGGCGAGTCATCCACGCGCTGGCGTGCCTCGCCGCGGGGGTGTCCCGCGTCAACGCACCGGCGGCGGTCTACCTCTTCCTGTTCACCGCGCAGTGTGCACTTGCTCCCGCGGGGGGGCTCTACCAGGGCACAGCGCGCAAGGAGATCCTCGACCGGACGCAACGCCTCCACGCGTGGTTTCAACAGAGGCGACTGCTATGGCTGACGGTGACGGCGTCGAGCGCGTGCCTCGGCGCGCAACTCGCGCTGCACATCGCCCTAGGCGCCACGGGCACTTCGCTCGTATACGCCGAGACCGGGGTGTGGCGCGCCGTGGGAATTCACAGGTTCCAGGACGGCGATGACCTCGCGGCGGCCATCGTCCCGGACCTGATATTACTGATCGTCTCGTCCTTCATACTCGCGGTGGTGAGGACGACGTGCGCGCGCGCCATGACCAACAGGTTCAAGCACGCGGTGACGCAAGTCATCACGATGCAGCGCAGACTTCGACGAGCGGGCGAGCCCTGGAGGGTCGACGCAGGGTTCGACGGTAACAGTTTAACGGAAGCCGCGCTGGCTTCGCTTCAACACGCGAGACGGGAAAGTTCCAAAGACGCATCATCAGACGAAGGCGCCGGGCCCGGAACGAACGTGGATCACCGCGTTCAACCCGCGGACGAGCGCTACGAGCCGTACGTCGAGGTCATCCCGGCGACACGAACGAGCAGCCGCGCCGCCGCGCTGTGGCGCGCCGTCGGGTCCGTCGCCGCCGCCGCCGCGGGGGCGTGGCACCCGAGCTTGCTCAACTGCGCGGTGTTTTTGGTCGCGGTACGTTTCCAATTTTTTTCCGTATGGGCAATCAGACTGACGGCGTATTTTGTTCTCCAACTCTTACAGGTGGCGCACTTTGCTTCGCACGCCGCGGATCGACGGGTCCCGAAGTTTGTTGACCAGATGGGCAGCGTGCGTTCCATGCGCGGGTGGGTGGCGACCGCGACGCTGGTCCCGTACATAGCCTCCGTCGTCGAGGTGGCCTTTGGTGGCGTCGGGGGCGCGGCGAGTGACTTTGGTCTCGTCGGCGGCGGCGCGCTTCGCCGCGACGGGAGCGACTGGACCTGGCTCTGCCACTCCGTCGGGCTCTGGCCGATGGCGAACTCGAAGGGGCGGTGGTGCGGGTGCATGGACCCGGACCAGGGGTTCGCGTGGGCGTGGGCGATCATCGCGTTGGCGCTCTTCGGGATGGGCGGGGACGGTCCTTGTCGGCCGGGGCTGTCGGACAAGGACGGCGGCGAATCAGCCAAAGAGTCCAAAAAGCCAAAGAGTGGAAAGTTCTGGCGATACTTCTCGTGGAGCGCGTGGGTCGAGAGCGCGTTGAGCCGACCTTCGTCCAAGGCCACGAAAGGTAAGAGCGGTAAGGAGTCCGCGGGCGAGGGGTCGATGCCCGCCGCGCCCTCCGAGATCCAGCCCGCGGTGGATGATCGCGACGAACGCGTCTCCGGCTCGACGAAGATGACCGGACAGAAGAATCTTCCCGGGGGATCTCACGACGTGCGCGTCGGTTTGCTTCAAAAGTTACGATCGGAAGAAGAGATGGTCCGGACGGGCGGTAACAGCTCCACCGCGGACTTGCAGCGGCTGCTCCGGGACGCCGAGACGAGGGGTTCCGCCTCGGGCGTCTGGGTCTCGCGCGGCGAGGCGGAGAGCAAGCCCAAGGATGACGAGTCCGACATTCGGATCATCGCGCGATCCATCAACTACGCCTTTGTCACCACGTTCACCAAAGTGGCGTCCCTCGCCAGGCGCAAGTCACTGAAGAAGTCGCCGAGCACTGAGGCCGGCGCGACGGGGCCGACGTACCAACCCGAGGAGCTCCTAGCCACGTCCAGCGGCGGCGGCGGCGACGAGAAGAAGAAAAAAGTTTCAGTCAAGGGGACGCGGGCCATCGGCGCGAGCACCAAGAAGGTGAAAACGGCGGTGGTCAACACCGCGAATGCGTTCTGGAGTCGCAGCGGCGAGGCCATTGGGGCCGCGGTAGGGACGCTGTACCGCCGAGCGGATGGACCCCTCGGCGGCGGCGTGCTCCCGCTCTTTGCGTCTTTCATGATGGCGACGTCGTATCCGAGCCTTTTGTCCGTGCCGCTGCTGCTGTGGTCGATGCTTCCGTTCATCGTGCCGTGGTCCTTGGCCGCGGACGGTGACCCCGGCGACCCCATGGAGGTTAAGAAGGCACCGATCGTCCATGCAGAGGAGAAGTCGTCACGAAAGGAAGAGGCGGGAGAGGCGGGAGAGGCGGCGAAGCTTTCATCGGAATTTGATTCAAAGCCCGGCCCGCCGCTCCCGTCGCTCTCGAGGAGGATCATCACCCGGTCCTCCGGGAGCTTCAAGCGCGTCAAGACGCAGTGGCAAAAAGTGGCGGTCTGGGCCGGCCGCGAACGCCGTTCCGCGAAGGAGTTCGTGGAGCTTCACGTCGTGGGGCGGTACCGATGGTTCCATTTCGTCGCCGCCATCTACGCCGCGGGGCTGCTGATCCTCGACTACGGCAGCAGGCTCGCCTCGGTCATGATATATGTCACCGAGGCGAGCTCCGATAACACGTGGAGCGCTGAGGTCATGTTCGGACCCGCGAGGCGCGCGAGCGCCGCGGCCACGCTCCTGTTCAAGCTCATGTTCGTCGCCATGATGCTCCGACCCGCCCCGAGGAAGGATGAATCTCATACGCTCAAAGAGACAACCGCCGCCGCAGTCGCCGCGAAGGCCATGGCTGATCTGGCCGCGGACGAGGTTGACGAACTCGAGGACCGCGCGAACGAGGCTGACGACGTCGACAAGGCGCACGTACGGTCCCTCGCCAAGGTATCGGACGAGATCGCAGTCACGGTCGCCACGGCGGAGGCCAACAGGGATCGAGCGTCCTTCACGCCTCTAGAGTTTGTCCCAGACGAAGAATACGTCCGGGAGCTGCGGGGATGGTACGATGAAAACTCCGCGTCCAGGCAGCAACGATCGCTTCGCGTCGCGTTCGGGGACCTCTCCCCGGGCTCGCACGGCGCGTCTGAGGGCCCGGGTGCGTTCGAACGGAGGCTCGAGGGTGCCATGACGGAAACGGAAATCGCGGCGGAGGAGAAGAAGGAAGACGCCGAGGACCGGGTGGCGCTGCTGTCGATGCGAAGGCGATGCCGACACAGGCGCAGGTTCGCCGCGCGTAGGGACGCGTGGGTCAAGCGACTGGACCACATGTCCGCGAAGACACGCGCGATGATCGCCGCGGACCCGGGGCAGACCCCCATGGGACCCCTGTGGTGGGTCCAATACCTCGCCATGCTCTCGTTCGTCATCGCCATCGCGAACACGTCCACGATCATCGCGGGCGGAATGCTCGGGTTGCTGCTGGTGTACGTGGCGTCGGTGGACTGGCGGTACAGCAGGTGGTGGTGGGGATGTGCCTACGTGGGCCTGACCATGACGCTGCAGGTCACGTGGCTGTCCATCGCGGAGGCGACTCTGGTGACTGAGGGCACCGTCCAGTCGCACCTGGCGGAGGGACTGGGGCTGAAGATTTACGGCGTGAGGGCGCCGCTGTGGGCGTCCGGGGAGTTTTTCCTGCTGCTCCTGCTGCTCATCGTTGTCATCGCGGAGCTCGTGGTGAACGACGCGAGGAAGCTGCACGAGAGACACGTGGAGAGGTACGGATCGGACGCGGAGACCACTCTGGTCGCGGGAACCGACGAGGACGGCGAGGAGGTGACGCGGCGGGTGCGGCACAGGAAGACGTCAAACTCTGAGTTTTGGCTCGACGATCTCGGCGCGACCGTCGGCGCGGTCGTGCCCGTCAACCCACGGACCTCGAGGCAGCTCCGGAGCTTCGGGCGGTGGCTACAGGAGATCGAGCCGCTCGGCGTGCTGCCGCTGACGCTCCTGTTCTTGGTACTCTGCGGCTTGACTCCGTCGGAGGGGCACACCGCGGATTTCGTCCACATGTTTGACGTCATGACCGCGCTCGGGCTTCTCCTCGGCTCACTGCTCAGTTTTAGGAACCTGACGCACAGGATACACAGGCTGATGCGGCGGGACGAGGAACGGTTCGAGCGCGAACGGCTAGAGGAACGCGAGAGGGAGGAGGAGAAGGAACGGGCGGAAGCGGAAACTCGCGAGCGAAGCCTCCGTGTTGGGCCACAGGCGACTCCGACTGACTCCGAAGAGGGACATCTCCCTGAGCTCCAGCTCCCGGAGACCCCGCCGCCGACTGTCCCCGCGCCGCAGTCCACGTCGAGGCTCGCGGAGGCCAGGGGGATCAGTCCGGCGCCGAGGATCAGAACCGACGGTGGAGAGGGTGAATCCTCCGACGACGAGTTTACGCGGATTGAACTCGCGACGCCAAAGACGGAGAAGACGGCGCGGCGAACCCCCGCGTCGCCCACGCCGAAGAAGGAGGACAAAGACAAGTCGCCGGAGGGGACGACGGGTTTAGGGACCGCGGTCAAGGGCGATCAGCCCACGCCGTCGCCCAAGAGCCCGGCTGTCGTGGGCAGCAAATTCCGATTTGGTAATTTAGTCGCCGGGGCGATGTTGCTCGGGTTGCGGAACGACTCTCACCGCGAACGCGCCGGCGCTCAGAACCAGTCGTCCATCGAGTACGTCCGCGATATGAAGCCGTGGGCGGAGACGAGGCGACGGGTTCGCCGTGGGCTTCGAATCTACGTGGCGTTTCAATGCCTGTACATCACGGCGCTCTACATGTTCAACGTGCAGTACGTCAATCGAACGGTGCACAAGTACTGGCCGGATGAGATCGACCGCGTCATCGTCCCGGACGACTTTGGCATGTTCGTGGTGACTAGTTACGCCGGGAACCTGTGGCCACGGATCCTCACGCTGCTCTTCGCCATCTTCAACATGCGATGGCTGGACTGGAGGCACGTGAGGGACAGGAAGCCGCTCAAGGTTTACGTCGACGAAGACGAAAAGGAACTCGAAAAGGAAAAGGAGAAGAAACCGGGTTCGTACGACCGCAAGGGCTGGGACCCGAGCGTCTACCTCGCCGCCATCGCCACGTTCTACGTCACGTCCAAGGCGCAGGTGAAGAAGATGTTCGGGCCCAAGTTTGAGGCGCTGATGCAGAAGCGGGCTATGGACATTTTGTTACTCGTCGTCATCGCTTGCGTCGCCGCGAGCGTCGATCTCTTCGGCGTTTTCCACTCCGCGCTGGCGATCCATGCGGTGATCGCGATCGCGACCGTGCAGAGCTTCGAGATGAGCGGGTTGAGCCGGATCATGAAGAGCCGGCGCCATCGCCGCGGCTCGGTCGATTCACTCGTCGAGGAGGACACCGCGACAAAGGACCAAAAGCCAGCGAAAAAGGAGGAAACCAAAGAAAAAGCAACCTGGCGCGAACGAATCGCGACTACGTACGCGTCGTTACCCACGATTCCCTGGCTGACAAAGAGCGACGAGACGAAGAAGCCTGCGGACCACGAGACGATCGAGCTCCTCGAGAGCGGCAGGTCAGTACAGCGGTCGGGCGCTGAAGTGCACGAACCGACATCCCCGCGAAAGAAGAGACCGAGCCTGTACCACGAGGCTAACGACTACGGTTTGATCTTCGTGGCCATCGCGTCGGCGTCGATGATTCTCAAGTACGTCGCGCAGCTGCGGATGTCGCAGCTCGGCGGGATATTCGAAGACGTCACCGGCCCGAGCTGGGGCACGTGGCTGGGGCTGATCCGTCTCACTGACCCGAGGCTGACGTTCATCGACGGCGTGAGGGAGGGTGCCGAGATTTGCTGCCAGTGGCCGAATAAGTTGTCCGCCAGCGGGAGCTACTGCGTCGCGTGGGTGGACCCTTACGCGATCACCAACTCGTCCGTCGCGGCGGTGTCCGAGTCGGGGGATGTGGTCGAACAGGCGGCCGCGGCGACAAGGACGTGCTCCGCGCTCGCCGGGTTCTGGTGGCAGATGCGGTACCAAATCGCGATCATAGTCGTCGCCAGCATGCAGTGCCTGCTGCAGAGCAGGCATAACCTCCTGGCGGCGAAGAAGGCCACCGCCGCGATCGCCGCGGCGCACGGTACCAAGATTGAGATCACGCAGGACGGTGCGTCCAAGGACCCGAGCCCGGAGAAGAAGAATGAGGATGGGGTGAAGCCGTCCACCGTCGTCGCGGCTGGCGCGGCGGGCGCCGCAGCCGCCGTCGCAACCTCGGAGAAAGACAAAAATGACCAAAAGGACAAAAAGGACCCGGCTGTGCCGGAGAAGAAGACGATTATGCAGGAGAGCAAGGTTCAGCTCCACCGCATGATCGAGTACGTTTTCGTGTCCATCACGTCGTTCAACTTTGCCGAGTTTTTCGAAAAGCTCGAGTACCTCAGCGAGGCTGCTCCCTTTTTCAACTACATCATCGCCATGGCGCTGCTGCTGTCCTCGGCGTTTCTCAAATCGAACATCAGCAGCGTCTTCTACATCGCCATCCTGGGTTACCTCCAGTCGGAAAACTCGGAGGAGGGTCTGCGCAGGGTGCACAAAGACGGTCATTACGTCGTCATGTTGGTCGGGCTCATGGTCATGGTCCACGTGCTCGCGTCGCTGCGGCTGCCGGATATTCTATTGGCTCAGATAAGTCCGGGCTTGGAAGACTACTGCGTCGACTGCCCCACGCGAAGGTTCTGGCTCAACTTTGGCTCGTGTGCGAACGATGACATCGCGGTGAACGCGTCTGCACCGTTGCCCCCGTACCCACCGCCGATGCCGCCGTATCCACCGCCGGGACAGGTCGCCGTCATCGACTCGGACGACGTGGCGTCCGCAATCTCCGAGCAGGAAGCCGCCGCCGCTAACCAAAACATCTACGATTCCGAGTGTAAAAGACCGGTGACGACCAGGGAGTACTCGATCATCCCCGACCTCATCGTCATGCTGCTGCTGGCGTACTTCATCCGCCGCGCTAAGCTCATGGCGATGAGCGAGTCGGCGAACTCGACCTGGAAAAGGGGCATAGCCGGCGTGATGAAATCCAACCGGGTGATTAAGAAGGGCGCAGAGGCTGGCAAGGCGAGGGCCCTCCACGCCGACGACGACGACGCGTACGAAGCCATGCGAACGCAAGGAGTCCTCTACCAACGCGAGAAGGCACGTGCCTCGGACGTGAGCGAGGAGATCGCCAAGAAGGACGCGGTGTTGCGCAACAGGAGGAGCGCCAAGTTGAAGGGCGAGTCGGGCCGCGACGGAAAGTTCAAATTCGGCGTGCGCGACGACCCGCTCGACCCGGCCAAGGGCGGTGATTCACCGCCCGATGACCTCTCGTCCACGGCTCTCTCCGACACGTTCCGAACCGTCAAGGTGAGGCGCGACGCCAGGGTCAAGAGGGCCAAGGACAAGGCTGACGACGGCGTGGACCTGAGGTCCATGACGCCGGAGCAGAGAAAAGTGCACCGCGAGCGAATGCAGGCTGGCGCCGCGCTGAAGAAAAGCCTTCGAAACGCGGGCGAGGCTCTCGGCCACGCGCTGCTCGTGTTCGTCGCGACGGTCTTCCTGCCTATCATCATCATGTTCACGGTGCTCGCGGGCGCCAACCGCAAGCGCGCGGATCTCATCGGCATCGGCTACATCGTCATCGCCGTCGTTTTCAGCGTCAGGCTTCGCGATTTGCGACTCAACCTGTGCGTACGCACCGGGGTGGCCCCTTCCCGGACCAACATCGAACTCTTCCGCATCCTGCCCCTGTACGTGTACGCGGTCCTGGCGTGCAAGCTGCTGTACCAGATCCCGTACTTCCTCCCGCATCTCTTCGACGGGCGGATCGCGAGCGAAGGGAAGTGCCCGCTGGGCACCGCCGGGTGCGACACCTGGATGGATTTCGTCGGGGCGCTGAAACTTGACAAGGCTTGCGACCCGAACATGATGGAGCAGTGCTCCGTCGTGCTCTCGTGGTCACGGGGGGGCATCCTGCCCGAGATTTTGCTCTTCGTCCTGTGTGCGATTCAGCAGAATCTGAACAGAAACGAACGGTACGTCGAGATCGTCTGGTCGCGGCAGGTCAGAAGCGTGCGCAGGAGCGAAAAGTCCACCGTGCTTCACGTGCAGCGCATGATCGATTGGAGAAATTCGGAAGTTGAGGACAGACGTCGGCACTACAGAGAGACCATCTACTCCATCCAGGACAGCGCCGCGCAGGTCAAGAAGTGGACCGAGGAGCTTCGCAAGGCTGAGGAGACCCCCGCGGGGGCGGGCGGCGGGGTGATGGATCCAGACACCGGCGACAGGGCCAAGGTCACAGAGGTTCCCCTCAAGCCGTTCGTCACCGTGGTCGACCCGACGTCCGTGAAGGTCACCTGCGAGATGCGACCGCACGCCCCGGCGATCGAGTACTTCACCGTCAAGCGCGAGCCACACCCGCGGCTCACCGCGCTGTCGCACTACAGCGAACCCGTCGAGGTGTCGGTGGAGAAGCGGTCGAGTGGGAGGGGCGGCGGCCGAGGGCAAGTGAGGGGAGGCGCCGGCGGTTCGCAAAAGGGCGTAGTGACGATTAAGGATTTGGAACCCGGGAAAGGGTACACGTTCGTCGTGCACTCGTACACCGACGCGAACGGTCACAGCACCGAGAGCGACGCTTCCGATCCCATCGAGCTGCCGACGGAGACGAAGAAGGAGGAGGAGGCTAGGCGGAAGAAGGAGGAGGAGGCGAAGGAAGGGAACTGGGCCAAGTTTGTGCGTCTTTTCAAAAAAGGCGTGGACGTCTGCCTGGACCGGCTCGCGTATCTCCTCGACCCCGCGGTCTACCCCATCCCCGAGGTCAACGAGCGGTACAGGGAGCAGGCGCACGATGACGCGCAGACCATCATGATCAAGGATGTCGACGACGTTTTGTCCGACAGTGACGAAGATGCGTTGCCGGATGTCACCAGGGAGGGGCCCGGAGCCGAGTCACCCGAGCGGAGGCGCCGCCGCGACACGAACGAGTTCGAGGGCGAGATGGACGCGATATCCAACTGGTTCCACAAGGGACACTGGGGCGACAAGGGCGGAGTGCTGGGTTTCTTGGGCGGTATCATGCGTCTGGTGTATTCGCTGTCGGAGTGGTTCGCCTACGCGAGCATCTGCGGCGCGTTGCTGACGCACACCGACTTTTTCAGCGTCCTCCCCGTGATTTGGGTCATGCTCATCGCGCTGGTCCGCAACCCGCACCCGGCGCCGGAGTCGTGGAGGTTGGCGTTCTGGTACAGCGTCGGCGTGCTCATATTCCGCGTGACGTTCCAGACGAACGCGTTCTGCATGGACGTGGACGTGGACACGGCGCCGTCCGACCTCAACCACTTTACGTTTTCAATGCAACCGAGGTGCCCGGCGACGAAAGCCGAGCTCTTCAACTGGGACGACGGCGACTGGATGTACGCGACGAACGCGGTGGTTTTCCTCACCGTCAAGACGGGCGCGAGCACCATACTCAACGCGGTGTTGGTGGACGTGTTCGTGTGCGCCAGCCTTTTGTTGCACGTCGACCACCTCAATTTCGTGGGCATCAGGACCTACGAAGATATGCGCTACATTCGACCGTGCGGCAACTACGCCAAGCTGCACGGGCTTCGAACGGTGACGCGCATGGACGAGGTCAAGGACGGGGCGCTCGGTTTGTCCTTCGAGGAGGGCGTTCCGTCCGATTCGTCCACGCCCTCTGTGCTCTCGCCCGGGAAAGGCGACTCAAAGTCCAAGTCTGGGTCGGGGACTCAGACGCCCGGCGCCGCCAAGGCGACGCCGGCGAGTATCAAATCCAAATCGTTCGTCAAGCGCCTGAAAAACCTCCTCGGCGAGCGCAACGATAACCTCCTCTACGGTATCCCCGAGTTCACGGGACGGAAGATCATGTGGCCCGGGCAGTACTACCGCGAGGCGTGCGTGAACCAGTTGGAGGGCGACAGGAAACGGGACGAGAAGCCTCCGAGCAAGAAGGAATTTCGCGAAAAGTACGGCGCCGCCATCGAAGAGAAGAAGATCAAGAAGGGCGCCGCGGTCAAGTCCGCGTTCAGGACGTTCGGCCGCGACCTCTGGGACTCGATCAAGTACTCGGTCAAGTACGTCATCGGCACCGGTCGGGACTTTTTGACCGAGATTCAGCTCAGCAACAAGACGGAGCCGCCGAGTCGCAACACCGGAAAGCCGGGTCGAGACCTCTACCCCTACGAGTTCTTCCTGCAGATCCTCTCGCTGGTGTGGCTCATCTTTGACTTTTCCAACCTCAACTTCGAGAACGACGCGCAGAACAGCGGCGCGGAGCAGCTGCAGTCCGGCCTTACGATCGCGATCCTCACGTCCACCCTGTCCATGGTCATCTCCCGCCTGGTGTACGTCAGCCAGAACATGCTGATGAAGTACCTGATGCAGGTTGCTTACACCCTCACCTTGCTGCTGCACATATTCATCGTGCTCCCGCTCACGGACACCAGGCCGTTCGTCAAGGCACACGGCAACGTGAACCTCAAGGCGTTCGTCGCGTGCCAGCTCCTCTACCTACTGGTCTCCGCGCTGCAGATTCGCACCGGGTACAGGGAAGGGAGCCAGTACCAGACTCTGTTTATGAAACTCGGCACCGGCCCGGTGGCGTACTGGGCGTTTATGATCTATCAGAGCGTCCCGTTCCTGTTCGAGCTGCGCACGCTGCTGGACTGGGTGATGAGCGAGTCGTCGCTGGATCTCCTGATGTGGTTCCGATTCGAGAACATCTATCACATGCTCTGGAAGGATCTGCTCTACCAGGAGAACAGGCGGCAGAACAAGGAAATTTACAGCGGCCGCGACAAGTTTCCGCTCGTCTTCAAGATGCTCCAGGGGTTCACCATCTTCACCGGCATCATCCTCCTCCTGCTCGCGCCCATCTTCTTGTTCTCGTCCATCAACCCCGTGCTGTCGCCCAACAAGGTGACGAGCGCGGACCTGACCGTGGAGCTGAGGGTGAGGGTCAACAGCTCGCTGGCCGTGTACAACATCTACCAGGCGCAGGCGCAGAGCGTGGACATGTCCGGAGACGACCTGGACGCCGCGGAACGGTACCTGATGACATCACCGCTGACCCAGAAATTCGACCCGGAGTGCCTCTTGTTCCCGCGGCACAGCTCAGTGTCCTGGGTGCTACCCGCGGGACCGAGGGGCGCGCTCGCGAACAACCTGGTGGCGCACGCCAGGTTCCTCAACGAGACGAAACAAACGTTTTCGTCATCCACCTCGACTTCACAGGCTGAGCTCGTCTTCACCACCTACTTCACGCGGTACGGCCCGCCCACGGCGAAGACGGTGTCCATGGAGGTGGTATCCCCGCTCACGTCGAGCCAGGCGCTGGAGATGGGAACGATGATCAACGACATCTCGGACGAGAAGGCGGAGGTTGCCGTGGAACGGGCGCTGCCCAGGCTGCTCAACCTACCCCCGAGGGACCAGGTCATCAAGCTCTCGAAGTCCGCGCCGGATCCCAACCCCAGCGACGACGCCACGACGATCCTATCGCTGGAGCGCCTGGACGATTCGCTCATGATATGGGGCTTGCGCACGAAGCAGATCACGCTGGCGGGTGTCAAGGAGGGATTCTGCGGCATGACGGAGTACACGGAGGAGGGAAGCCAGGGCGTTTTGTACGCCACGATGTCCGACAGGTTCCTCTCCGGCGTCGTCGAGCAACTGGGCCTGGACAGCTACAGCATGCTGGCGCTCTACGCCTTCATCTTCGTCGCCATCGGCGGCGTGGTGAGACGGCACTTCCAGTTTAAGATTGAGGACGTGATGATCTACGAGATTCCCAACCCGGATTACCTGCTGAGGCTCTGCCGCGGGCTGCGAATGCTGCGGGCGCACAGGTACCCGGGATGCCGCCGGGACGAGATCAAGCTGTTCCACACCCTCATACAGATGCTGCGGTCGCCCGACATCCTCATCAAGGTGACCCGCAACAAGGACGTATGACGCTGAAAACTTTATTATAGGCTTACACGTTAATGACACAAGTCTTCTCTATAGCGATTCGTCCGCCACCCCCCAGGCGCGCCCTTCTTCTTCAGTAGTCGTCGTCGTCGTCGATCATCCTCCCGCCGCCCCCAAGCCCGTTCTTCAGGCAGTACTCGTTCGAGTACAGCAGCAGGGAACCTTTTCCGATTTGAGTATCCGAGCCCGGCATCTTGACGTGGACGTTTCCCCTCGCGCGAGTTCCGTCGACGCCGTGCCTTCCGTAATCCGACTTGACTTCCGGATCGTGCGCGAGCAGCCCGAACATGCCTTGCCTTCCCGACCTCCCGACGGGCTCCGGCACCTTCTTCGGGCCCCGGTTGAGCGGCGGATGCGGGTCCGCCTCGTTCCAGAATTCGCCCAGCTCGGGTTCCATGTTTGGCCTGATGGCGCCCTCGTCGTTTCGCTTGATCATCCCCCCCGCGTGCCTCGCGCGATGCCCCGCCACGGAGTCCCCTTCTCCCCTCGCGCCCTCCATGAAGTTGGGCCCGAGCTCGTTGATCCGCGCGGCGACGCGTGACCCGCGGTACACGCGCGAGGACGGGTCGTGCGTGAACCTGTTGTTGGTGTCGTCGAGCTTCCTGTCGTTTCCGAGCCACGCCCCTTCGTACGCGTCGGAAGCCCGATCGTCGTTGGGCTGCTGCGCCATGTGCTCGAAGAAGGCCTGCCGCCCGGGTTCGGCGATGTTGACGTTGTCCTTTGGGACCTTTCGCCCCGGGGATACCCCCGAGACTGGATTACCCACCCACTCCCTCCCCTCGGGCCGCACGGGCATCTGCTCTGGGGAGCCCCGTCCCGACGACGGCGAAGAAGAACCCGGATCCCGGAGCCGCGCGGTGACCCCGGGGCTCGTGTGCGCGTGGTCGTAGTTCCGTCTCCAGTGCCCGGGCGAGTCGTTGTGGAACTCCTCCTGCACGCGGACGAACTTGTCCCCGGCATCGGGACGCGTGTCACGCTTGATGTTCGACCGGGCGTACGTCATGGCTGGCGCGCACAGCTGTGTCGTCGCATGAATCCATTTCGGGCTTGGGCGTGTTTTTTGACTTGTTAGTGCTAGTCTACTGGGAATCACCGTCGCGCCCCCTGGGTGGACCGTTGCCGCGCGTTTTTGGCGAACGTCTCCAGCCCCTTCTCCCACGCCCCCTGGCTCATTCCCCCGGGGCAGTACACGCTGGTCACCCCGAGCTGCCCCACCTCCTCCACGTTGACGCGCTCGTTGTCGAAGAACAGCATGTCGCTGTAACTCAGCTTGGACTTGTTCCGGAGCGACTCGAAGTGCTTCCGCTTGGTCCCTGGGAAGATCTCGATCATGTCCCCGACCGCCTCCCTCAGCGTGGTGTCTTTGTCCAGTCGCAACAGATCCAGCGCCTCCATCGCCCACTTGCCCCGGTTGGTCCTCGACGCGAACGCTACTTTAGTCCGCACACCGCTCGACTGAAAAGGGCCGTCGGGGTCGAGAATCATCTTGACGCTCTCGCTCGCCGCTGGATACACCCTCAGCTCCGTCCCGCAGACGTCCGTCACCCTCCCGAGCTCGTCCTTGCTCCACGGCGCGCCGCACATCATGTACAGCTCGGGGAACCAGACGGTATCATCGAGGTCGTAGCACACGAGCCGCGGCAGTGCGGCCCCTTCCGGGGGCGGCTTGAGGCGGCACCTTTCTTCCATGGCGGGGCCGTAAGAGAAGGCGCGAGGTCTCCGGGTCTTGGTCTTGCCCCTGCCGCCGCCTCGCCCTCCTCGCCTGCCTCCTCCACCCCGCCCAGATGTCCCGCGACCACCGGCCCTGGGCCCGGCGGCCACCCTGACGGTCAGCGTCGCCATCCCCATGCTCCGCGCGAGAAAAAGTGGATAGTGCTATCGCAATATCGCGATACCGAAAAATGCCAAGTGGACGAGCGGCTTCGCATCGTATTGAATCATCGTTGACACGCTACACGCTCACGCGCCGGGGAGGCACGTCGCCAGCGACTCCCACTTCTCGATCGCCTCCTCGGGCACCCCACCCTCGCCGAGCCCGTTCAGCAGGATCGTCATCACGCTCTTAGCCGGAGCGTCCTCGCCCGAATCGCCAAACAGTCGCACGGCGTAAATCTTTCTCCCACCCCTCTCGCTCCTCGCCAAAGCCACCTCTTTCACCTTCGCGAGCATGACGTGCGCCTCGAACTCCTTCGTGGGACTCGCGATGGTGCAGCACGTGCCCTTGGGCCCGAGCTCGGCGAACCGCGCCTCCCCGGGCATGGGCTGCGTCGATTCCAAGATGCCGCCGTCGCCGACGACTATGAAACGACACTCCTCGCCCTCTAATCTGCGCGTGACCTCGGACATGAACGATTTGAGCGCGTCCGCGTCGTTCTCGAAGGACCCGCGCCATTCCTTGGGTTCCCATTCCGTCGGGGGGAGCTCATCCGCGGCGGGAGCCTCCTTCGCCGCCGCCTGTGCCTTCGCCCGTAGATCCTCGGAGGATCTCGAGACCCCGATGGTGGTGGTCGAACCCCACCAGTGGTACTTGCGCCCGTTGCCCGCCCTGACGGTTCTGGCCTTGTGGTGCTTCGGGTTGGGCGCGACGAGCGCGCGCTGCGCGAGCGCCGAGTACGACGAGCTCGACATCTCGAATGAATTCACGCGTGCCGGTGCCGCGCGTTCTGCCGGAAGCCTCCGAAACCTTCTTCATGTTTCGGAGGCGTGTCGCTGCTTCGCCGATCTCGGCCGATCTGGAAATGTCGTGATGCCGCCCGCTGATTGGTCGAGAGCGGCAGCCAACTCAGTTGATGTTAGCCATCGTCCGGCACCTCAGAGCACGAGGCGCCTCCCTCTGTCCTCGTCACCAAACGCGTTCGCGAAATGATCGCATCCATCGCGACGGCTCCGGCCACCGCCGTCGTCGCCCGGAGGACCGTCCGATCCTCCCGAACCCAGCGCGGGGCCACCGCGATTCGCGCCAGGCGCTCCGCTCTCATGGGGTCGAACCAGACGTCGTTCGTCGCGTCCTCGTCGCGACCGTCCATCTCCAAGCGCCGGTCCGTCTCCGAGAGGCTGACCGTCCGCGCACAATCCATCTCCGAGCCCCCGTCCAAGACCACCCAGGACACCCCCGCGGACGCCCCATCGAACGGCGACCAGTTCGACTGGGCCAAGGCGTGGTACCCGATGTCCCCGATCGATTTCCTCGACGAAGCCGCGCCAAACCCGATGAAGGTACTCGGCAAGTCCATCGTCGCCTGGAAGGGCGAAGGCGGCGCGTGGGCGGTCGTCGAGGACTCGTGCCCGCACCGCATGGCCCCGCTCTCGCTCGGGTTCATCTCGCAGGACAAGCAGATCGTCTGCAGGTACCACGGGTGGGAATTCGGCAACGACGGCAAAGCAACCGCCATCCCCATGAGCACCGACGCCAAGGCCGAGGCGACCGCGTGCGAATCCCCCCGGTCCTGCGCGGTGTCCTACCCAGTCAAGGAAGAGGCTGGCGTGCTCTGGGTGTGGCCCACGGCGGGCGCGGACGCGTGGCTCGAAGCATCCGCGACGCCAGTAGCCACCGCGGCGGCTGAATTCGGGGAGTTATCGGGCGACTGGGGCATGGTGGAGCTGCCCGTGGGCTACGCCCCCGCGCTCGAGAACCAGTTCGACCCGTCCCACGCGGAGTGGCTCCACGCCAAGTACGACGCCGCGAACGGCACGTTGGACCCCGTGATGAACGCGGGATACGAGCCGATGACCAAATTCGAAGTTAAAGAGGGCTCCATGGGCTCGAGCGGGTTCATCGTTGACCACGGGGGTTACAACGCGGGTAACAAGGACGTGTCCGCGACGCGCCTGTTCACCGCGCCGTGCTCCAGCCGCAGCGAGTACCACGACGCCAACGGGAACCGGTACCTCTCCGCGGCGATCCTGTACACGCCGACGGAGCCCGGGCGGTGCCTGATGTTCACCAAGTTTCAGGCGCACACGCGAAAGGCGGTGCAGGGCGCGGGCAAGGCCAAGGTCACCGCGGGTGACCGGTGGAGGAACATACTGGAGAGTCCCGCGGTGCTAGCGTTCCAGTGGTACATGGAGTTTGTCGCGGAGGACCCGGAGCTCGTGCGAATCGGGCTGCAACACGGCGTATACGGCTCCGCGGCGTACACCCTGGGCGACCAGGACATCCAGGCCATGCACGGCGTGGAAGTCGCCATGGAGAGCGCCGAACGCGACTGGAAGAAGTCGTACTACCTCCCGACCCCAGCCGACGCGGGCGTCGCCGGGTTCAGGACGTGGATGGATAACCACGCGGGCGGCGGTGTGAAGTGGGCGGAGGGCGTGAGGGACGACGAGAGCAAGATGAAGCCCATCGCGCAGAGGCTCGAGCGGTACGAGCGGCACACGCGTCACTGCAGGTACTGTAAGGCGGCGCTCCGCGAGCTCGGCGTTTTGGAGGAGCGTCTGGTGGACTTCAGCAACGCGATGCTGGCGGCTGGGCTGGTGTTCGGTTTGGGCGGCGCGGTGGTCGGGCAGGAAGGACCGGCGGTGGTGGCCGTGTGCCTCGCGGGTTTGGCGGTCAACGCCACGGAGTCGGTGCGGGACATGCAGCACGGCATGAAGACGTCGATTCCCCGCCGCGGCGACGCCATGCCCAAGCTGTGGTGAGAGATTCGACGCGTGAGATGATCGTTCCCTTCGAAGGTACCTTGTATTAAATATCGCGTTAATTAAACCCTACGAAGCCTGCGTGTAGTCGCCGGTCTGTTGCGTGTAAACATCCGAGTAGTCGTCGTCCGAGAGCTCGTCTCCGCCCGCGCCGAACCCGGCGGCGCCACGGATGAACGGCAGCCCCATCGCCGCCGCCATCAACGCGTTGTTCTCCGTGACGAAATCCTCCGACGTGGATCCGCGCGGGATAGCCTTGGCGTACGGTTTGCCAGCAGCCTTCTTGAGGAACGCGGGCTCGAGCTTCTCGCCGACGTACGGCGGGAAGGTGACGCCGGCGGTGTTCGGCCCCGCGGGTTCCGGGAGCATGCCGAGTCTCTGGTCCTCCAAGAGCCTGACGTAGACGGACGCCTTGTCGGGGGTGAACTTGACCTTCTTGGAGTCCAGCCAACCGGAGATTGTGTCCACGACACCCTTGCCCTCCGCCTGCGATTTGACCAGGTCTTGCAGCAGTGGGAGCTGCACGGGGCCTTGGAACAGCGGCAGCTGAAACGCCCCGGACGCGAGGTACTCCGTCCCTTCCTCGAACACGGGTAGCAGAGTCCACCCCTGCGCCTGCGCCGTTCGCCCCGACAACGCCCTCACGTCGATGACCACAACCATGTTGGGCTCGTGCATGACGTGCTGCCTGGACTGGAACCCATCCCGCCACACGGGCGCGTCCAGCGACGACGCCATGTCCGGCTGCTGCGTGAACACCACGTCGTCGGAAGCCTTGTTCGCGTAAAAAGTCCCGGGCGGGAAGAGCGATTGCGTCGCGACGTGGAACGCCGTCTTGGTCAACCTGGACGCTCCGTCGATCGCCACGTGGAACCCGAGCTCCGCGGCGTACACGTCCGACCGTCTGTAGTTCAGCGGCCTGTCGTTCGCGAACTGCGGCCGCTCCAGCCTTTTCGCCATCCACCGCTCCAAATCCGGCTCGGTCATCCCGGCCAACACCGAGGGTGAAAACGTGAGCCGAGCCAAATCAAGCATAACCTCGCGCACGGGCGGGCCGGGGTTCGCGAGCCTGTGCGCGTACAGCCTGCGCTCAACCGCGGTGGGGTACATCGAGCTGCTGTCGTAGGCGCCGTCCTCGTACTGCGGGACGGCCTTGTTCGCGGGCATGTCGGCGCGCGTGGCGACGAGGTTGCGGATGAGCACGGAGGCGCAGGGAATCTTCGGCCGGGAGACGACTTCCCGCAGGTCAAACCCGCTGCCCGCGCCTTCGCTCGCGGCGTACACCTGGCACTGGTAACCACCCTCCCGGAGCCTGTACCCCTTCGCGCCCGTCGACTGGGGCGGTTCCCCAGTCTCCGGGTCGATGAAGAACGGAAACACGACGTACCCGACAGTCCTTTGCTGACTCGTACCCTTCTCGATAGTCTCCAGCTGAAGCAGCGCGTGCGCGGTGGCGTTGTTCCACCGCCCAGTCGCGAACCTCTGCCGCGCGTGGTACCTCGGCGAGAAGGCCAACGAGTCCAACCGCGCGTGGATGATAAACTCGGGCGCCAAGGGTTCACCCGCCGCGGAGATGACCCGGCCCACGACGCGGGTGATTGTGACGTTGGGCGGTAAAAACCTCGCCGCGTCGACGCAGAGTACCAACCCGTCGCCGGGCTGGTACGGCTCGCCTTTCCCTGCGCCGATGTGCCGCACCTCCCTCCACGCGCGCCTGGGCACGCCCGGGATGTCCTCCTTTTTACTCGCTTCGTTTTCCAGTGCGGTGGCGCCGCCGCCGCCGAGCCACGCGGGCGCTCCGTCGCCGCCCATCCCCGCGGATAGACCCCGCGGGGCGCCGGCCACGATGGCGCCCGCGACCATCGGTGTACCTGGCGGCGTCGGGTCCTTGTCGTAGTCTTCTTCCTCGACCCACACGCGCACTTCGACCTTGCTTCCCTCGATGCGCATCGTTCGGTCTGCGCTGAGCATCAGGGGGAGTTGGAGTAGGGGCGAAACCTGAAGGCCCGAGAGGGGCACGCCCTCGGGGCCCAGCACCGGGATGTGCGCCCACGCGACAACCTCCTCGGGCCCGACGACAGCCTCGTGGCCGTATATGTCGGCACCCATGCCCTTGACGGGCGTCGCGGCGTGCAACTCGAGCACCAGTTTCGTCGCGGCGGTGACGTTGACGCCGCGAAGCGCGATTCGAGCCCGCCACTTGTACCGGGCCGCGCCGCCCCTGTCGTGGCTCGACGGCTCCAGCAGCGGACCTCTGGAGCGAACCGGCGCGCCGGACGCATCCCGCGCCGGTTCGTATCCCTCGTACGCCGCCGCCACGATCCTCGCGGGCGCGTTCTTGAGGTCCATCGGCCCCGCGCCCTCGAGCATGACGCGGATGACGTACCTCGGCTGGTCCCGACCCAAACCCTGGCGATTCCGTTCCCGGGCCTCGCTGTCGTCGCTGTAATACGAATCGTCGTCGCTGTACGAGTCGCTGTACTCGCTGCCGGACGTGATGGAGTAGTCGGACTTGGCATCCTCCTTGCCCTCCTCCACGGGCGTGAGCGCGCGCTTGTCCTTGCCCGAGAGCGCCGATCGCTTGGACTTGGCCGTGCGCTTCGACTGTCCGGACGGCGGCGCTGGCGCGTCGACACCGGGCGTCTGATCCATTCCTGGGTCCAAGCCGGGGGTCTCGGTGACGCGGATGGGCACGCCGGGCCCGTGTCCCTCCATCTCCTGCTCCATCGCCATGTGTTCCGCGGCGTCCGGCGGCGGGAACATGTGGTCCTGCGACGCGCGCATCTGCGAAGGGTAGCCCTGCTGTTGCTGTTGCTGCCAAGGCTGCTGCTGCTGCTGCTGCTGCCAGGGCTGCGCCTGCCACGGCGGCGGCTGCTGCTGCTGCTGGTAGTACTGCTGCTGGGGCGGTTGATGTTGTTGATGCTGCTGTTGCTGCTGATGCTGGCCGGGGACGATCCCGTCCTTCAGCTGGAGCATCTCCGTCCTCAGCCGCTCGAGCTCCACCACCCGCGACTCCCTCCCAATCTCGAGCTGCAGCTTCAGCATCTCCTTGAGGTGCGCCTCGTACAGCTGCTTGATGTCCTTGTCGTTGGCAACCTCCTTGGGCAGCTCGGGCATCTCGTGCACGTTGCCCTTACCCCCGCCCCCGCCGCCGCCGCCGCCGCCCGCCGCCGTCTTCTTCACCGCGACGAGCATGTCCCCGAGCTGCTCCTGGAGTTCCTTCACCTGCCTTCGCAAACTCGACGCGTAATCCGGCGTCTGCGCCCTTCGACCGTCGGAACTGCGCCCACGGCCCCCGTGGTGCCCGCCGCCCATCATACCGTACGGGTCCATCGGGTTACCGTGCATGCCGTAAGGTCCGCCGCCGTACATCCCCGGATGGTGGCCACCGTAGGGAGGGTAACCGCCGTACGGGGGCGGGTAACCGGGGTAGCCGCCGCCGCCGCCGGGGCCCATCGGCCCTGGAGGGTACCCCCCGGGCGTGCCCCACGGCCCGTTGGGCGGGTGATTGCCCCTCGGGGTCTCGTGCATGTTGTGGTGGTGGTTCCATTCACCGTCGTGGCCGTTGTTGCTGTGGCCGTTGTCGTGCCCGCGCCTGTGTGCGTCGTTCCGTTCCCTGTCCCAGTCGTTGGCATGCTGCATGTCCGCGCTCTGGCGGATGGCGTCGCCGCGTTGATGTCGCAGCGGTGGTACGTCGGGGGCGCCGCCGCGTAGGCCGCCGCGGTCTTCCCGTTCTTCGCGTTCACCCCGTCGGCCCGCGAGCTGGCGCTGGTCCTCCGCGGCGCGATGCTCCGCCTCCGCGCGGATGGACGCTTCCAAGGCCCGTCGATGCGCCTCCTCCGCCTCTGGCAGCTTGGACCCGCCTCGCAGCGCTCCGAGTCTCGCCGTCGCCGCCTCTGACTCGCGCTGCACGCGCTCGATCATGTCCCGCCGGTTGGCCTCCCTGTCCGCGCGCGGGGTTCCCCCGTGGCGGTGCGCGTTGAGGGTGCCGTTCTTGGTGGCCACCGCCTGCAGGTTCTCGTTCTGCTCCATCTGCATCTTGAGGAGGTGCCTGCGTTTGGTCTCGAGCTCCTTGACTCGCGCCGTGTACGCGGCGGTCTGCTCGGGCGGGAGCTTGCCGCGGGCGATGGCGTCCTGCTGCGCGGCTTTCTCCTTGAGCGAGATGACGTGCTTATCGAGGCCCTCCAGCCGTTCCTGCGCGCTGCGGAGCTTGCTCTGGAGCTGCTCGTCGTTGAGCGCCGCGTGCCGGCCGCCCGCGTGAAGGCCGTGGTCTTTCACGTCGAGCACCTCGGCGCCGCCCCGGATGGTGGCCCGAGGCGCGGGCGTGTTGGCGTCGGACGTGGAGTAATCGGACGTGGAGTAATCGGAGTCCGAGTCCGATTCTGAAGTGGAAGCCATCGAGACGACCCCGGCGGCGCGTCCCGTCGAAGGAGCCCGCGTTCAAAAGGTCAACCACAGACGATTCGCCCGCGCCCCAGTCTTCGATGGATCCTTCTTCTACTCGACCCTTGGAAGCCCCTACGTGCGCCGAGATGCCTTCCCGCCTCGCCTCCCGGAGACGAGACCCTAGATCCACCGCGTGTGCGAGCGGTGTCCCACCTGGGCGAGCGTTCCTGGGCTACCACAGGCGCCCGTCGCTGTGCGGCCTCTGCAGATTCCGACGGTCTTGGAAGGTGCCCACGCAAAGATTCAAAAACGTTGACTTTCTGACGCGCGCTACGCGCCAAACATGTCATTTGAGCTGCTCATACTCACCCTCATCATCACGCCACTTCGACGAAGCGCCCTCCACGCCTGACGAGGGGACGATGACGGCGCCGGTCGTCGTCGGATCTCATCACGACGTATCGGCGCCGATACGCGCGGGTCACCGCCGCGTTCATCGCGCGTCCCACCACAGGTGGCGCGCGTTCTCCGAGCGCGAACACGGAACCTCTGCCAGTACAAGAATCTTGCTCCACCCTCGGACGACGCGCTGTCATCCTGGGAGGAGGAGGAGGTCTCCGACCGCCATGGCTGTGGCCGACGGGGGAGGATCCGCGCTGGATCTCCTCGTCAGCGGCGGCGTGCTCATCGCCCTGGGACAGGCCGGTGAGTCCCCACCCTCAAGACCCACTCCGTCGTCGCCCGCGTGACCAAGTTCCCGCCGAATCTTATTTCGTTTTTCCTCACCAGTACAACTCACCACCCCATGGGCCCCTCTCCCCTCTCCCACCAGGCGTACGCGCGCTCCCCGCGCTGACGCTCACGGATGCCGCCAACCCTATCTCCCTCCCGGAACCCGAGGAGGGCGACGACATGGGCCTGCGATGGGGCGTCGCCGGCGTCGTCTCGGCGATCCCCCTCGTCGGATTCGTATCCTTCCTGTTACCCGCGCTCGGCTTCGACGAGGAAAAAGATGAAGACGACGCGGCGAGACTTAAACTCCTCTCCGCCGTGTTCGCCGTCGCGTCGCTGAGCCAAGGTTTGAACCTGGGCAGCGCCGGTGCGTGGGGAGTGGCCGCCGCGTGCGCCGCCACACTGCAGCTCGAGCGTTTAGGACGAGAGTCGCGGGTACTCGAGGCGCAGATCGCGAAGCAAAGCGCGGCGGCGGAGAAGAGGCGGAGGACCCGCGAGCTCAACGCCGCCAAGGCCCGGACCGTGAGCGATGCCGTGGAACGTGCGGGTAAGCTTCAGCTCGCCAAGGAGGAGAAGGAGGAGACGCCGGGCCAGGGTGGCGGGAACGCGTTGTGGAACGTGCTGACCAGGACATCCAACGACAAAACAAACATCGCCGGGGACAAAAACTCTTGGGCGGGCGGGTCGGACCCGCTCCCCCGCGGCGCCGTCCCTCGCGTCCCGTCGATCCCGCGTCTCCAACCTCCCGCCCAGGTCCCGGAAGTACTCACCGTGAAGCAGCTGGGCCGCGCGCTGGGCGCCGCGCGTGTGAACGCGACGAGGTTCAAGGGCGAGATGGAGGAAGGCAAGTTGAGAGCGCTGTTGGACGCGGAGAGCGAGGACGAGGCGGAGCGGCTGGAGCTGGAGGGGCGGTATCAGTCGTCGGAGATGGAGGCGTGGGACGCGCGGTTCGAGGTGCGCACGGCGACGAGGGAGCAGCTCATGGCGATCGCGAGGGAGCGCGGGATGCGGGGGTACTCGAAGCTGCGCCGCGCGGAGCTCTTGGAGGCTGTGGAGCGCGAGCTGTACGGCGACCGGGAGGAGGATCTCTCGCCTTGAAAGTTTTCGTGGAAAGTTGAAAGAATGAATATAGCGTTTATGATAACAGCTGCCGCTCGAGTACCACCGTCGGGCGACTGTGACGGTAGATGTGCGTGTCACCACTCGTCCCGCGCCCATCCTTCCCACATGCCGACGTCCCACTTGACGAACCCGGCGTCCGCGCCCTCCTGCACCAGCCTGCTGTTGCACGACCCCACCGACGACATCCCTAAGATGTGCCTTGGCCGCTCGATCACGCCCGCCTCCACCGCCTCGTTTAGCTTCATCAGCACCTGCAGCCCGGTGAGTGGGGGAAGGTAAAAGTCCAGCATGAGCACGTCCACGCGACCGAACTCCTTGATGGCGTCGATGCACGCCTCGCTGTCCCACCGCTGCTCGAAATGCCCGTACCGAACCTTGGCGTCCTTGAGCATGTCTTTGATGGAGTAGGAATCCTCAAAGGCGAGAACCCTGTAGTCCTTGGCATCCGCGGAGGGGCCGACGGACGTGGAGTACGTCGACGCGCGCACCGCGCGGGTGCCGCGGCGGACCGCGGCGGACCGCGCGAGAATGCCGCCCACCGCGTGGAGGGACGCTGAGCCGAGGGAGGCCATCGCCCCGAAGGGTAGGGCGCGGCAAAGAATGACGCGGCACGAAATTTTGACTGTCATCAGAGACCAAAATAATAAGCTGTGTTTTGCTTCAGTTGCTACGCGCTATCAGAGGAGCCTGGCGGCGTTGGCGGTCCGCCGAACCTGCCGAACCTGCTCCGGGGACGCCTCGGGCACCGACATCGTCGCGTCCGTCGGGTCGCTCACCAGCAAAAACTGCCCCCGCGCCCCTACACCCTCATCCGGGCCGCTCGCCTCCCCCTCCTCCTCTGGCTTTTTATTTCTGCCGAATGGGACATCTTCGTCGAGGTCCGCCAGTCGCGGCGTCGCCTCCGCGCTGCTCAGGCTCATGCTCTGCCGCCTGCCCCGCGCCATCGGCGACGAGTCCTGTATCCTAACCTCCAGGAGCTCCTCCATCTCCATGTCGTCGTCGTCGTCGTCCTCGTCCGTCCCGCCCGACGTACCGTTACACATGCCGAAACATCGCCCCGCGGGAACCTTGAACCCCAAACCTTTATCCCCCAGCGTCTTCTGCGCGATCTGCGCGATGCGATACGTCACCAGCACCGTCATGAGTAACCCGAACGCGTAGAACGCGAGCTCCAGCCCCGACGCCTTACCCCCGCCGCCCGTCGCACGCCGCCCTGTGTCGCCCATGTACACGTACACGAAACAGGCGGGTAAGATGCCCACGGCGGAGGCGCCAATGTACGGCAGGAAATCAACCGCGGTCAAGCCGAACATGAACGACATGGCGACGTACGGCGACACCGGCGATAGCCTCGCGAGCAGCACGATCTGCGCGCCGTCCCTCATCACCGCCTGGTCCAGCACCGCGAACCTGCTGCCTTCTTTGATGAACACCCGTTCGACCAGCGGCCTGGCGGCGTATCTCGCGATTAGAAACGAAACCCCCGCGCCCACCGCGCACGACGTGGAGACGAGCGCCACTCCCACGGGGGTTCCGTATATGACGCCCGCGGCGATGGACGTCGCGGACGCCGCGCCGGGGATGACCGCGAACGAGGCGACGACCACGTTGAAGAGCCAGAACATCAGCGGGTCTGTGGTGAAGAAGGGTGGAATGGAAAAGGGTGGTTCGTGAGTCGCGTGGGGGCGGAATGGAAGGGTTCGGGTGGGGCGTGGGGAAGGGAAGGGCGGAGCGTGGATGTTTGGGTTCAAGAGGTACGCCAGGGCTGAGAGAACGCACCGCTTATTCTCGGGAGCACGTCCTCCACGAACCTAAGCTTCGCCGAAGCGTAGATGACCGCCACGAGGAAGCCGACGAAGAGGATGACGACGGAGATTATTCGGCACCAGTTGGAAAACGCCCACTGCAGGGATTCGCTCCTGCTGCGAACCCTGACGGGGGCCTCCGCGGCGTCGCCGGCGCGGCCGGGCCGACGCTGTGCGGTTGACATCGCGCCCCGGACCGAGCTTCCCCTCCAGAAGCCTCGGGTAGGCCTTTCGCGCCTACAAGTAGTGACGGGAGGCCGCGGAATTTCTTCCCAACGGAAACCCTCCTCCGGCACAGGATGCTCCAGACAAGCTGAGTCACAAATGGATAAGTGTGTCACGCATTGCGTCGCGCCCAGAGCCCATCATCCCCACCAGGGAGGCAAAACTCACCTCGGAAATGCGCTGAGTCGCACGGTAGACATGTCATTCACGTGTAACTACCCGTCCATCGAGCGCTGGAGCGCGTGTGGTGCGCAGTCACACGGGCGCCCCACACACAGATCGTCGAAAGCTCCGAGAGGAGTAACAACTGTCAGGCGGGCGACGTGCCCATCGCCACGTCATCGAGGGCCCGAGAAGACCGTTCTCCGGGTACGCGCTTCCTCGGCGGCGACAAACGATGGAAACAGCGACGATGCGCTCACCATCACCACCTTCAACGTCCTCGCGCCGTGCTACCGCCGCGTCAAACAGGACGACGGCACCGTCGTCATGGAGGCCACCCTGCCCGAGGTCGCCGCCGCGCGGCAGACGCGGGTCGTCGACGCCCTCCTGGACCAATCCTCGTCCGTGTGCTGCCTCCAGGAGTTCTGGCACGCGAACGCCGAGACCAAGGCGCTGTACGAGAGCAGGATGGCGGCCGCGGGGTATCAAACCTTCGTCACCCCGCGAACGGGCGGCCGACCGGACGGCTTGCTCACCTGCGTCAGATCCGCAGACTTCGACGTCGTCGAACATCGTAACCTCGATTTCAACGACTGCGGGGACAGGGTCGCATCGCTCTTACACCTGCGATCCGTGGGTGCCACCGCGTATGACGTGTTGGTGGTAAACACGCACTTGCTGTTCCCTCACAACGCCAACTCAACGCTGATTCGACTTCGCGAGTGCTTCAAGATTTTGGAGTACCTCCACGAGTACCAGGAGCTCGCGGCGTCCACTGTGGGACAGGCCGGGGGCCGAGCCCGGCGCTTACCGGTGGTGATGTGCGGCGACTTCAACGGGAGCATACGCGGCGCGTGCTCGCGGTTTTTACAGTCGCAAGGGTTCGTCTCGGCGCTCGAGGAGCGACGGGCGTGCGAGTGCGATGTGATCTCGAGCGGGTGGGTGAGTCACATGAACCACCACGGCGAGGCTGTTGGCGTGGACCACGTGTGGCTGCTGAACCCGTCGAAGCAAAAGGCGGACACCGACGGCACACGCGTCGTCGCACCCCCGAGCTGGAAGGCTGCGATCTACGCCATGATCCAGTGCAAGATGCTGGAGAAGGGTTTGATTTCCAACGAGGACGCGTTTAAGTTTTTCGACTTCAACGAGGACCTCGGGGTGACGCGTGATGAGTTCGAGGTGGCGGTGGAGATGCTGGGGCTCACCGGTGAGTCCACGCCGGGGTTGTTGTCGGAGGAGATCCAGACTTTATACGACGACTGCGACAAGGACGGGAACGGGCTCGTGGATTTCACCGAGTTTATTAAGAAGCTCGACGTGGAGAGCATGGAGCAGGCGTACAGGGCGGTGTGCGACTCACAGAACATCGAGGAAGGACCGTGGGACGTGGTTAGCGATCTCATGGCGGCGTCGGCGTCTCCGGTGGTGTGCGCGGGATTCACGATCGACGAGGATGACGAGGTATTCGTGACGGAGCCGGTGTTTGGCAAAAAGCGGGATCTCGTCGTGTCGAGCGCGCGACTGCCGGACGCGATGTTGGCGGGCGAGTGGCCGGATGACTTCGACCTCTCCGACCACGGCCCGCTCACGGCGGTGCTGACGCCGAATCGGCGATAGGGGTTAGGGTTAGGGTTTAGGGTTCACCGATCAAACCCCGCTATGATAAGCTAATTTCACCGCCCGTCGCGTTCCCTGCGCTGCCTGTGGAGGATGGACCCCGCGCCCTGGGTCCGCCTGTTGAGCTCCCGCATCGCCTGCTTGAGCGCCTCGCCGTCCACGAACCCTTCTCCGAGCTCCGCGTCGAACACCCGCACCGTGCTGTCCTCGCAACCGATCACCAGCCTGCTGTGATCGAACGCCACGCCCAACACCCCCTGCGGCGTCTGCGCCGAAGCCACCTGCGCATCCTCCAAAGTCAGCGGAAGCCGCTGAATCGCAACCTGGCAGTCGTCACCGCCGCTCACCACTCGCCCGAGCCGCGCGTCGATCGCCACGGCGTTAACGCAGTCCGAGTGCACCCGCCGCGGCGTCGCGAGCGGCGTCCGCGGCATGCGCGCGTCGTGAAGGTGAACCCCCCCCGCCGCCGAGCCAAACGCGAAGAGCCCACCGTCCGCGTCGACGCACCTCGCCACCCTCCTGTTCCGCCCCGTGGACTCGCCGACGGACGCGCTGTCCAGCCTGGCGCCCTGCCCCGGCGCGCGGACGTCCCAACGCCGGACGATACCGTCGGAACACGCGGCGTGGACCACGTGTTCATCGTACCCCTGGCCGCCCCTTCCCCACGACACGCCTGTAAGAGTTAAACAAAACACGACGTCAGTCCAATTGCCCGTACGCACATAAAAATAAACTCACCGTAGACGCCGGCGTCGAAGCCAGGGACGCGGACGACCGCCGCGCCCCACCGGTTGGAATCGTACACGTGGACCCCCGCGCCGTGCTCCGCGCCCGCCGTCGCGACTGAACCGAAGCCGCCGTCCCCGGAGCTGCCCCGGGCGGACACGTCGAAGAATTGCGCGTGGGGCTGCCCGGTTTCTGGGGTGGTCAACAGCCTGGTCTCGACGCACGGCACGCGAATTGGGGTGGTCGTGTCGTGAACACCACCCGGGGTGGCCATGTCTCCCCACGCCTCGTCGTCTTCCGCGTCCCACGGGCAGGTGGGCATCGACGACAGGGACCACACCCGCATCTCGCCTCGCGCGGTTCCGCTCACGGCGAGCGTCGGGGGTGAAAATTTTCCTTCCTCCGATCCCGATCTGTCGCCACCCACCAACTTGACACACGTCACCGGCTCTGAGTGGCCCACGCACCGCCCCAACTGCCTCTCCCAGAGCAACCCCACGCCCTGTAGCGGCGTACCTCGCGCTCTGGGTGGCAAACCGAAGATGGCGAGGTCGTGATCCGCGGACCCGGAGCACGCCAGGTCGCCACACATTGACACGCACGCGGTGTACTCCGAGTGCAGCCGGTGCTCCAACCTCCGAAACTTACCACGCCGCCAGTTCGCGTCGATCTTCCCCGCACCCTGGAAGAACGCCTCCCTCCAACTGCCGTCCACCCTCCAGCGCGGGTGCCGCCCGGCGGTCAGTTGCAGCCGGCGCCAGAGCGCGTCGTCGGTTCGAGCGAGTTGCCGGAAACGTTTATTAACGCACGAAGTCGCCGCCAATTCGTAGGCGCCCATCTGTCGAAGGACGCAGCCGGCCACCTCGTCCGGCATGGCGTCGAGGTCGAATAGCGTCGGAAGGTTCTGCGCTCGTGCTCTGGCGCGCTCGCGTTTGGCGAGGAAGGCGATGCCGGGTCCCTCGGATGCGTCTCGGGTCGAGGCGTCGGATGGCGACGCTTGGATGCCCGCTGCGAGCCTGGCGTTCTCCGCGAGCCGCGCCTGCGTCTCGCGCTCCTCGCGTCGCTCGATCTCGCGTCTCGCCTCCACCTCGGCGCGTCGGCGTCGCTCGGCTTCCTCCACGCGAGCCTCCACCTCTTTCAGCCGCGCGGTTTCCACCTGAGCTGCGAGGTGATCGGCCCGTACGTCGCGTGCCATCTGACGCGCCAGATCGGCATCCTCCTCGGCGAAGGTGTGGACGTCCCGGGCCAACGCCTCGAGCCTGTCCGCCATGTGCAAAGGCGCCGGGCCCTTATACCGGTACGACGGGTTACGCAAACACCAGCTGCGGGGTGTGGGGAGGTGAGGGGAGGGTCAGGGGAGGCGGTTCGAGTGGGCGAGGCGAGGCGACGATCTTTTTCCGGCGTTGGAGGTCCGAACGCACTCTTTCTGGTGGAAGCGAAGCTCGTGGCACAGGTCCTCGAACGCGCGGCACAGCGCCTCCATGCGCATACGTTCCTCCGGGTCCATCTCGTCCTCCTCGGACCCCGAGTCGTCCCACATGGTCATCGCGGGCCAGCCCCGGGACGGGACCGCGTGCTAAAAACTATGACGTCAGGGCAGATGGGTGCGAGAGTATCGGTCGCGGCTACGGCTCGAGGGGCGGCGCGGCGAGTGCGTGACGCGATGTTCAGTTTTCACTGCTCTGTTTATCAACAACCCTTAAGGGGCTCGAACGCTCACACTCCGATGATACAATCGCGCTCCACCCCGACGCTCCCATCCAACTCTCTCAACCTCCTCTCGCCAGACAACGCGAATACTCCTTCTTTATTACTTGCTGAAGGCGTCGATGTAGTAGGTGAGGGGCTGTCCCTTGAAGTTGGCGTACTCGTTGTTCTTGTCCTCGAAGGTGCCGAGGGTCTGTGTGGCGAAGAAGACGCCCGCGAGGATGCCGATCGCGAGGATGACGCCGGGGATGCCGCCGAGGCCCTGCTTGGCGAACTTGTCGCTGGTTGGGGACTCGGTGTAGAGCTGCCTGGGCTCGATGGCGAAGATGTTGCCGTTGCCGGAGTTGTCCTTGCCGATGTAGCCGGTGGTGCGGTCCAACTGCTCACCCTTGGCCTTCACGACGACGTTCACGCCGCGCTTGGCGACGACGGGCCTGAGTTGAAAAAGGGGTGGGTGGGGGACGCGGTCAGCGGTCGTGAGTGAACAAAAAAAGATGCGGGCCGGCGTCTCTGGGTCGGCCGCGGGGTGGCCATCGAATTCAGCGACCGCGGTGTCCGGCGTGAGAGCCCGCGGGACCCGAACCGGCACCCGTCGATCGTGGGAGTCTGACCGATGGATACGACGCGCGGCGAACGCGGACCTACGACGCGTTTCGATCCCACCCGGCGCGGTCGCCTCGTTCCCACTCGGAGCGGATAGGTCACAGAGTTTTTCAGCCTTAGGCATGAAACTCACCTGGAGGCGAGAGCCTTGGTGGAGCGGCGCGAGGTGAGCGCGGCAGCCTTGGGCGCGACGATGGCGTTGGAGGCGGTGATAGCCTGCATGATATTTATTTAGCTTGGTGGCGGAACGTGCGGGACGTCTCGCTCGTGGGCGGGGAATGCCGTGACGTGTTGCGACAGCGAAGCCAAAGCCAAAGAATTTGATTGGTCCAGAGAGCCGCCCAACGGGGCCGT
>Ga0257106_1000308_pt1 | contig 30416 bp, 35 predicted proteins | sample LP_taG_3_FD_190177 | JGI IMG/M metagenome (GOLD analysis project Ga0257106, IMG submission 190177) | Marine microbial communities from Northeast Subartic Pacific Ocean, Canada - LP_J_2011_P26_10m | ecosystem: Environmental > Aquatic > Marine > Oceanic | place: Canada: Northeast Subartic Pacific...
TCTATCCTGGATCTTTTGGGTAACGAGGGGCGCTACAGGAGATGTTGGTGAAGCATTTTCAACTAATTCTGGTACTTGTCTATCCTGGATCTTTTGGGTAACGAGAAGGTAATTTTGGGTGTTAATATCTGACATGAGTTCACCTATTTTTATTGTTAGTGTTATCATTAAACTCATCAAAATTCTTTGATCCTTGGTTTGTTCAGCAAAATCATGTAGTGATTTTGGATGAGGCAATTTATCATCATTCTGAAGTTTTTTAAAATTTTCGGCAAAAAGTAGTCGTCCATATACTTTTTCGTTGTCAGTCATCGTCACCCCATGTTCTTTGTTTTCTTCTTGTATTTTGTGTGTAAATCTCTGAAAAGGGTCCTTTACTTCTCTAAATAATATATTTAGTTCATTGTCAATTTGATACAGCGTTGCTAAATCGTCCTTAGGGTTATTAGAGCCAAGAAGTGCAACATTGTATTTGAATTCTATTTCTAAATATTTTTTTAAATAGTCAATATATTTACCTGATTGAGCATTCATTCTTGCTTTAATTTCATTAAAACGTTTCAAATCCATTATTATTAGATTCGATTTTTAATTGTTAAACAACACTTAACTCCATAAATAAGTAATTATGAATAGTAATGTCTAAGTTATATAACGTAGCGGGTGGTGCTTTATTACATGATGAACTAAATGACAATTATTGGAAAGATAAAGCAAAAAAATTAATTAAAGATGGAGAAAGTGTGTCGGTTGCATTAGGATTATGTTTATCACGTCTGGAATATGTTTTAAAATCAGATGATTTTGGAAATTCTGATTATTGGTATACACTTGGACTTATAAGAGCGGCAAAAACATTACATACATGGATATTAGATGTTTTAAAAGAAATGGAAAATGAAGAAAGATCAGAAATGGCAATTCGTGTTTCAATAAAGAAGGGGTTACCAATGCAAAGCGTTAATAAAAAAATTATTAGTTATTTAAGACCTAGTTTGTTGTCGTCGTCACTCACTGGACGTATTTAGAGGCTTCATAAATAGCAATAAGATTGTTACAAAATTATTTATAACATAGATTTCATTAATTGTATTTCTTTTTCTTGTGTGTCGATAATTTCTTTTGCTAAATTTGCTAATTTAGGATTACGTGTTTTATTATATATTTTATGAGACGTGGTCAATGCTGTAGAATGATGGCTAATCATTCTTCTTAACCATTGTTTGTCATCGACGAATAATTGTTGTCGTAATAATACGATCGATATTGTAATAGATAGAATAATTCCAATCAAAAAAAGAAATATGTTAAAATGTCTCATTGATAAATAATGAACTATCTCATGTGCCCACATCATGTTTGAAGCCATTAGCAAACCACCATAAAAGAGTGTTTGCGATATATATAAGTCTGTAAATCTATATGCCAATATGTTCATAGGATTGAATAGCATACCAACAATGACCATCGTGATAAACATAATAAATTGTATTTTGTACAAACCAGTTTCCATTATACAATGCCAAGATATAAGTCCTAATGCATTGAATACAGATTCAGATACAATATTCGTATCATACCCCCCAGCAGTCCTAGCTTTTCGCAGATAAATCGTGTATTTAATAGAATCATTTGGCAGTTTTTGTTTTTGTCTTTGTTTTTGAAGCTTTTTTATTTTTCTTTTTTAGAGTATACCTTTTTTTTTTAGACCCTCCACCAATGTCTGCGTATTCATAAATATGTTTCAAGGTTTCAGGTGCTAGACTACCACTTAGAGAACCTTCATTTTCGTTACCTCTTTGTTTAAATAATTCAAATAACTGTACAACCTTATTCTTACTGCTTGAATTAAGTTTTATGTTATTAGGTTGAAATAGTGTGATTAGTTTTTTTAATCCCTTAGAATCTTGTTGGTATAGGGATTCGAGAAAATATTGTTCAATTTGTTCATCCTCCAGATTATTTGTAACAAGTTGAAATAGAACATCTGTAGGCATGTTTAAAGCAACATTATCAATTTCTACACCCAATTGTTCGGGGAAAACATCACTATCTTCCTTCATTTCATTTATAATATTTTTTAGAATATGTCTATCTCTGATTAGTGGAATATATTTACTCTGTGCCTGTAATGAGTCAGACATTGCTTTACGTGATTCTTTCCTATTAATAGAGTCAGTTAATTCTTTTTTGGATTTTTCAAGACGTTTGTATAACAAATCTTTTTTGTAAACAGCGGAATCCTTAACTTCTTCATAATTGCTTAATCCAGATGAATTATCTGTAAGTTTAAATTCAAAATCAAAAATCATTGTAATGAGTGAATGTGTATATCCATAGGTTAGTTCTGCGTTTCTTCCTTTAATGAGACTTTTGTAAAAAATAATATTATTTTGTATTAAACCTTCTGGCGTAGGAGAAGCTGTATATTTTCTAAAAAGTTCTTCCATCTTATCAAAATAGTGGTTTGATAAAATGTAAAGAGATGTCAAAGTTAGAACTCTCTCATTTCCAAACCCTCTGTCTTTATTATAATAATATGCACGACTCAATTCTACTAAAAGTTTGATATAATACTTACGTTTAAACCATGGATTTTCATTTACACTCATTACAGATAAATTTTGGGTAAGAGAATCAACTGATTTATCGTATTCTGATGCCGTATTATTTAATTTTGGAAGTTCAAGGTTTTGCATAAATTGAGTATCATGCCAATTGTCATTATCACCTAAAAAACCATATTCTTTATTAGATATGATCTCTCTAACGCCGTAAGGAATATATGCCGCGTCTAAATCATTAACCATTTTATTAAAATTTTCTTTAGTTAAGTTTTTTTTGATTATTAATAATCTGTCATACATATTTTGGGGCAGGCTGGTAGGGGCTACGATGGATGGGTTGCGTGGTGTTATCCGACCTATTCTGTTGCCCAGTCCCTCCTCTAAATCAGTGTAATCATAATTTGGAGGTGATGCGATTTCCGGTAATGCTCTATAGATCTGAAGAAATCGACCATTACTAAGATGAGCCATTATAATAATATATATTTATTATATAGAGTCTTACGTTTGAAATGTATAAGCAAAAATATATTAATTGGTATGAATCGAACAAAAGAGGAAAGACAAAATGAAGTAAGAGTAATAATCGAAAAGTTAACACAGCTAAGGTTAACAGCAATTTATGAACCAATACGTGATTTAATGGGTATATTAAAAACATATATAGATATTGGTAATGATGTAAAAATCAATATACCTTTCAATGAAATAAGAAAGACTATTGTGGGTTGTCTTTTTGCGAATAGTCGTAAAGAATGTTGGTTAAAGTTGGAAAATAAAAAAAAATGACAAAAAAATTGGCTTAGATTTATAAATTGTAAGTATGATTATTAACAAGCTATAAGATTAAATTAGAATTCAAATTCTAATTTCTAAAACAAAATGGTTACAATGACTGAGGATTTGTGGATGTACGAGTACAATCGTACGTTCGATAATGAACTAAACAATGGACTTACAGAAGCCGAAGCGGAAACTTTTGCGGCTGAGTCTGCGGACCAGGCTGTCTACTACAGTAAGTCAGCCTCTATGACTGATTTACGTTCGGAGTTAAAGGCTCGTGGTCTCCCGATCACTGGTCGTCGCTCGCAGCTTTTGCAGCGTATTCTTATGAACAACACGGAGACGCGCAAGCAAGCTATCGTGTTGTTTGCGGATGGCGTGCGGCGTATTATTACGAACAACACTGAGAAGCGCAAGCAAGATATCGTGACGGATCCGGAGATTACTCCGGAACCGACGGTGAATCTTACTATGCGGCGTATTATTACGAACAACACTGAGAAGCGCAAGCAAGATATCGTGACGGATCCGGAGATTACTCCGGAACCGACGATGAATCTTACTATGCGGCGTAGTGTGCGGCTCGCTAGACTAGCGCTCCCATACTTCTAAGTAAGCAAAAAACCAAACGATGGATTGTATATAATTAAATTAAACAGATTTAATGGAATGAGTATATTCCTCCATATCTTCTACTTCCTATGGGTGGTGAAGATGTAGAGATCTAATTTTTTTGCCACATCTTTAGTAGTATCAATAACTGATTTTGTAACATTACCTACGGTTTCAATAGTATCTTTTATAATTGATTTTGGAAGCATCCTTAAATGTGTCAATTATACTTGACATTAATGTAAATTTAGTATAATCTAATAATTTTATACGGGGGCATATGTTGAAAGATGGTCGTCAGTACCCTCAAGATTTGATTTTTTGACAGGAGTTGCTGGTGGAGCGGCCATAGTTAGTTTAGGCGCATCGCGAGTGGCGGCTCCAGGAGCTTTATCAGTACGACCACGGGGTGGCATCGCAACTGGAGGACCACGGACGCGGCCATTTATTGGAACACCTGAGGAGTCAAATGGAATACCCGATGAGTCAAATGGAGCACCCGATGAGTCCGAATAACCTGGTATTTTGTGAGAAAAACTTTCGTATAAATCTTTGTTTACACTTGCCATGCTAATTGAAAGAACAACCGCGAGTCCGATTAATATTCCCATTTTCAAATCAAAAAGTAATGTGATGAATACCACTAAAAGAGACGCAACTTTACCATTACAAGTTGAGAATACATCAAGAACTGTGGCAGGAGAAACAACCACCATGTAAGCAATAATTGTTAGTGCGGTAACACATGGGATGATATTATCCGGATTACAGAATCCAGATAATTTGTTATTAACCTTAATAACATTTCCAGTCGTTTTATTAACGATACCTTTGGCTACACCGATAGTTTTAGAGGTGGCTTTTACTCCAGTTGAAGCAACCATATCAACCGCTCTTTGAGTTTTTCCTACAACTGCTGAGGCAGCACCTGTTGTCGATTTAGTTCCGAGTGCAACTAGTTTAGAAAGAGATACCTTCGTCATTTAAATGTATCCAAGAATAAATTTTTACATGTCACAATCAGGACCAACTGCTGGAATCCATTCCTCAAGTTTTGCGTTAGAATTATACATCGAGGGTATTTCGGACGCAGGATTATTGAAAGTAGGGCATTGTGGACATTCTGGATAATTTCCCGATTTTCTATTTGTTTCATTTTTTTTAGAGCGGTTGATAATACCTTTTACGTAATAGGGGTTATTTCGAATAAATGTGTGTGGTTTTAATTGCGAGCGACGGATATAGTCGTCTAAATTTGGACAGGAGCTGTTTTCTGATATACTATTTTCTGATATATGTGTTTTCGACCTTCCAGATGAATCAATATTTCCAGAGGAATCAATATTTCCAGAGGAATCAATATTTCCAGAGAGATCAATTGTATCCATGGCTTCATCTATTACACACTTTTCGGGTTCTTGAAAAGTTATAACCGCTCTAGGTGGTGGATTATATTCAATATTTGGATTTACAGGTGGTTCAGTTGTAACTGGATCTACAACAGATGGTGTACTAGGTGCATTACATCTCGCAAATTCGGTATTATTATCCGTCTTAATTGGAGGTAAGTCCCAAAATCCACTTGGTATTATTGATGCTTCGCTGCCTTTTGTTACTAACAAAAAAATCAATCCAAAAATAACGGTTAATATTATTAAGAGAAAAACAGTTACGATTTCTTTATTCATATTGATATGACAGAAAGTTTAAAACAAGACTATTTACAACTATTTTCATGTTCCTCCTGATATTCAAATTTAGGCATCAAAGAGCCAAGTTGAGTATAATCTAAAACATCTACCGGAGTTCCTTGAGTATATGTTGGTAGAACTTTACATTCATGCGTTGGTGTACATACCGGGGCTTTTTTGTGCCATTGGTTCCAATATTTATTTGGAAAGTATACAAATCCATAAGGAGAATCAATTTGTGGTTTTGGTTTTAATTCTGAATCATCAAAAATTTCAGAATTAAATTGTTTTTCGTTCTGAAATTTTTGATTGACAGAATCATTTGATGGACCACTGACTTTACATGCTGATTTGTCCCAAGAAGGTAATGTATTATTGATGTTAACAATCGGTGTAACAGGTTGTGCTTCTACTTTTTCAATTGGGAAATCAGGTTGTGTTTCTTTTATAACACTTCCGCAATTTTCATCAATATAAGTGAAATTTAAAGATGACGGAACTTTGCTATTTCTGCGCATTGTATCTTTTAATATAATCGTATCATCTACAATTGCTTCATTACTAGCAATCTCTTCATCATTATCTGAGTCGGATGATGACGATGACGATGATGACGATGAATCATCAAAATTCTCAAGAGTTATTGAATCTGTATTATTTGTATCTTTAAATTCAAAGTGTCCAATACGTTTTTTATTTGTAAAAGATTCCGATATAGCTTGTTTCGTAACACAGAAATAAGTTACAATTAAGACAATCAAAATTGTCACTGCTAATAAATTTACCATTACAAAATTGAGATAAAAAAAATTTGTAAGTATTTCTAAATGGCAATGAATCAACATATCTTTATATTGATACTATGGGTACTGGCATTTGGGTTTATAATATACAAAAGAACCGAATCAAATTTAATAATTCTGACTTGTCTATCGATTATTACAATTATATTAGCGAGAACAGAATCTTCAAACAATGTATTGCCCGAAATATTAACAAAAAATACAGAGATGCTCGAGTGGATAGATTCGATGCTTAACTCAAAAAATGAGGATGATAGATACAGGTGCTATAATGAAATAAGGAACATGTTATATAGTGATTCTTTATTAAAAGATAAAACGGATCACGGGTATATAACAGCAGTAATTGAAAAATATAAGCCAGAAGTACCGATAGCACATAATCATGATTTAGATACAAATTATTCTATATCTACTGGATTTACAACAAATTAAATAAATTTTTAAATATTCTAAATTGTAATTATGATATTCCGAGAATGGATAAGTGTGTTTTTATGTATATTTGTAGTAATCGTCTTCTGGCTTTTTATAAAATATTTTTTTAAAAATGTTGAAAGCTTTGAACAGATAAATGACGAATCTTCGTCAGATACCGAAGAAGACGAGTTAGAAGAGTATTCATCCGATACTGAAGAAGAAGAAAATATTATTGAAGATGAAGATGAAGACGAGGAAGAGTCTGACGATACAGAAAATACTGAAGAAAACGAGGAAACTGAAGAAACTGAAGAAACTGAAGAAACGGATGGAGAAATATCATCTTGTAAATTATCTTCACGTATTTATCTATCCGGAGAGAATGTTGAATCAATTAATGAAGATTTTGAAAGATATGAGGAATTATACCCAATCATTGATATGTTTAAAAATGAGAATCTTATAATTGAAAATATAGACAATTCTATAGAATATAGAGATGGTTATATTGATGATTTGTACTTTGATGGGATGAACAAGCTTTCGTGTAAACAATTAAGAAAATATTTCAATAAAAAAACAAATAATGAATATTTATCACCTTTAATAAAGAAGTCCTTGTTGGCGAATATAAGGAATACATTAGTAAAGACTGCAAGAAAAATATAGGTGTTATTTATGGGTAATATCAAATTTCTTCGTAATCCTAAAAGTCGCAAAAAAAGAAGATGGCAATGCTCAAAGAAAATACAGTTGCGAGTCGAAACTCCTGGGAAAGTAATAATATCAAAAACAAGGAAAAACACACGAAAAACAAGAGATAAATTAGATAGGATGGATTCAACCACAAAGAGGAAAATACTTGAAAATCAAGGATTATTAAGAGCGGATTCGAATGCACCCCAAGATGTAGTAGATATTATGTTGAAGAACTTATGTTGAAGAACTTAGTCTAAAGCAATAGTATATAGCAATAGTAGCAACACCTTTAAAAATAATATTTGTAGCAACACCTTTAACAATAATATTTTTAGATTGTTTAATATTTTCGCGAGATTTAAGTATGTCTTTAAAATCAAATGATGAATCTGATTTTTGTATATTTCTGGGAATGATGCTAACATAACGTTCTTTCCAGGGACTACAATATTTACAATATGATTTATCTAAACAGAAATATATTTCACTTGATTCTAATGAATCTCTACACGATGAACATTTCATAATATGTTCACCTGATAATTATTTAAATATCATTTTTCAAAAAAATGATTAAACAAATTATCTTATTTATCAAGATAAGAGAATATGATTATTCCGATTAGTTGTTTCACGTGTGGTGCTGTAATAAGTGATAAATGGGTGAAATATCTTGAATTAGTAGATAGTCATAGAAAAGAGACGGGATATAAAGATGTCGAACTATTAGATATTGATGCTTTATCATCAAATGATAATCCTGTTACAGCTGAATTTAAGGCATTATCCGATTTACAAATAAAGAGGGTTTGTTGTCGAAGACATTTTCTTTGTAATGTAGATATGGTTGACCAAATATAATTGTAGTTTAAACACATCATATATAAAAATGTTACTAATAATGTCTAATAATAAACACTCATTGTCCGGATATACAAAAATATATACAATAAATCAATTAGCAAAATCTTTCAGTAAAGGTGATTATGATTCGGCATGTTTTTGGTCTGTAGAAATGCATATATCTGGATGGATTGATCATTGGTGGATAGGGGTTACAAACTATTGTGCTTTAAATATTCATATATCAAATCCAAAAATTGGTAAGTTTTTATATAAAATTTGTTCTGATTACCCTGCTTTGAGAGGAAAAGGGAATGTGAATGAAGATAATATACGACAGTCTATTGCATTAGTCGCAGGGGTAGTTACATTTAGTCCTAAAGATGTTGAGTGGACTATACCAAAACCGATTACTATACCTGTACGAGAGGAAGTATCTGTACTTAATGCGATTACATTAACAAAACCGAATACATCTACATTGAGAGCAAGTTTGAAAGGTGACCCTCAATTTATGATAAAATTAATGTCAAAAATGGCGAACTGTATTGAAAGCATGGATTTTTATGGGGCAATCAAAGTAATTTCAATCGGTCTTTTTCTTGATAAACACAAATTGTACAAGAAAAAGATCAAATGTTGTTGTAGAGCTTGGAAAGGTCTTGACAAAAGATATCAAGATAGCTGGCTTCTATTCGTTTGGGATGTATTAATGGCTATATCGCTAACAAAGAATATGAACGAAATTGTTGGAAGTTGGAGAGCAATGTATATTGCAAACTGTAATATATGTCAAATAAAAACACTAATGTCTTATATTGTAACGTGTATTGGATTATTATCTCATAAAATAGATTTGAATAGGAAATGCGTACAAAATGAGATAACAATTAATAAGGGTTGTGCTTCAATCGACCTAATGTATAAAGATATAATACGCAATTTAAATAAACAAACTCGTTAAACGTTCATATCACTAAATTGTTTTTCTAAACTATCGCCATAATCTCTTTTTTTATCAGCAATAATTTCATTCGCCATTTTAGATGCTTGAATATTTGCTTCATCTTTACTCATTCCATTCTCAATATTCTCATAAAATTCCCAATTATAAACAGCAGACCATAATGATTCTTCGTCCTCTTCTTTTAATTGAATACTATTTGATTTATCTTCCATTCTTTGACGTGATTTCTCTACAGCAGAATAGGAACATATTCGTATAATTTTTTTTTGAAAGGCCTTTATATTCAATTTTAATTCTTCGATTGATTCCATTTGTCTATTTATGTCATATTCTTGAGCCCATTCAGAATATGATATAATAGATACCAGACCTCCAATGCCAAATCTATAGTTATCACTATCTTCTCTATTAAAACATATATTTGGACTTTCAAATAAATAATATTTATATTGAACTGGAATTTCATCGATGAAAAGATGCCTTTCAGATCCAGTATGGTTATACTCCTTTGGGTGAGTTAGAAGAAACATTTTGAAAAATTTTAGAATTTCATTACTGGATTGTGTTTTCAAAAATTTAGTAAATTCTTGAATATCTTCCTCTGTTTCAAGTTTTTTTTCATTAACATTCTCTTCGTTGCTAAAATGAATATCTCTTCTTGGCGGAGTATTTGGAATAATACGTCCTCCAATATAAAAACTTGCTGAAGGAAATGTACCTTGTAATGTAAATAAAGTATGAATCATCCACTTTTCAAGTTCATCCACTTTTAATTCAACCGATTTACAATAAAACCGGGGATGATTTCTATCAAATATATCCAAATATTCATATAAGTTATTTTCTGAATTACTTGATAAATATGGTGTCAATTCTTCTAATTTTTCAGGTGTTAGGTCTTCTGGTTTCATACCACCTAAAAATTTTTGGATCTCTCCATCTTTAAAAATTTCACTTTCAATATTAGTACCATATTCGCCTGAAATATTTGCAGGAATGTTTCGTTTCTCACCAATTTCTGCAACTTTTGTTTTCTCATATGCTTTTTGAGCATAATATTTATTAAGTACTTTCAGTGCTTTTGGAAAACCGGATGGAAACAAATCGATTCCTCTTGCTAATTCTAATGCACTCTTTTCCTCATTATTGGAAAATGAATGCCGCATCAAATTGATTTTTGCTTTCAAATCAGAGTTTGCTCCATTTTTCAATAACAATTCTAAAATTGGTCCATTGTTTTTAAGTGTAGCCCAATGTAGTGGTGTCATATTTGTCGTATTTTGAACATGATTAACATTTGCTCCATTTTCTATTAATAGAATCACCATATCCCTGTGACCTCTTACTACAGCTTGGATTAATGGTGTACCTTGTTTCGGTATTCTTATTTCCGTGTTTGCACCATATTTTAATAATAACTTTACTATTTTTAACCAATTATTTTTGGAGGCTATTAATAGAGGAGCTTTACTATATTCACTAATAAAATTCGGATCTGCCCCTTTCTTAAGTAAATCTTCAATTATAGACAACATTACATTTTTAGAGGCTATGGAAAGCAATCGATGGTTTTCAAGATAAATTAACTCTTTAATTAACTCTCTGTTAAGACGCATTTTTCTCTTGTCTTTTTTTAATTTAAGTTTCTCCATTAAATCAAGTGCAACTGTCATATCTTGATTGCGTAGATCTTGAGTTGCTATTCTTATGGAATGTGAACTATTATCAAGTGGATCAGAATAAAAATCACTTTGGGTATCAGAAAAATTACTATTAGCAATTTCTTCAAAATTATCCGTATTTGTACCACCAACAAATCCCTTTGAAACATTTTCCTTTTTTTGGAGTGTATTAGTTCCTTGTTGACTTTGATATTCTGTAACCATTCGGAGTATATCTATCGCATTAACATAATTTTCTTTTATAGAATCACGATCCAATATTATAGATATATATTGATTTCTAAGTCTTTCCCCTTCCGCCACTTCATCCACAGCAATTGCCGGATTAGTTTGATTGATAATCGCAGATAGTGTTGTACTTACTGCTTGTAAGCGTTCAGCTAATCTATTTTTTGTTTCTAAAGCAATCTGTTGAGCATTTAGACCAAATGAATTAATAAGTGAAATATCTGCTTTAGAAAATTTAATTAATACTCGAACCGATTCGATATTAGAATTCTGAATAGCATAATTTAAAGGTGTTTGACCATCATTATCAATAGCGTTAATATTTACAATGTATCGAAATCCAAGACCATACAACAGAAATTCTATGTTTTCATATTTGTTATGAATAGCGGCATTATGTAAAGGCGTCATCCCAGCATTATTTTTTAAATCTAAACTATCATATTTGGATATAAGCAATCTAAGTAGTTCTATATGTTTTTGTGCCGCAATATGTAAAGGGGTATTTCCATCCTTATCCTTAGAATGTACATTCGCTCCTTTATCTAATAAAATTTTAACAATAGATGTATTTCCAATCATTGCTGCAAAATGAAGAGGAGTATATCCATCTTTCTGACTATAATTAACATCTAAATCATTATTTATACATTTTTGTACAAAATCTGGAAATTCCGCAATAACAGATACATGTAATAAGGTAACCCCATCATTATTAGCGCGATTATCAATTATAGCCCCTTTGGAATATAAAAAATCAGCACTATCATAATGTTTATAGAGTAATGCCGATTGTAAAGGCGTGTCACCATCATCATCTTGAATATTAATATCTACGCCATTGTCTAACAAAATGGATATAATTGGGATATTATTTTGACTAGTCGCAAGTAGTAGAGATGTAAAACCGTCTCCATTTTTAGAATTTAGAACTTGTTGTAAACTTATTGGTGGTTCTGTAGTAACTGTATTTTTGAGAAAACCTGAATCAAAAAAACGATTTATTAGAAGATTTATTATATTTATATGTCCTTTATATGCCGCTAAATGTATTGGTGTATTATTATCATTGTCCGATGTAAATTGAGCGTTATTATTTATTAACAATGTAACAATATCAAGACGTTCCTTTGAGAGACCACATACAATATGTAAAGCGGTTAATCCCTCGTCATAAATATGATTTACATCGGTATTATTATCCATAAGATTTCGTAAGATATTGATAGGTTGATTGTTTGAAATCGCTACAGAAAGTTCTTCTTCATATATTGGATTACTCATAATTAGAGTTTATAATAAAATTTTTATGTATAAGACTAAGATATTCATTATTCAATAATGAATCTATCTATAATTAGAAAATGGATACTATGTTTTTTCAGTGGTAGAAACAAATTGCCCCAAAAAATTATTGTTGTTTTCCCTGGTTTTGGTATATTACCGCGCGATTATGATGCGATTTTACCTAAAAATATACATAAACTCTACTTAGATATTTGGACAGATGAAGAACTTACAAAAATACGGGACAATATTGAAGTGAATAAGCTAGGTCCACCTGGAACACCCAGTTATGACGAATGGTTTGACACTATCGTAAGTGATTGTAGGGATAAAATATTGTCCGAAATGAAAAAATATGGATATAAATTGCCAAGAATCGTATATTTTACACATTCTCTTGGTTTAGAGGTAGCAGAAAAATTATTGGACTATACTGATGGTATTATCACATATGGTAGCATTATCAAGAGAAGTCATATTAAAACAAAAAATTTACTTGGAACTGAAGATAAGTACGCAATCAAATATTATAAGTCATGGCCAAAAGGTGCCCATCCTATCATAGACGTAAATCATTTTAGTTGTGTATCCGAAGAAGGTAAGAAACGTTCCATAAAGTGGAGAAAGGCAATCGGTGCTCTAGATATAAAAGAGATACAACACACTGACGATAAGAGATATATAATAAAGCGAGAAATCAAGTGGTTTGTAGATAGGATTTTATAAAGCGATAATTTAAAGTAAAATATTTGAAAAAATGTTATAATATGATGATATGGAATTAAACTTAGACAAAATATTATTAGAAAGAGACAATACACTATATATTGATGCAATGGGATTAATTAACCTGAGAAAATCGGGAATAATAGAGGATAAACTTTTAATAGATCTTATAAAAATCAGACTAAAAAATAAGAATATATTGGATATAAATGTGGGGGAAAAATTTACTATATCTACTCTTGAAAGGTCATATATCTTTATAACAAATATGGCAAGAATGTTTTATAGTTTAGAGGACTTGAATATAGAATCATGTAAATTAAGAAATATACCCCGTTGTTTTAAAACTATATTCACATTTCTAAAACCGTTTCTTTGTAAACACGCATTGGACGTTTTAGAAATTGAACAAATTAAGAAGTAGCGTGAGGAAAAGGAACAGTTGTAGCATCTTGATTGAAGTCATTATATATGTGGTTGATCACTTCTTTTACAACTTCTTCTCTTTGAATATCTTTTTTTTCAAGAGTGATAAGTTCGATACGTTTCAAAATATTGGATGCATTATTGATACGTTTCACTAAATCCGCAAGTCCATTTGATTTAACCTTTCTATCACATTGAGAAGGATCACCAATAATTATTAATTTTGAGTTCTTTCCAATTCTGGTCATAAGCATCATCATTTGTTCAATAGATGCATTTTGCATTTCATCTGCAATAATGAATTTGTCATCAAATGTTCTACCTCGCATGTAAGCGAGAGGGACGATTTGTATTAATTCATTATTGATCATATTTTCAACATAGGGTCTTGACAAGATTTTCTCAAAGTTGTCAAAAAGTGGTTGAGTAAATGGTTTCATTTTATCATCTAAATCTCCGGGTAAAAAACCGAGATCTTCATCGGCACATACTGCGGGCCTTGTTATAATAATACGATTGATTTCTTTATTTAATAAAGAACGAATTCCTTCCTGACATGAAATTAATGTTTTTCCAGTACCGGCCGAACCCTGACAAACAATGATGTGAGTATTAGGGGAACGAATCGAATCAAGAAAGATTCCTTGATTTTTTGTTTTAGGACTACAATATTTTGGATTGGGAATATGATATTGATATTGTTCCGTTTCCTCAGAATCGGATGAAATACTCAGCAGTCGGCGCCTTCTTAGATTTTTTTCTTTCCCTTTTTTCTTTCCCATGACTGGTTTCAATTTATAAAATTGAAGTCTCAAATGTTAATTTACAGGGTATCATTTTGGAATAAAAATGATATAACATTGTAGTATGAAAACAAAAGATACTATTACGATGTTTACAAATCTCCATACAAGTGAAAATGGTCGTATTATGGAATTCGATATTAATGGTTTAGATACATCAATTGTAAATGGTTTAAGACGCACAGTTTTAAACGATATTCTGAATATTAGTTTTGGATATGAGCCTGAAAAAACAATTAAAATTAACAAGAATAATACAGGATTACATGATGAATTTTTGGCACACAGGATCTCTCTTTTACCGGTAATGTTACAAGAGTGGATTGAGACTCCAGCGAAATGTGATCTGGATGATTATGTATTTCGTCTTGTTGTAGATCAAAAGTCTCAAGAGTCAAAAAAAGGTCATGTAACCACAGATGATTTCAGGTTATTCCGAATTGTAGAAGGAAAAGAAGAAGAGATTGTACAAAATTGTTTTCCACACGAATATATATATAAAAGCCCCATTCTAATTACACGTTTCCCCCATCGTGATTCAGTTGAACAACAGATTGATATTGAGTGTAAATTAACTAAAGGAACTCATGGCAAACATGCTTGCTTTTCACCTACAGTAGTTTGCGTATGTTATGAAAATGAAGATTCTTCTAAATCGGAGAAAGTTAATTCGTTTATGGTTGAATCAATGGGAATTTGGCAACCGAGCATGTTAATTAAAAAGGGATTTGAAAACTTATTGTGGAAATGTAATAATATTATGGGTACTCTTAGAGCCGGTGAAGGTAAAAAATATGACGGGAATTACATGGCAGTTGATTATGTCTTAACAAATGAAAGTCATACGATGGGTAATATGATACAAGAATGGATCTATAATCGCGAATTTGGAAAAAATGTCGATGGAAATCAGTTATCTCACATTAGTTATCATGAACCCCATCCATTGGAGAATTCGATCATTGTTCGTATCGTCTTAAAAGAAAATATAACTGATTTTCAGGAGTATAAAGAAAAAGCAACGGCAATTCTTGTAAATTATGTACATTCTTTAAAAGAACATATTGATATGTGTAGTCAAAATTGGAATAATTTGAAACATCCTCAAAAAATTACTTTGTTGGAATAATTAATGCACCGTGTACTTTACTTTCTCCTAATCGCTATTTTTGTAATTCTGCTTTATAAACTATCAATACATAAAACTAAACTGCTTCCAACAACGTTACCGGAAAGTTTTAATCAAAATGTGCCAAGAAGTAGTATTTTTTTGAATTTAATAAAGAATTGGAAATCAAATTTTAGCAATAGAACATATAATGGTGTAACATTACACAATTATAACGATAAATACAATGCAAATAAGTTAGTAGAGAGTTTTAATATAAGAGTGCCAAAAATATATTTTGTAGGAAAATATAATGATTTGCCAGCTGGATTATTAGACGATTATATAAATTATGTCATAAAGCCTAGAAGCGGACATAGTTCTAAGAATGTGTTTTTGGTCTCAAACGGAATTGATAGTTTTACTGATAAAGCTGTAACATCAGAAATGTTATATAATTCTTTTGGATTGTGGAACGATGAAATAATTGTAGAGGAACTACTAAAAGATGGAAATAATACAATACTAGACGATTACAAGTGTTATGTTTTTGATGGAGATGTTAAATTTATATTACATAAATCGTATATCAATGGCAAATATACTAGGAATTGGTATAATAGGAAATGGGAATCCATTAAACCGATAACAGACCCATATAAAAAAAATCGTACATATGAATCAAGTCATGGAACGGAAATAATACAAAAAAAACCCCCCTTTTTTAACAAAATGATCAATGATATCGAGACTATTGGAAAAAATGTATTTAAGAAATGTTTTCTAAGAATCGATTTTTATATTACAAAGAATGGTCCAGTATTTGGCGAAATAACACCAAATCCTGCAAATGGGCATGGATATACTCCATATAGTTTGAAGATATTGGATAGATTATGTATCGAATATGGTTTAGCATAAATTAGTTATATTTATCCACTAATGCGGCAATGTGTGTTGGAAGATGATTGTTTAAATAAGCTATATTAAACGTATTTTTGGTGACATGTTTTGTAGAAGTCAATCCTAATTCATTTTGGTATGGTATTACAAATAGGGGATCTTCATCTTCAAAGAGAGGACTATACCTATCGCAATTTGTCATTTGAAGGATATTGAAACATGAAACAACTGGATCACGTGTATCGTTAAAGACATACACATCGATGTTAGGTAAAGCATCTATTAGATCTGCGATTCTATTTGAATAGACCTTTAATAATGCATATACATATACCTTGAATTGGATATTTGGGTACTTTCCCGCATATAGAATCCCTTTTATTAAAGCTTTCGCGGCACCAGAAGAATACCCGCAAAACATACATTCCGTTTCATTCTGTATATATTGAGTTAATATAGTATCTTCTGTAGCGTCTACACACTCATCTGTAGAATCATGTGTTATAAAAGGTATAAAAGATCTGATGACAAAAACATCTTTTATAATCACTCCATTTGAATCTGTTAAACCTGACAATCCAGGATACTTAGTCAAATCGGTTGTATATCCCGAAAATACTGTCCGAAGTTCTGAAGTCAAAGAGTCAGAGCTACTCACGCCAGGGAAACTGACGATTAGGTGATCATAATGAACCGCCTTCACAACTGTTATTTCAGAATGATAGTGAGCAGATTTGCACGTTTTTTTCAGATAGGGTCCGAAATATAGTAAACTATCGACATATCTCGAATTTTTGACTATATTCTTATCTTCTTGGGCAAGACGTGTGATTTGTATTCCTAATAAATACAAATTGTTATTCACAACTGAAACCGTTTTATTAGGAAACAAATCGTAAATATTATTCGTATTTATTAGCTTAGAAATATAGTAAATGTTATGAAGTATATCAAAATCCAAGTTCGTTTTTGATAGATATGCCAATGAAATCAGGTATTGAACATGGAATAATATTGAACCGGAAGAATTGAAAAAGGAATATAACCACGGTATACCACTAAATTGTCTAATGACAATTTTGTTATTTGATGTAGTCATTAAATAACGAAACATAAAAAGTGGGTCCGGTTGAACATAGTTAATAAGTTGATAATATTATATTTCTATAATGTCTTTTTTCAAAAAAAAGAGGGTTGTTGAAAATGATTTCAAACAAAAATATACTTTAGAACAACGACTTTTAGAATCAAATAGAATTTTGACAAAATATATCGACAGAATCCCGGTAATTTGCACTAAACTAAATGGTTCTGATATTCCAGAAATTGAGAAGCGCAGGTATTTGGTCCCAAGTTTGTATAGTGTGGCTCAATTCATTCACATTATACGGAAAAGATTGAATATATCAGAAGAAAAAGGAATCTTTCTTTTTGTAAACGGAATTACTATGCCCAATCCAAATGAAAAATTATATGAGGTTTACTCAAAGGAAAAAGATGAAGATCAATTCCTATATATAACCTATTCCTCAGAAAATACTTTTGGTTAGGAGGTGTATAAGCATCATTTCACTATATAATATAATAAACCTCTCTAAAATGGTTAGCAAATATGGGAATAAATGGGTAGTTAGATGGTATGAGAACAAAATCCGAAAGTATAAATCCTTTGATAATGAGCAAGAAGCAATAGATTATGAAACTGAAAAAAGAACCGTGTTTCCGCGGAGAATACGTTCGGAAAGATAGTCAAATTTGGACAAGACATTTTTTCAATTTGTGTATGGATTTGAATAAGCTTGATTAATCATCTTCGGAGACTTCTCCATCCAGATGTAATCTATGCCACATGTATCTCTGCTGCTGCTCGACTCGATGCCCCATAATCCTTGCGATTTTATCTCTTTCTGTACCGGATTGTTCTTCTAATTTGAGGTCACGACGAGTTATATAAATATGCCTTAACATCGTTAAAGTAAAATCTTCGTTAAATATTTTTTTTAACGTCTTATTCGCCCAGCTATTGAAGCTTCCGGAAGGGTCTTTTAATTCTGTATATGGCTTTTTGAATCTTTCTGATTGGAACAAATGTGTTCTTGGTTCTTTTTCTAAAGATAGACGCAATTGTCTCAATAATTCCTCTGGTAAATCGATGCGAATCTGCCCGTATTTTTTCGATGTTTTGTAGTTGTTTAACACAATTTCTCCTTTTATCTTTTCTAATATCACATAATTTCCTGTATCTGGATTTTGAGGAGCTTCTTTGTAAATCTTTGTATCATAATAATCCGACCTAGCGGGAGGTATGTCTGAGTATAATGTCAATAGTAACTTTTCCGGCGAACCATCTTCTAATGCATTTCTCTTTTCAATTACTTTTTTGTATGTCACGTACGCGGACGATTGCCTCTCCGTGGGTTTATTGGTTAAATACTTATCTTGAATTGGTTTTCTCAAAGCATTTTGACCCTTTGTCCATTTTTCATAACTTGAATAATGGTCATTCCGAAAGTTTTCGTTATGTATATACAAAGACACGATCGCAGAAGTTAAATTGTCTTTTGCATGAGCACCTAATGATTTTTTATTCCCATCTTTATCTGCCGATATTCGCCCTTTTGTTTTTTCGGCATAAAGATTCAGTCTGTGAAAATAAACTTCGGGATTATGTAGAATAATGTAGAGAGTTTTGTCAATTACTTCTTTGTCTGTAGACGTCCAAATTTCATTCTTAGTTCTTTCAATATTTTTCAAATACAAATTTTTTGTTGCCTCTTTTAAAGTTGGAGTTCTATCCAGTGCCGAGAGATAGAACTCGTCGAATCTCTTCAACCATTTTTTACCAATATTCGATTTTAGTAAAAATTGATTTGACAAAATTATTGCTGCCACTACATATGCCAAATCATCTTGTGGAATTGTCTTTTGTTTCGAAGATTGATACAAAGATAATGCTTGAAAGAAATCGTTAGGAAATATTATTGACGAATGGATGGTTTCTAGTTTTTTAGAATGCGGAAATACAGCTTTGATAATAAACTTCATATGTTTTACAAAATTAGGATTAATCTTCCTTAGCATCTTCAAATATTCCGCATCTTTCATATTAGATTAGAATTATAAAATTATATAGTTTAATGAACCCCGACTTAATCGCAACTCGAGCAATATACAATTTAGTCAATAGTAATCCATATACGAGACAGCTCCCATATTATTTAGGCTTATTACCATACGAATTGTACGTCTTACCTGGAATGTTTTTAGCGATGATCCAAGTAATCTTATTTTCAGCATTTAATCCAATTCAATTTCATTTATTACCTCACTTTTTTGCCTTTTCACTTTTCCAATTAATTAAAGGGACCGTTGGTCGTCAAAGACCCGGATGTGCGAATGTCGGTTTATCTGATTTCATAGATCCTTCCCACTGTAATGGCAAACAGAGGTTTATGTCTTTTCCTTCTGGACATACCGGTATTGCATTTGCGCTTGCAATAGCATTATATATGGAGATGAATCATTCTTCTGACCCAAAATTCTTTGATGTTCGTATTAAAGATGAGAAAAAGAGAAAACTTATATCTTTTCTTGGATTTTTTGTAGCATTTTTCATAAGTATACATCGTATCAGTAAGGGCTACCATTATCTGAGTGATACTTTGATGGGAGCTATTTTAGGTGGGTCTATTGGCTATATAACTTGGAAAATTATGGAAAAATATAATAAAGGATACAACGAATATTGTGAAGACAATAATGATCAATGTTCAGGAAATGATGATAGTTTTATGTCGAAATTTAGATTGCTATCTACAAGCAAGAAAGCTCAAAGAATTGAGTTAATTGGTAAGATAATGTTGATGATTCCTGTATTATATTTGTTATTCAAATTCTTTTTGAAAGATTTCTGGAATCTGACTGCTGTTAAGCACTAAAATCATATAACTGGATTAGTATAAAAATTATTATTAGAGAAAAATAAAAATGTCTGATGAAATGTCTGAAGTCGATTTGGCTAACGCCGGAAATGAAAAAGCTGCTAAGCTTATCGAGAAGATTAAGGAAAAGGCATCTGAATTTACTTTTACGGAAGGACTGCCTAAAGAGGATGATTCTGGAAAAATACTTTGGAATGAATATGATTTGCAAAATGCAAAATCAGTAAAGGGAAGCATGGATTCTGTTCATGGTTTTTGCGGATTGATGGCTGGATTTCAGGGTTTTATCATTAATGAATATGTTAAAATGGACAAACATCCAGAAGATAATGAATTATCCAGTATATTTAAGTGGGGTTTGTTTTTGCTTATTGTAAGTTTCATTCTAAATATTGCGTCGGCGATATTATCGTTTTTATGGGGGGTTTTCTTAATTGAAGGTCACTATCGCCTTTGGTTTATGAAAGTTATTGGACGATTAGTGAAATTTATGGCAACTATTGCCGTTTTAAGTTTTTGTGTTGGGGTATTGTTGTTTATTGATACTATAGGGTTAGATAAGAACATGCTGATTACGATTTATAGTGGTTCCGCGATAATTTTGAGTATTATTTTGTCCATTTTTTTGTATACAATGATTATGTTAGCTAATGACACTTATGATACGTTTATACAAGTAATGACAAGTGTAAACGGTTAATGGTGTAAAAGAGTTAGAACACTTTTTTTGAATAATCCCCTTGGGGTATTATAGCCATTACAGGCAACAATTGTATTATTGAATGGATAAGGTTCTTCTAATATATTTCTGGTTGGTAATATTGTTCTTACAATAATATCCGCAAGATTATTAACACCAATTGAGGCGGGTGGTTTAGTTTTTTCAGGAGACAGATTAACGTATTCATATTCTCTGTTTTTAATGACACCTGGTCGCAAAATGGTGTAAGATAATCCTGATGAGATAATATCACTTTCTGAACTTTTATGCCAAAATATATTATCTGAATATAATGAATTGAATAATAGGGGTATTGGATGAGAGTTTGGAAATGCAGTAGCAAGTCCAGTTAGTCGAACAATTTTATCGATATTATTTTGCTTACAAGATAAGATAATATTCTTTGTGGCTATGTAATTAACGTAAAAAGGGTGATTTTGGTCTTCAATTTTGTTATGAAGATCATAAAATTTAAGTTTATGTAAAGGATTACTACGTCGATAGACACCGTGTAAATTGACTGACATAGAGCATCCTTTCATTATATGTCCGAGTGTAGTAACATCAAGTACATCACCTTTAACTAACTGAACTTCATCGATATGACCAAATAATTTCTGTGCTTTATCATAATCCCTAATAAGACATCGTGTTTTTATACCTTTAGTGGCAAGTTTTTGTACAACTAATTTACCAACTTTAGAGGTTGCACCCGTGATGAAGACGGGTTGTTCAAATGAGAATGAATATGTAAACGCAATAAAAAAAAAACTTAGGTAAATATTTCTAAGCATGAAATACTATATTTAAGTTATCCTTAATTTCGGATATCGACAACAACAGTTTTAGAATATAAAAGATTGGGCGTAGAATCGTTGGTATCTTCCAATATTTTATTATTTTCAACAGAAATAATTTTAAGATATTTTACGGTTTGTGTTTGAAGATTACTATAATCAAAATGAGCAGATAGAGAATAGTCAAATCCCTTAATTTGAGGTATCATCTTTGTAAGTTCATTGTTAATTGACGGATGTTATAAGTCTAAGGGATTATTCTTATCATTTTTTAGTAATTAACTATTGTAAATGTAAATGCGAAAACATTAAGTAATAATTGGTTGAATCCGGATTGGATTGACCATATATGTGTTTGTATTTCACGACGACATAGTTGTGGATAATTTCTGCAAAACCATCTTGTAGAACAATAAGATGGTTCATTGTATTCCGTATAGATGATATTTATAATAGATTGAGTAACTAAGGCGATTACTATAGAGCTGAGACAGAATATGATATAGGACAATTGCCAATATAACACAAATACAAAGATACGAGTTAATTTTTTCCTTAATCGGCGAAAATATTTGTTGAAAATTTTAAGCAATCTACAAGTATTGAATGAGTAGCGTACAATAGTATATGATAGGGCGGATAATGTAAGTATCAATGTAATAAGGAATAGACAATTTTGATGGAGTAATTGTAAATTACTCGACATAATTCAGCTATTTATAATAACATTAAGAGAATATAATCATTTTTAAGGTAAGTATATATTCAAGGAATAAGATATGGATAATAGCTTGAATAAAACTCTATTAGATTCAGATGAAGTATCTTTAAAATATAGTGATATGGGTAAGCATCTTGGTAATATGGACAAATATTTAGTTGATAATAATAAGGGTGAAAGGTTAGAATCAATCGATGAGATGTGTGGTAATGTTGAAGTAAATCAAAGTCAAAATTATAGTGAGATTCGCGATGCACTGGGGAGGTTATGTCCATGTATTTTACAATGGGTATGAGTATGGAATTCTTATGTAACATTACAAGATTTTAGCAATACAATTATACCTATTCCCTCATAATTCTTTCAAGAACCCTTCTTGAATACTTTCCTTTAAAGTGTTTTTTATAATCTCAGGTGTTCTTTAACAAAAAGTTTAATAACAAATTCTAATCCATGTTCTTCTATCATTTTTTGTGTTGCTTTAATTTTTTCAACATCAAATGAGGTTGGTCTAAAAAACTGGTATACTTGTGTATGTAATGGCATATTCCAACTGATTGGTATTAAAGAATTTTTTATTTCGCTGTTTTTGAGGGTTTCGGGTTTAAATATATGTAAAGAACCATCATTGAATCCGATTAATGTATCCGAAAGTTGGTATTTTTCTCCAGAAGTTAAAACACTAATAGTCTGATCACCAAGATGGACAGATGCTCCTGAACCGGAACCGGTTAATGAAATAATCTCTGTAACACCGTGATTTGACTGTTCCGCCTCTGGAAATAAGAGGCGAATAGTATCAAGCTCTCCGATTTCACAATATTTGGTTCGCATTTCTCTACTTTCTTCCGTAAGTTCAAGAAGGTATTCTCTATCAACAAAATATTTCACTACAACATTTTCATATAGACTTGAAATAGATTCTATATGTTCTATAAGACCATTAGAGTTTTGTTTAGATTTAATATACGCAGTGTTATTATCATTTGGACCAGTATTAGAATTAGATGAGCTTTGCTTATTAGAATTATCCTTCTTAGAAGAAGTATTCGTTTTATTGTCATCAACATTTAAGAATATGCTAAATACCTTATCCAATGCCTTTGTTAGCTTTGTTTTTTGGCTCATTTTTGGACTTGGGTTTCCGACAGTAACGAAATAAAATAAATCCGTAAGTTGAGCTTCCATTACAAATATTGTAATATTTTTTTATGAAATATAAGGGCTATATATCTCGTGTAAAATATTGATGAATTTAAAAAGCTTGTTTTTATTATGAATATCAATGAACATTATTTCAAAACAAGTCCAGAAGATAGGAGTTTAAATACTATAGAAAATGATTCGATAACATCACATTATGTAGTTATAAACACAGTTAATCGTTCTTATGAAAAGGAGAGTATGTGGAGATTAAGAATAAAATTTGGCATAGATGGGAATAAATTAATCACATTGCCAATTTATGCGAATGATCCAACTTTTCCTTCTGGTCATACTGCCAACGGTATTTCATATTATCCGTGGTCATTAAATGAAGATGCAAAAAAAGGAAGGGATATGATAGTTGGTTTTAAAAGTGTTATGTATTTAGGAGAATCAGGTTGTATTATATCTCAACGTATGCGAGATATAATCCGGATCGATTATATACGTATAGAGTTACCACGAGTGTTAATAGAGTCTATTCCAAATTTCAACCATATATTGAATATTAGTATTGATGAGTTATCTGGATTTAGTAATACATATATACCAAACAATGATGATATTAGTTTTGTAACAACTTTAACGGAGACTACACCCAGTTCATTGGTATATACCTCATATGCGAATATGCATTTCAGATCTTCAATAAACCTACAGTCTTTAAGTTTAAATGTAACAAATTCACTATGTAATCTTGGAGATTTTGATAGTTTATCGATATGTCGCATTAGAATAAATAATAAGGGTCGATTAGAAATTATAGCAGAACATATTCCCGAATCTTTCAATAAATCACATAGAATATTATTACCAAGTATAAATCTTACATCTGAAACGGCGAATTCAAATATGGATTATGAACATACGTGTGCGGTAATTGATGGATATATACGTGACGCAACAGTAGTAGTACGCGAATTAAATGGAAATGTGATATGTCAATTAAGATCAGATTCTGGTGGGATATGTATACCTAAATTCAAAAATGGTTCAAAGGTGCTTATATTTAGTGCGAATGGTGGTGTAGATATTTCGTACAATAAACAGAATATTATAGAGTTTCGAGCGTTATATCTGCCATCTTCCTCAATAAATCAACCATTCAATATAACGCCATTAACAACACTTGTAACAGATTATGCGATATATATAGAAAGAAAAAATAGAGATATTTCTCAAAAGTTGGTATTAGATATTTATAGTAAATTTGGAACTATATTATCTGTAGAGGGGATAAACAGTGATTATATTGCAACAAATAATATTAGGGCTGCTCTGATATCTTATAGGATAGTATCAACAATAAAGGTAGCGAATACATTATTGGCAAATTTTACAGATTATACACCAAATAGTTCATATGTAACAACAAAATTAGCTTTAAAAATTTTGGACAAAAGTGTTGATATCTCTAAAACCAGTGAGGGTTTAGAGGATTTTCTCGATATGCTTATAAATGAGCAAAAAGGGCACAATAACATAGAATCGTATAGAAAGATAACGAAGAGTGTAACGGATTCTCTAATAAACCATATGTGTTTTGATAAAGAGGAGTTGTCTTTTGAGTTATTAGGAAAGGCATCTTTGGTATTACATAATGATTTAGAGAAAAGGGATGGTAAGATTGTATTATTTAATGGAAAGATTAAAAGTTATGATGAGATTGTAGATATAAGAAGACAAATAGATCCTGAAAGTGGAGATATAATCCATGATTTGCCGGTAATGGAGGTAATATTTGAGTTATCGGAGAATATGTCCGATGTTTTAAAATATAATATTGAACGTGTAAGAACGATATTGGGTTCTATAATAACAAGCTATTTACCAATGGTAGAGGAAAAGGCGCAATCTACAATAAAGATCGATGAAAAAGCTTTTGATAAAAGCTATGGTATAAGTAGGTCTTATTGGGATGATAGAAGGATTGAAATCAATTCGTTATTTATGAATAATAAGATAGAGGGTAGATTTAGTTTAAATGGGGTAGAATGTCATTTATATACAATAATATTATTACGCGAGATATTGAATATATTGGGTTATAATAAATTAGAGTGTAAATTTGAGAATGAAATAATGGGTTTAACTCTAAATCAGTATTCCAGATTAAGTTTTGATACTTTAGAGTGTTTAGAAAATTTAGGTTATGTTGTGAATTATGATTCGATGTTTTTGAAGGATAATTATGTGATTGAGAATAATGGATTAAGTATAAGATTTTTGAATGAGAGATCTGAGAATGAAATAAGCGTTTCTCGAGGTAAGAAAAGGGTTTATGTGAGTGATAGTGATTCTGTTTTAGATTTTGGTAAAAACATGCCTAGAGAGTATGTAGAAGTGGTTAAAAATACCCCAATATATGATTTGCGCAATAAATGTTCAATAAATAATTTGGATATTTTATGTGAAAATGATACGATAACTATAAAATTCGTGATTGAGTCAAATATAACTGGAACAGTACATTTACATGCTAAACTGACATTAGATAACACATATATGGAGTCAAAAGAGCCTATAAGAAAGAAGGCGCGGAATGGTTTAAAGAATATTGTGACTTTAAAATTTAGTAATAATGTAGACTTGGTGCAAAATGGGACTCATAAAGCGAAAGTAGAAATTGAGTTTTACTTTGGATCTTTTAGTACATCTAATGTAATTTTGGTGAATACATATTTGATAAAGAATACAATAGAATGGAAAAATCTTCCGATATTAGAATTTAGAAATTCAATAAATAGTTTGGAAGAGTTAGAGATATTAGAAGATGCAACTGTATATAGTGAGAATAGAGTTTATTCCGAGCCAGTATTAATTGAAGAGGGAACGGAAGCAATAAATGTAAATGGGGATATAGTAGAGAAAACTAGTAATAATTTGCCAGAAAATTTTTCAAAAAATATATTAAAGGTGGTTTATAGTGGTCAAAATGCGTATATATTAAAGCACAATGGGTTTAATATAGTAGATAATGGAGGAGGCGAGATAAGCAGTGTTACAAATTTGAGTCAGTCATATGATCTTATTACTGGTGGGACAAGTGTATTTGTAATGTGCGAGGATGGAGTGTATGTATATAAGATGGATGATGGAAGTTTAAGGGCAAGCTATACAAGTAATATTTCGAAATGTAGATGTGGAACATATTCCGATATTAATAATACATTAATTATATTTACTGACGACGTTAACTATAAGACTGGGAATGTACACGTATTGGATATAGAGATTGATAATAGTGGAAATATGACTATAATGAAAGTAAGTACAATGAATCTTGATATAGTAGATATACCATATAGAGTATGTTGTAATACTGTAACAAAATTAGAGAAGGTATATCTGATAAATCGTCAAAAGAATTATCTAATGCAAATAGACTTTCAAGATCAAAATTTACCAGTGATCGAAGATAGTTATTCTTCTGATTTAATAAAAGATCCTCGTTCGCTTGTTTATATTGAGTCGAAGAATATACTAATCGTTGGATGCTATATGTCAAATATGGTTTTAGTTTTCAAAACAGATCCATTGTATTCGGTACCGTTATTAATAAGAGCGGTTGGTACGATAAATAAGCCAAGTGATGTGACATATTATGAGTATGGGTTATCTTTAGATATTTATTTTTGTACGAATGAAAAGAGTAATAAATCAATAAATAAGATACGATTGTATGATAATGAGGGTGATTTACAGGTATTTAATCAACCCATTGTGTATAGATTGAGTAAAGAGATGGGATATAATGGTATATATTATGATGGAAGTGGTGATATAATATGTATTTCTTATGGGAATGGGGATGTAAATGGGGTGATGGATAAGTATGATAGTGCTGATTTTGGTGAATCAAATGTGGAATTTCCATTTGTATCCGAGATAGAGTGTGGTGGAAAAGAATACGAAATATATTCTATAAATAGAGATATACGTGGACATAACATATTGGAGTTGGATAAAATGTATAATGAGCGTAATATAAATTTAGAGATGGATGGTAAGGAGCGCAAGATATTAAATAAAGATTTACAGATAACATATACAATCAATATGATAAGTCAAATTTTGCTTGATAAAAAATATAAATAAGATTATGCTTGAGAGTAAGTGGTTTGGTGCTTTATTCACATTAATAATAAATATGGGTTCAGGATATGTACTTGGTGATGTTCAGAGATTAGTAAGTGGTGTGTTTTCATTAAAGTTGATGAAATGGTTTGTTGTATTCGCAATATTGTTTGCTTCAACACAGGATTTGATAGTAGCATTATGTACATCAATAATATTCGCGGTAATAGTGTGGGGTTTATGTGATGTTAAGAGTGAACTATCTTTATTACGTGTTAGAAAGATTCTAAGAAAAAAATTATTAGATATAGATTACAGTTAATAAAAAGCCAAATAGATGGGTATAAGATTTTTAAAGTGACCATAAAAGTGTAATGTGACAGAGTTATCAAAGAGGAGGGGTATATTGGGGTTATTTAATATATGCCATGGTACTTTAGTGATTTGATATTTAGGGAGTATGTGTTTAATAAATGCGGGTTGTTCATAGCAAGGGTGTATTGCGAAAGGCATATTAGATTTCCATTGGTTTGTGTTACAATCTACCCACCAAAATGTATGATATTGGTTATAGTAGAGTTCTAACCATTCTTTAGTAATTTTACGACCATTATGATTATTTCTAACAAACCAAACTCCAGCACAGAAGTGTGAGATGGGATTATCGCCACTAATAAGAAATGTATCGGTGGATTGTATAAGAGAAATAAGTTTTTGGGGGTTATGTATTACGGCATCAGAGTCAAGCCATAAAATTCCGTCAAATTGTTCTAATAGTTGATTTGTAATTTTAACTTTAATCCAATATTGTGAGATAGTGTTATCATCCTTAGCTCTAATATATTGAAATTCCTTGATATTTTGGCAAATAGATTTGTTTTTATCCATTAACTTTTCAAGATATTGTTGGTGTCTATTATCATATTGTAATACACAAATGACCATTATTGTTTTTATTTGAATATACTTTATATTAAGTAGATTTGGGATAATAAGATTATGAGACTGTATATATTCATAAAGTTAATGGGATTGTGTTCTTCTCTCATAGTTAATACTAACATGAGAAGGGACCCTTTATCAAAAAAAATAATTATGAATGATACGCCCTCAAATTTGATTTTGTTAAGTAGTAAAAGTGTACAAGGTTTAAGTGACACTGAGAGTGATAGCGATGAAAATAGGATGGAAAAAAATAGAAAGGTGAGTCGGATTTGGACAATATCTGATTTGTATAAAAATGTAGAGGATAAGAAGGTGACTTTAGGTGTATTTTCTGAAGATAGTGCTAGTAATAAGGTGAATGTATTGGATATTAATGGGGAAGAGCATTCTGTAAATTTACTAAAAGCAGATTTACCAACATTAGTTGATTTGTTTCGTAAGAATGATGTACGTTTTGCGGTAAGATCGAACGGTTCTAATGACGTATCTGGTTTTTTATCAGGTGTAGGAAATGTTTTTATTCCAGCTCTGGTATTATCTTTTATATTTTTTAGTTTTAGAAACAATGGAATAAATGGGATGGGGGGGTCAGGTGGAGGACCTTTTGGAAATATGCAGAATGTGGGTAATCTGAATGTAGAGACAAATACTGGAGTGTCATTTGCAGATGTTGCTGGTTGTGATGAATCAAAGCTGGAGTTAATGGAAATTGTAGATTTTTTGAAATATCCTAAGAATTTTACGGATATTGGGGCAGTATCTCCACGTGGTGTATTATTAGAGGGTCCGCCGGGAACTGGTAAGACGTTGCTTGCAAGAGCTGTTGCTGGGGAGGCAGGAGTGTCATTTATTTCTACAACTGGTTCAGAATTTGTGGAAATGTATGTGGGTGTTGGTGCAAGTCGTGTAAGAAAGATGTTTAAAGATGCTCAAAAGAGTGCACCGTGTATAATATTCATAGATGAGATTGATTCGATTGGTAGAAGTCGTTCTAGTGGGGGTCCGGGTGCGAATGATGAGCGTGACCAGACATTAAATCAGATATTATCTGAGATGGATGGATTTTCGGGAAATACCGGAATAATTGTATTAGCTGCTACAAATAGACCCGATATTTTGGATTCGGCGTTACTTCGTCCAGGAAGATTTGATAGGCGTGTGCCAGTTGGTTTACCTTCAAAAGCTGGTAGATATGAAATATTGAAAGTTCATTCTAGGGATAAACCTTTAGCTAACAATGTTCATTTGGACGAGATAGCAGGAAGAACCATTGGTTTTTCTGGAGCGTCTTTAAAAAATTTGATGAATGAAGCGGCAATTGTAGCAGTAAGAAACGGTAAGAAATTGATAGGTTATGATGAGATAGATTATGCAATAGATAGAATAACTGTAGGAATACAGAAGCCTATTGGTCCAAATGTACGAAAGGACTTAGTGGCATATCATGAGGCGGGTCATGC
>Ga0257106_1000309_pt1 | contig 30314 bp, 19 predicted proteins | sample LP_taG_3_FD_190177 | JGI IMG/M metagenome (GOLD analysis project Ga0257106, IMG submission 190177) | Marine microbial communities from Northeast Subartic Pacific Ocean, Canada - LP_J_2011_P26_10m | ecosystem: Environmental > Aquatic > Marine > Oceanic | place: Canada: Northeast Subartic Pacific...
TCCAGCTGCGACGTGGACGACGCGTTCGTGGAAAGTCTTTTGGCGTCGCCTTCATCGTTGAAGCGTTTGAGAGTGTTGAACTTGAGAAACAATAAACGGTTGACAGATAGGACCATAGATGCGGTTTTGAGGTTTTGCGAGGATATGGACAGTTCGTGCGTGTTGACTGACGTAAATTGTTCGGGAGGGACGTTCTCGGCGGCGGCGGTTGGAAGGCTGGGAGAGGCGTTGGAAAGAAACGCGGTTGGATATTTGAGAAGGAGACTGAAGAAGGAAGGAGTTTCGAATTGCAACGTGACCGACGGCATATTTATGCGTCTGTTCGAGGATATCGTGATATTAAAAAACTTCATCGCTATGGATGTGCGGAACAACAACATAACCGAGAATGGATTCAAACAGTTTTTTGAGAAGTTTTCCGTGCATTGTTGTGAAGAGGAAAATAACGACGCGTCGTTTTCATCTCCCTTACAATTGATATGCGATGGGAATCCGGGGTTCTCATCGTCTTGGTGTAAGCGACTACTCGCACTGTGCGCATTCAACCGTTTATACGAAAAGTGCGGACAAAATCGAAAAGGTGAAGCCATGCGAAGTTTAGGTGAAGTTGGTTTCGGGTGCGTCGGGTGCGAGGTGATCGCGCCGAGGATTCTAAGGCGAATGCCCTTTTTAGAGTCCATCGGTTTACACCACAATGATATTAATGACGAGGGATGTGCGCACTTATCCGAACTATTTGCAAAGCATAACTGTGTGTTAGAAGTTGCTCTCTATGGGAATAAAATAGGTCCAATTGGTGCTCAATCTATCGTTGACGCGTTTACTGCGCGAGCGAAGGAGCGTGTAAGCGGTAATAGTAGTATTAGGGGATTAGAAATTTTAGACATAGGAGGGAATCCAATAGGGAACGCTGGTGTGCGTCTCATCGCTAAGCTCATCACACTCGAAGATACGCTTGTCGAGGTACACGTTGATCATGTCGGTTTCAACGAGGAAGGTGCGCACGAATTACTTCGTGCGATGGAAATGCGTTTGAATAACGGTCAACCAATGCGAACGATTTGGGCACACGGGAACGATATATCGGATGACTTCTTAACGTCACTGACAAACTTGTGTCGAAAGAGACATGGAAAAATCGATGGAGGAAGTAGCGATGAGGATGACTGTGATCACGATGATACGTCTCATACTCAGTATCAACCTAAACCGGACGGTGTTTGGGATGCCCAGGAGTGTGAAACGCGAGCGCTCGAAGCGACTAAGCGCGGTGACAATACAGATACCACCGCTCGCTTAAAAAGTAATCGGATCGCATCGCATGCGTTTAGTACGTATAAGCGATATTGTAAAAGGCATTATGAAAACGCCAAAGGTGCGGCGTGCTTTGCTGCGTTTGTTGCGTATGAGAAGAGCACCTCTCGCGTAAAAGTCGCAAGTTTAGGTGTTGGAACAAAATTCGTACCACCAGACGTAGCAGGATCTGCATTTGTATCGAGCAGAGATGATGTCATTCGCGATTCGCACGCAGAAATTCTTGCGCGACGGAACTTTCTGCGTTATTTGTACGCGGAGATGAATGATATTGTTGCTGGTGGTAAAATGGCATCTTCGGGCGCTGCGGTACAATATAACGATGACAATAACTTTAGCGTTTTGGAGATGAACGATGGATGGTTTCGCAAACGCGACGACGTTGCAATACACTTGTACGTATCAAGTGCACCGTGTGGTTCAGCGAGTCTAAACTTGGAAAGCTCGTTAAATTGCTTTCCGCACGCGACACGTAAAGGCACTAACGTCTCCTCAGCCGATAATACCATCGATGACGAGAAAGTACCACCAGGATGTGTTGTTTTACGTGGGGGTGTTCGCGAAGCAATCGGGAATCCCAAACAAACGCTTTCGTGCTCGGATAAGATCGCGATTTGGTGTGCACGTGGTGTTCAAGGATCGATTTTAACGGCTTCGTTTATCAAAGAGCCAATAGTGCTGAGTAGCGTATCGTGTTCGAGAAAATATGACGGTGACCGCCTGTTTGAAGCAACGTATGGGCGCACGTGCTGCTCTTCTCCATCGTTGAACGGTAAGAATTATGAAAACAAAGCTACGAAACATTTATGCACTCAATTGGCATCTATATCGATCGAGTTCAAGGAACGATACGTTCGCGCTCGCGCCGACGTCGGCGAATCTGACGAATCTGTATCCTGGTGCGCGTACGATACCATCGCGCGCGTCCACGACGGACGAACTGGTTTGGCAATATCTGGGCGAGGTAAACCACCTCGCGCGTCAAAGTACGATTTGAAAAAGCAGTTTCTAAAGCTCGTCTCATCGATTATTAAAGTAGATACTAGCAGTATCGCAAAAGCGAATGGAAACGGATGTTCTTTCGTTCACGGCGACGATTTTACCTCGGTCTCGTTACTCAAAAAGCGATTATTGCAAGACCACGCGTTCGCGAGAAACGCCGCGGAGGAAACGCACGCCTCCTCACCTTACGCAAAATTCAAAGAAACTGTTTTGAGAGGTGATGGTAAATCATCGTCGGTATCGTTCTTAGAGGGAGATTGCGTAAACGTCGCGTGGAGAGACGGGACGGCCGGTTAAGTGTAGAGTTGAAAATGATACTCGCATATAGACATCTAGCAGTACGTAAAATTCACCTGTAAAACGCTCTCGTCCTTTTCTTCACTCATTGTGTTGCACGCATCATCATCGACGGGCTCCCGCGATGAGCGTCGCCGATGATGCCGACGACGGTGAAAAAGATGTAAAAAAGAAAAAGAAGAAAAAGATGGGCAAGAAAGAGCGGATGAAATTGAAAGCGAAACAGCTCGTGGAAGAGCAAGGCATGAGCGAAGCGGACGCGAGAAAAGAGGCCGGACTGAATCCAATTCCGACGGCTGCTGCGCACAAGAAAGCCGTCGCGAGCGGCGGTAACAACAACAACAACAACAACAACAGCGGACCATCGCCGGCGCTGTTAACGGCCAATATTAAAAATGCGAAGAGTTTGCGCGAAATGTTCGAGCTCACCAGGCGACACTGGAAGCGGTTCAACCACATTCACTTGTCGGCGTTTTGGAATTTATTGGGAAGAATCACCACCGCGAATAGTAGTAGCACTCGCGATGATTGGCAAAGCGAGCACGAAGATGGGTTAGCGTTACTGGTCGAACGCACGAGAGATGTTATAGCGGACGACTCTTCTGGCATTCGAGGAAGAGAATTGGCGAATATCGCGCACGGCGTCGCGAAGTGTGGCGTCGGCGCTCGTAACGAGAACGGGCTGGTGAAGGCGTTAGCCGAAGCTATCGGGAGGCATTTGGCGGAGTGTAACGGTCAAGAAATAGCAAACATAGCGTGGGCGTTTGCAAAAAGCGGATATTTTGACCCAGAAATGTTTACGAACTTGGCGGAAATGGCGGAGAAACAGATGGACAGATTCAACTCGCAAGAGATTACGAACGTGTTTTGGGCGTTTGCCACGGCGGAGTGCGACAACGCAAAATTGTTCAAGGCGTTAGCAAAAGCTATCGATGGTCAATTGCACGGTTTCAACTCGCAAGGATTATCGAACACGGCTTGGGCTTTAGCAAAGATTGGATATGTTGACGCTACTTTGTTCCGAACAATCGCGCAGACGGCCCAGAAGAATATGGATCGTTTCAACGCGCAAGATTTCTCAAATTTATGTTGGGCGTTTGCGAAAGCCGGGCAGTACGACGCCGAGTTGTTTGCCACTTTAGCAAAAAACGCGGAAAGACACATGGGAAACCTGAACGCGCAAGGTTTGTCGAATTCAGTGTGGTCGTTTGCCAAAGCTGGACATTTGAACGCAGAGCTTTTCACCACTTTTGGTAAAAACATCGAGCGTAAAATGTTTGCAAACAACGGAACTGATTTCAACGCGCAAGATATCGCGAATATAGCGTGGGCGTACGGGAAAGCGTGTCACTTAGACGACGCGTTGTTTACTGTCCTAGCTCGCATGGCAGAAAAATGCTTGCACGATTACAACACGCAAGATATCGTAAACTTGACCTGGTCGTTTTCGAAATTAGGTAAGTTTGATATGGAGTTGTTGGAAGCGGTGAAAGTGTCGCTCTTAAAATCGCGCTTGGACGATTTAGATGCACCGAATATAGCAAATCTAGCGTGGACGTACGATAAGGCTGGTAAGTTGGACGATAATTTAGTATCGTCGTTAGTGCGAGCGGCGGTGAAACGCGTGAATGAGTTTACCGCGACGGATATTACGAACGTGGCGTGGACGTTTGCAAACGCCGGCAAGGTAGACGACGAATTATTTAGCTCCATGGCGAAAGCGGTGGAACGAATTATGGACGATTTCGGTGAAGAAGATTTAGATAACTTAGAGTGGGCGTTTCAAAAAGCCAATCAAACGGCAGTTGTGAAACAATTGAAACAACAAAGGCGAATGTCTTCGGCCACCAACGACGTTTACGACGCAAACGTAGACGTATCCGAGTGCGGTCGGGTCATCGTCGCCGGCGGTGGCATCGGCGGCGCGGCTTTAGCAGTGTCGCTTCAAAAGAAAGGATTCGATGTTGTCGTCTTGGAATCGGATGCGAGTTTTGATTCCAGGGCTCAAGGGTACGGTCTCACGGTGCAAGCGACGGATGCAATGCAAGCGATGGGCGTCGATATCTCTGGAGATGATGCACCGTCCACTTCGCACTATACGTTCTCGCAGCAAGGCGAAATCATCGGGTTCTTTGGCGAGGCGTTTGGTGTCAAGAGCAAGGACAGGCAAGAAGTCCAAAACTCGGGTCGATTCATTCACATACCGAGGCAGGTACTTCGCCAACGAATTCTCGAAGCCGTGCGTCCGGATACGATTCGATGGAATAGCAAGTTAAAAAGTTACGACGATAGCGACAAAGATAAAGTCACCGTGACTCTCATGGACGGTACGAAAATTGAAGGCGCTCTATTAATTGGCTCGGATGGTATTTTCTCCACCGTCCGGCGTCAGTTGGAACTACCGGGAGACCGATTAAACTACGTCGGTTTGTGTGTAGTCTTAGGCATTGTTAACGACGAGATACTGAAAATCCCGTTGGCGAAGCGTCGTATCTTTGAAACCGTAGACGGGACCACGCGGATTTACGCCATGCCATTCACGAAATATTCAACGATGTGGCAGCTCTCGTTCCCGTGCTCAGAAGATACGGCGAGGAAGTACACAAGAGATGCAAGCACGTTGAAGGCTGAAATCTCCAGACGATGCGGGAATTGGCACGATCCTATTCCAGAGATGCTCACAAAAACTCCGCTAAATTGCATGAGCGGCTACCCTGTCTACGACCGCGAGTTGTTAGAAACTGACGTCCTTCGTCCGAAAGCGAGCATTTCTCGTCGCGTAACAATCATTGGTGATGCGGCGCATCCGATGACGCCATTCAAAGCGCAAGGTGCGAATCAAGCCATCAGTGACGCGGTCTTATTCGCTGACACGCTCATCGAAGGTGTAGGAAAACACGGCTCCGTGAACGGTTTCAACTACGCTCTTCCACTTTTCGAAAAGAAAATGTTGAGTCGATCTTCTCGAGCCGTTCTTGGATCGCGCGAAAAGGCAAAGGAAATGCACAGCAATTTGGCGTTACAACCGGCTCGGAAAGCGCAAAGAGAGGCTGAGTTTGATTTACGCACAGTCCTCCGGTCTTTAAAAGAGAAACAGATTACCGCTTCGCGAGCGACGGATAAGGAAGGTTTGGACGCGCTCGTGTTAGCCGTGTGCGGTGGTGGTCGAGCACCTTCCATGGCGAACGGTAACGGTGAAGATAGTACGCACACCAATAGCGTCGATTTCCAAGGCACAAAAGTTCGATTCAATGACGAAGAAGAACAAGAACAAGAACAAGAACAAGAAGAACAAGAGAACAAAATCGAAAGAACTAAAAAGCGCAAGAAAGCCGAAAAGAAGGAAAAGAAGGAAAAGAAGAAGAAGAGCAAAAAGCAAGGAAATAACTTAACAAACTAAACTCGTGATGGATAAATTTCAATCAATGTAGTATATTGTAATCACAACGCAAACACCTCCACCTCCTCTCTTTTCTCTCTCTCTCTCTCTCTCGCCCCTCCCTCTCTCTTTTACGCCTCATCGTCATTGCCATCTTCTTCATCCGTCGAAGAAGTCACAACCGAAGTAGTTGTTGTTGTTTCCTCACCGCCGTCGTCGTCTTCATCATCTTCATCCCACGCAGAATCAGGATCTTGGTCATCCGTCGAAATCGCACTCGTAACAAACGAGCTCACGCTCGCGCTCGGTACGATGGCGTCCACGTCCGCGTTTTCGTCGTCGCTATCGTCCCACGCTTCCGGGATGTGTTCTCTTTGCTCGAGCTTCGATCCAGATTCGATGCGGTGCATGCCAGTATTCTTGGAATCGTCTGCCCACGCCGACGGAACGAACATCGCACTAGTGTTGACAGTTTCGCCAACACCGCTGCCTCCGATTTCGGCGTAGGAACTCATACCAATCGTAGCCAAACTGTTCGCAGCGTCGGCATCCGTGGCGGACAAACCGCAGATTAAACCATTTTCGCCGGCCCAGGTTAACCACGGTCCCCAAACTTCTGGTTCTCCTCGCAAAGTTCTCAAGTGCCCGACGATAATCAAACCTCTTCTCGCTCTGGTCAACATGACGTTTACGCGTCTGCGATCGGCTAAGAAACCGACATTACCCATCAAGTTTGCTCTCGTGCACGAGAATACGATAACTTCCTTCTCTCGACCTTGGAAACCATCGATGGAACAAACTTCGACGGCGGCATCGGAGTCTGGCGCGGCTGGTGCGTCAAATCTCGTTCGTTTAACCGCATTGGGTTGCAAAAGCTTTTTGATCGCTCGCACTTGCGCGGCGTACGGTGAAACGACACCGATATCGCACGCTAAAACTTCGTGTTCAGCCATCAACTTCTTCACCAGCGTTACAACTTTTTGCGCTTCAATCGTGTTCATTTGCGAAGCGCCATCCGATCGTTCTTCACCTTCCGGGCAATCAACAAACGCCAACGGCACTGCGGGTACTGGCCAATCGAACCCTTGCGGCGCTCGTCTTTGCGAAGGAGGCGTACCGGAAAGTAACTCGTTGTTGTAGAATTGCTGCGATGGGAACTTTGCAATCGCCGGGTGCATACGATATTGCACTTTAAGCATATGTGTTCGAATTCCGCGCGAAAGCATTCTTTCAAAAAGACTCGTTCCGAGACCGCGTTCGTCCGCATCACGGGAAATAATCGTCGGCGGTAATTGGTTTTGATCACCGATGAGGACGATTTGTTTACAGCCTTTTGTCATGGGCACAACCGTTGCCGGCTCCGTCGCTTGCGTGGCTTCATCAATGAGACACGCGGCAAAGGAAAATCGTTCGAGGATATCGCTCCCGGCACCCGCGCACGTCGCGCAAATAACTTCCGCTCGTCGTAAAACTCCGTTGATGGCTTGATACTGTTGATCTTTCGACATGTTCGAGCCTGGTTCGATTCCGGCGATAGATTCAACCATAAACGGCATCAGGTCTTGACGCACGGCTTCTGGACGACCAATACGCGCGACACGAACCCCTGCTCGCGACAAACCGTCAACTAAGTTATCCACTGCAATGTTCGAATCAGATGTACACAGAATCGGCATCGTGCGACACTTCAGCCACATTTGCACCAACGCAACCGCGGTGTGCGTTTTACCTGTACCCGGCGGGCCTTGAATCAACGTGATGCGTTGGAACAATGCCGCTCGCAAGGCCTCGTGTTGCGACTTATTCATGTGCTGCATCGCAGGAATATCTTGAGCCATGTCGAGCATGCGTTGCTTTGTAGCCGCGTGCATGGTTTCCCCGTTCAACTCAGCCGCGCATAAATCTGGAATGGATTCAATAGCCTTCTTGTTGTTATCCCATCCGGCGAGTAAAATGTCTCGAATTCCTGGATCGACTCCGGCTTTGTTGCCGACTGGCCCCTTCATCTCCATTAAATCTTGCAGCGCGTTCAACTGACGCAAGTAACTCGTTCTGTTCGCCAACTTATCAACGCGCCAACCGGAACCAGAAATGCTCGCGACGTCTCTCGGGTCGACGCCGAGTAAACGGACGGCGATGTTGTTCCCAAGTTGACAGACTTCAGCTTCGTACTCCTCCGCGGCGCTGTAGTTGTAGCTTCGTCGCGCCGGTCTTTCGCCTTGATCCATCGATAACGCTTTCACCGTGCTCTCGCCAGCCGCTTCGAGCGCGGCTTTAGAGTGTTTCGGTAATTCGCCTAGCGTCATGATATTCTTTGTGGCGGAAGTTCTCGATAGCAAGACCGCGTCACCTTTCATGAGATTCTTTTGCATCTCAGCTGCGAGTGCGGGAATTGTTAAACCAACTTGACCGGGTTTACGCAGTGGTTCCAATCCAACGTCCATGGCGGCAAGTCCGTTTTCTTGCAAGCCAAACGCCGGCGCGTTTGCCACACGATCGAGCGTTTGTAAAGCTTCTTCGAGAAACTCTTGCACGATAAGTTTTGCGAAGTGAAAGTGATAGTTTCGAACGCGTCTGTCTTCGTAATCGATGACGTACTCAAGCGCGGCGAGTAAATCAGCCGTATCCATCGGATTTGAACGTTGCGGTATCGTCTGGAGTAAGCCGGTAAAATTTCGAAGCGAGATCTTCAAACCTTTACTCTTCGCGTACTCAACGACCCGCAAGCCGTCTTGAATCGCCGCCATCTTCACGCACCCAGCAACCAAAATTTTAAAAGCTTCGACGTCGATTCCACCGAAATCTCTCTTGGCGTAAAAAACATCTAAAGCTCCGTTAATATCGTTGGAATCGAGAAATTTGCGAATCTCTCGCCCGGTTGCTTGTTGCTTCTGTTGCTCAGCCGTGAGTTTTGGAGGCGCCGGTTTCTCTTTCTTTTGCTGATCTTTCTTCGCTCGCTTTTGCGCCGCTTGTTCCTCGGCGAGCGAGGCGTGATGATTCGGGCTCGAGCGTCCGCTCAAACTCGTGTGTCCAAACTGCTCGCGATGATGCAAGGAGCCGCCTCGAATCAAATTCGGATCGTTACGATCGTAATCCGGATCTCCTCTCGCTTCGTCGTGAGTAATTGCTTTCTTCCCTAACGGTAATTTTGCTGTTGACTTTTGCGCGGTTCGGGACGACTTTTTTCCTTCTCGTTGCGAAGGTGGAACGTACGTTCCGCCTTGCGTCTTTCCTCCCGATTTCCTTTGTTCCGCGTTAGCGGACAACGGGTCACCCGGTAGCGGCGGTGGTGCACCCGATGGTAACGGTGGAGGGGCAATCGGTTGCGAAGCGACCATCTTACGCGTCCCGCGAAGTTTTGCGCTGCTCTTTCTTGACGGTTGTTCTGGTTTTATTGGCGACTTTGGCGGTCTCCCGAGCGGCGGCGGCGGCATCCCCCCCGGCATCATCGAAGGCGACGGAATGCTCATCGTTCCCTCCGCACCGTCTGCCAACGATAATCGCGACACGCCATCGTCCAATGAATGCTTTTTTTTCTTCTTCACTTGCTTTTTCTTTTTCAGTTTGGCTGCTTTCTGTTGTGCTTCCTCCGGCGCTAGAGCGTCGTGAAAGACGTCCCCGCTCGTGTTTCCATCCCCGGCTCTCTCCGCCGTCGCCGCCGCGTCCCCGTTCTTCTTACTACTACTTTTTCGTCCGTTGTTGTTAGTATTATTTCCTTTGTTCTTTGATTGCGAATGCTCTCCGTTGTTGCTCGCCGCCGTCCCAGCTGCATCGCCGCTGCTTCCGTTAAAATTATTGTGCTGCTCGACATTCTTCTTCGATTTCAAGCCAACCTTCTTCCCGCCAGTCGTCAAGTTTGGTTTAGGCAGAGGTACGCCGGACTTTAACGAACCGGTCGTCTGAATCGTAGAAGAAGAAGTTTCGTGTGTCCCGCTCGCAGAATTTGTTTGTTGATTTTGTCCACTTTCCATAAAACTCTGTTTCATGAGTTGTTTTGTTGTTTGTTTTGGTTTTGTGATTGTAAAAAACGAGAGAGAGAAATCAAAGGTCAGTTTTGGTCTACTTTTTTTCGACAAAGAGTCGATTGATTTTCTCTCTGTCTGTCTCTTTCTCTCTCGTTTCTCTGTCCGTTTTGTTCTCTTCGCTTTTGATGACTGCTTTGCGTTGTTCTTGTCGTCGTCGTTATCACGTTGATGTTCTTATTATGTCGTTGTTCTTGTCGTCGTTGCTCTCTCGCGCGCGCTTTAGAGGAGAAAAAAAGAATCTCGATCGATTAGAGGCGGCTGTGCGGCCTCCTCCCCCAGAAGAAGAAGAAAGACGACGTAATAAACGACGCTTCGCCTTTTGGGTGCGCGTCTGTCGAATAAAAATTCTCTCTCTTCGAGAGAAAGAACGACGACGTGAGCGGGTGATAACTGCTCTCTCTTCTAGAACGAGAAGAAGAAACTTTATTACCTTTCTCTTTTAGTATTCGTGCTGTGGATGTTCTTCCGTGCTGTTTTTGTGGTGTTTTGGAGGAAGAATTCTGAAGAAGAAGAGAAAAGAAGAAAAAAAAGCACAAAAAAGGCGGGAGAGAGAAGGCATTAATGGGAAACGAAAAGACACAAAATGTGACTTGACGCGTTTTTTGAACACCGTTTTGTTGCTTTTACTGATGAAAACTCATAATTTTATAACAGACAAACGCGCTTTTGCTCCTCCTCGCGAGTTTCTTTTCTTTCTTCTTCTTCTTTTCTCCTTGGATTAATTCTCAGCTCTTCTCCTTAAGCTTTCATCTTCTTTCTCTCTCGCGATGTGTTCTTCGACCCACTCGAGCGATTCCGGGCACCGGGAGGTTTCCGGATCCTCCGGTTCGCTCTCGATGTCTCGTTCCTCGCCGTCGTTGGCGTCGTTTGGGCCTCCGTCGGTGTGCGACGGTTTGGTGCCATCGCCCCAGTGCCAGCCGCCGGATTTGTTCAGAGTTTCTTCTTTAAACATCTCTTCGAGCTTAGTGCCATTGATGCCTCGTTTTTCGAGCTCGCGGTACGAGTCCGCTTTGGCTTTGGTGATGAATTGCGTCGGGTCGTCATCAATCGGGTGGATTTTTTTCGGGTCAAAGCCGAACCATTCGCCGCGCTCGTTAACTTCTGGGTATTGGTGGATTTGTTCCATGTACAGTCTGTGTTGCGTCCACGTGCACCCGATGTTGTATCGATACGAGACGCCGTCTTTATACCCGTCGGCTTCAGATAATCCTCCGTTCGTGCGACAGTAGTGCACCAAATCGGAAAACTCTTTCCTGTTCGTCACGGTCCACGGGTTTTTCGGTCTCGGCGTTGGACCTAAGGACCCGTCCGGTTGTCTGTACTTTTTCGGTTCGCCAAGCATCTTCCGTATTAATCGTTCGTTCGGCAACGGCTTCCCAATTTCGCTTTCCCACGGATACGGAAGCTCCGTTCCTTCTGGACACTTTCGTCTCGGCGGATGCGCCGGGACGGGTTCGTATTCAGGCTCAGGCAACTCCTCCCCGTTTTCCTCCTCACCAGGTTTCCAGTTTATTAAAACTTCCGGGTTGATAATTTTATCCCGTATATATTTCGGTATCCCGTCGTAAATCTCCTTCCCGGTTTTCCTTTTCGGTTTCAATAACGTCGCAGGGTACGTCGGAGGAGGAGAAAGAGGAATGGTTTTCGTTTTGGTCTCGTTTCCTCCCGTTTCTTTTTTTTCCTCCTCGTCCTCGTCGTCCTCGCTACTGCTGCTGCTGCTATTGCTGCTCGTGTCGCTCCCATCGTCGTCGTCTCCTAAAACTCTCTTCTTCTTTTTACCGTTCTTCTTGTTCTTGTCGTTGGACGAAGACGACGACGCTAAGTACGCGTCCAGTTTCGGCATTTTAAAAGAAGAAAAAACGCTCGTAAGTGCGCGTATTTTAGAGACAGATGAGAGAAACTCCTGCCTGTGTTCTCAAAAAATTTCCTTCTCCGTGTTCTCGGAAACACAAAAAATTATTCAATTGGCTTTTCTGTTGTTGTTTTTTTAGTTGAAAAAAAAAAGAAATTTTCTCATCGCAACAAAAGAAGAAGAAGAGAAAAAATGTCGTTTGCGTTCCCTCGTTGTTGTCTTCTTCCTTCTCCTTCTTCTTCGTCTTCTTCTGGTTGCTACTCTCGAAATGAGAGGACGACGAGGAGGAGAAATAATGCCGCCGCTTTGAGAGGAGGACGTGGAGTCTTTGATTATGACGACGAACAGCAACACGAAAGAACACGAAGAGGAAAGCATCAAAATCATCGTCGTCGTTTTCGTCAAAAGGACTTGGGTGATTTTGTTTTTGGAAATCAACATCATGAACGCAGGTTTTTGTGCTTCGCGAAATCGTCGTTTGAGGAGTACGAGGAGGAAAATGATGACGACGACGATGATGAAAACGAAAACGAAAACGGAGGTGGTGAGAACAAGATTACAAAATACACAAACACCGCAGCAGAAGTCGACCAAGAGTTATACATCCCGAAACCGTTATCGGCGGAAAACAAATTAGAGCGTTTGTTACCGAAAGATAACTACGATGCCCCGGTGTCGGACGAGGAGAGGTTTCGGAATCTATTCGACGCGGAGACATCGACGATTGATCCGGAGAGTTTGAACGAGTACGGAGAGAGAATAGACCAAGAGAAGTGGTATAATTTAGGATTGAGAAGGGACGCGCATCCCGTCGCGCGGTTTCTGTTGAAACCGTTTACGAGCGACATCACGCGAAGAATCGTCGCGTGTACGGGAATGTTGACGGTGTTGCGAGCTGGGTATATAGGCCAATCGAGATTATTTGATGCGTCAAAAGTTGGAAGTGTGACGCAATCGTCCGGTCCAATGGCAGATATGGCGAAGAAATTAATGGAAGACCCCTCGTTCGCGCACATGGGCGACGTGCTCGGAGGCGCCAGGCAGATTACCGAACACGGCGGGGTGACTATTTTTCATTTAGGTATAGGTCCGTTTGTAGCTGGGAGCATTATCATGCAAGTATTAATGGCCATAGACCCTCAAATGAAAGAGATGAAGAAAGATAGAATGGGGATGGAAAAGTTAAAGCAACAAGGACGGTATTTGACGTTGATTATTGCGTTGATTTTAGGCGCGATTGAGGCGCACAAGTTGAAATATTTATGCGCCATGGCGATTCCCGGTTTTTTGTATTACATGACGGCAACGATGTTGTTCGCCGCCGGGGCAATGATTATCACGTGGGTTGCGCAAGAAATTACCGATTACGGGATTGGAGAAGGAAGCGGGATGATTATAACCATGTCCATTTGTGCGTCCTACGCGTCGACGGTGAAGAATGCAATCTTCGTAGAAAAAGTGACGAGCAGCGGCGGGACGGCGGCGGCAGCCGCGGCAGCGTTCGTCTCCTCCGGTAGTCTTTTAGAATCTGGGAGAGGTTTAGTGGTGAACCCGGCGTTCTTGACTATCTCTGGGTTTGTGGTACTGTTAACTTTCGCGTCCGCTTTGCTCAACGAAGGGACGTGTAAAATCCCTCTGCAATTTTTCCAAGGCCCGGACGCGTCGCAGCTCCCGAAATCCGCGCAATCCGAATCTTCGGAGATTCCTATTCGTGTCAACCCTGGTGGTATGACTATGATTATCGCGTTTAGCATGCTGTGCGGTTTCTTCCGCGAACAAGTCGCGCCAGCCATGCCAGCCGCAATCGGGAAGACTTTAGTGTCCATTTGCGACCCGACTGATTTCAGTTACTACGTTTTCTTATTCGTCTTTTGCATCGCCGGTTCATACATCGACGTACAAAATACGCCAAAAGAAGTTGCGGAATACATCACAAAAATAGGTGCGAGAATACCAAACGTTCGACCTGGCGTTCAAACGGAAAAATATTTGCGGGATTTACAAAACGGCGCGAAATTCTTCGGCGGCGTCTTGTTAGGATTAATCGCGTGCGTGTGCTCCATAGCGGACGAGTACGTGAGAGGTACGTACGGAGTGAACGTCGGGTTTACGAGCATGCTCATTTGTACGAGCACGATGTTATCTCTGAAAAGACAAATTAGAGCGTTAGGGGAGGTACCGTCCATGAAAGTCGTCTTGAAAGAACTTTAATGATGAATAAATTGATTGATTGATTGCGTCTCTCTCGCTTTTTAAAAACAAAATGAACTTTTCAGCTCAAATGCATCTCACACGTACGCGCGCGTCGCTGCGTTTCTGGCTACTCCTACTATAAAAAAACTACGTAAATTACTACCTAGGTATCTTGATGCGCACATACAGACTCAAAAGATTCGGGCGAACATGCTTTTTACTCGTTCGTCGACCCAATCGTACAAAACGAGTCTTTTCGATTGTATCGCCTCGGCGTGTTCTTTCATCTCTCCGTTTTTCACTTTACTCGCGATTTTCATAAACATCCCCCACAACGTCCCAATCACCGTCCTCGTTATAAATTGTATAATTGAAACTGGCACGTACGAAATCTTCGGGTCGATATTAAATATAAACGACACAATCATCTCGTCTTCGTGCTTTTCCCTCGCTTTCTTCCACGCCTCGCCTTCGCTCGGAATCGCTCGAAACAAAAATCCTCCGTGAAAGTCCACTCGCGTGCACTGGCCAAACTTATGGTCAATCGCCGGGACTCTCTCATCGTCCTCGCAATCGCAACTGTTCAACAATACCGCCACCACGCCACTTTCGTCGATATCATCAAAAGCCAGCGCGTCCAAAACAACCTCTCTGGTTGAAAACGGCCACGGACACTCCACCGTAACGAGTAAAAGCTGCGAACATCGGCCGCGTTGGTCGAGCTTTTCGGTTCGCGAAAATTTCAATTTCGGCATCGTCCACGAAGGTAACCACGACGCGTACAGCTGACTTTCATTCAACGTCGCTAACACTGGTATTAACATCTCTCTTTTAATCGCCTGGTCTACTCGTAATATCAATTTCGTATCGTTTTCCATCGTCTTGTAATAAATTTTCGTCTGGTCTCTCCCGCCAAAGGAGAAAGATTTCTGCGTTTCCCAGGACGAATCTTTCTCCGCGTCTTCTCTCAACATCTCGATGAACGACTCCGACTGTTTCGCTTTTTCCAACACGTATTTCACCAACTTTTCTTTCTCTTTTTCTTTTGTATCTTTTAACTCTTCTTCTTCTTCTTCTTCTTCTTCTTCTTCCTCTGATGATAATACTAAACTGTCGCATATTTTCCGGAGCAATCTCGCGGACTGTAAGAGCCGGTCGTCTCTGAAATGGTCTAAAGCGACCGTTCGCGGTGAAGAACATACGTTTTCTTGATCATAATCAATAGCATCATCGTCACCTGCCTCTTTATCTTTGTCTTTCTCTCCTTCTTCTCGCTGCTGCGACAAAACCTTTTCTTCTTTTGGCTGCTCGCTCGCGAGATGATGATGATTTAGACGAGTAGAAGTGACGGGTGTCATTTTTGCGTCAAAGAGGCTGTTTTTTTGTGAAAAACTATTCAGAGTTCGTACGGGAAAAATTTCAAGTGAAGACAAAAAACACGAATTGGTTGGAAGAATTTTTGTTGTCACAAATCCCCTATTATTTATGTACTAAAAATAAAGAAGTTTGATCTGAGAGAGTCGATGATGGAGGAGGAAAACAACAACAGCGAGAGGAAGAGGAAGAAGAAGTTAAAGAAGAAGAAGACGTGTTGCGATGATGACGAAAACATTGATGATAGGGGTTTCAAGAAGAAGAAGAAGAGTTCTCCTAATCCTCCTCCTCCAATATTTGCGTTTAAAGAGCAACTGTCGTGCAAAAGCAACAAAAAATGCGAAGCGTGTGTACGAAAAGTTGAGAAGATGAGGCGCGAATGTTGTTCAGATGGTGAGGACGATGTGAAGAAGAGTAGTAGTAGTAAAATCGTTTTGAAACGACCGGAGGAGTGCGAACGATTTAAGAGGTATCATCATCATCATCACCAAGAAGAAGAAGACAAAAAACAATCAGTCGTTGGCTTGTACGCGAAAGGCGACCGGATCTTAACCGTCGGCGACGGAGATTTAACGTTTTCTTTGAGCTTGGCGAAACGATTAAAAAAGGTAAAGTTGATCGCGACGACGCACGAGACGAGGGGGAGCTTGGAGAAGGCGTACGGGAAAGACGCGATAAAGGCGACGTTGGATGAGTTGGCGGTTTGCGGCGAGGACGTTTTGGTGTTGCACGGGGTGGACGCGGCGAAATTGGAAGAGAGCTTGATGGATGCTGCCGCCGTCGCCGCAAGTAATAAGAGGGATGTTCTCGAGCGAGTCGAAAAGTGCATAGATGAAGGTTTCGATAAAATCGTCTGGAATTTCCCGTGCGTCTCGAGAGAAGAGGACACCGGCGAGGCGAAAGACGGCGCGCGAGAAGGCGCGGATGGTAGAAACCCAGCCGACGTGGAGCTGAATAGAAATTTGACACTAACGTTCATCGCGAACGCCGCCGTCATGTTGAGGAAGAAAAAATCAAAGAAGAAAAGAGGCGCGGTCGAAGTACACGTGACGCATAAAGTCGGCATGCACCCGTCCTCCTGGAACGTTCCCGAATTGAAAACAACAACGACAACATCTTCTTCTTCGCGGCCCCGGGGAGTCATTCGAGCCATCGCTTCCGTCTTCTTCGACCGAATGGTCTATCTCCCGTACAAGCCTCGCAAAGCGTTGGTCGCCAAAAGCTTCTCCATCGCCGACGCCAAGACGTTCATCTTTTGCGTATTCGAAGAAGAAGAAGAAGAAGAAGAAGAATTTTCTCTGAACGCGTGGATGAGACAGAGGAAAGATGTCCTCGAAAAGCTTACTCCGTAGTAGTACACGTATAGTAGTACCAAGTAGTAGTAGCAGTAGTAGTAGTAATAATAGTAGTAGTACAAGTAGTATACACAGCAGCCGCACGCACCTAAAAGTGGCTCCTGCGATGATGATGATGATGGAAAAGAATACCTTCTTTGCCTAATACCTTCTTTGCCGAATTTTTCTAAAAAAGACATTCCATCCTAAAGTGAAAGTAGTTTGTTGTAACACGAAAAAAATTGAGATAATCATATTCTCTCTTTAATCCCCCACTAAAGAACAAACGCGGTGTTGTGTTTGTTCTTACACACATAAACAGGAAAAATTTCGTCGTCCTTCAACCTCCTTTGCGCGCCGTTCCGGACCAACAAGATGGGCAACGCTTTTTCTTTTAACGGGGGGGATTCCTCTCAAGAGGAAAAGCAAAAATCTATGCTCGAATCGATACGTGAGATGAATGCGAACGAAACCGGTTTCGATGCGGTCATCGTCTGTTGCTCGACCGAACACCAAGCGACGTACTGGGGAGAACGGTTAGTACAAACGAGAGGGTCGGCGTGTAAGAAAGACGCGTTAGTCTACGCCGTGTGCGAGGACTGGACGAACAAAGACGGCGCCGGGAACGGATTGGGCACTCTCTATGCGTACGCGAAAGCGAAAAAGTTGGCGGAAACGAAAGACGCGAAGGATTTGGATTTGATTTTAAGCAACGGCGGGTCGATCGGTTTGTACCACACGGCTGGGAAAGGGACCAGGTTAGCGCCGTTACCCGGGGCGGAGAATAACAACAAACCTGGGGTCAAGTTACCCGCGGTGGTGGAAGTCGCCGGGGAAGCGAGAAACTTGACCATCCTCGAGGCGGTGGTGAGACAGACGAACAGGTACGCCAAAGAGCGACCGGGAAGAGTCTCCGTGTTTTGGGGCGACCAGATTTTCATTCCATCCGCAGGGCACAACAAATCTGGCGAACACCACGCGGATATTTTAGCCGTCATGGGCCCAATGCCGAACGAAACAGAGTGGAACGAGAAAGGTTTCTCCAACTACGGGTTAATCGCGGTGAACGGCGCGAACGAGGCGACGCAGGTTGAAAAAGTCAGCCACGCGACCGCGTCGGAGCTGTTGAAATCGTTCGGATCGGTGAAACACGTCGGTCCGAGTTTAGGATCGTTTTCACTTGGCCACGAAATGCTAAGTTTGATGTTGAGCGAGTTCGAAAAGGAGTTGGCGGGGAAAACCGCCAAGTTTGATTCCGATCCGCACTTTTGGATGCCGTTGACGATGACGAAAGAAAACTACGCGAAGATTATGCAAACGAAAGAGGAGACGCGAGAGCAAGCGGAAGCGCACCACGACCGCATGACGAAGTTCAAACAAGCTTTGTTGGAGCAGTTTCCGGAGAAGAAGTTGTTCGGCGCGGTGGACGTCGGCCAAGGCTCGTATTGGTGGGATTACGGCTTGTTGAAGTTATACAGAAAGAACAACTTGATGGTGACTGGAGACGATGCCGAAGCAGAGGCGTTGAGATTGTATTTGAACATCCCGAGTCGCGACGTGAAGTTGGCAAACTTTCAAGCCTCTATCGACGACGAATCGAACAAGTCAGTCATCGTCGCGTCCACGGCGAAGAGCGGGTCGGTGAAATCCTCCGTCGTGAGTAACGTCAACTGCGGCGATATTCAGGTCGAGAACTGCTTGTTGGTCAACGTCACCGCGAAAAAAATCAGAGCTTCGAACGCAATCATATATAACGTCGTCGACGAGAGCGACGACGGGTTGATTTTACCGGACGGCCAAGTGTACACGAACGTGTTCATGCCCAAGTCCAAGGAGAAGTTGACGATGACGAGTACGATATCGCAGTGCGGCGGAAAAGTGTTCAAGATTAAAATGGTCACCAACCCGCACTCGTTCAACGACGTCTACGCGATGAATGGTGAGACCGATGTCAGAGAAGCGTACGCGATGGGTGACAAAGCACACGCGGATTGCAAGAAAAAAATTTAATGTTTGTTTGTTTAATATCGTCGCGACGAGTTTTTTAATTACTACGAGTACACTTTTTTGTTTCTTTACTTACAGTACCAGTGGTACACGCTAATGTTACAGTATGTTGCCGCGCGGCGCCGCGCTATCTATAGCCAAAATTCTTTACGTTTCGTTGTACAGTTTGATATCGCTCGCTAATTTTCCTCTCGTTCTGATTGGAATGAACCCTTCTTCGTCTGCTTCAAATTCCATTCTACTCACGCCTGGGTCTGACTTTAATCTGAGCACGCCTTCGTCCGCGTCGACGGCCATCTCACCTTGGTTCATTAAAACCGCTAAACCGGCAAAAATGACGTTCGATTTTTCCTCGAGGACGCCGTCCCAAGGCACTTTGAGCGGCAGACAAAGAAACAAACACTTCCTCGTGCACGTGCGAATGGACGATCCGATGGCGACGGAGCTTTTGTTTCCTTTCACGTCTGTAAAAGTCATCGCGGCTTGAAACGCGCCATCTCGAAAGGCTGAATTTTCGTATAAATCTTGAGACACTAACAATCCGGTCGTCCCGCTATCGAAAATGACGTACGTCTTTTCGTTCTTGTTTTTAAATTTATGTTTTTCCCCGTTGATGTACAAATCGTCCAACAGAACCGCGTAGTGGTACACCGGTGATCCGAGTGGTCGTAAATCAATCATCGCTAAAACGTTCGCATCGTTTCTTCTATCGATTAAATTCTTCCTCGAGAGCGTCAACGTTTCCTTCTCAAAATTCATGGAAAAAGAGCTCACATCGGTTTGTTCTAAAAACGTCGGCCGAATCCATTCTTGTCGGTATTTAGTCAATCCAACGAACGACGCGTTCGCGCCGTTTATAGACCCGCCCACGTTTGCCATGGACCCGTTGACGACGCCTAAAACCATCTCCCGTAAATTCCAATCGCGCGAACGCGAACGCGAATCATCGTTAAAACCGGTCGTGAACCGCAAATCACCCAAGCACCACACGGTGCTCGAATCCACTTGTAAACCGTACACTTCGTACGTCTCCCCGTACGGGCTCGGCCGAATATCATTTTGCGTCACAAACCCCCAATTTTCGCTCCCATTCCCACCTTGAATGGTTATAAACGGAGACCCGGTATCCACCACGCCTCTCACGCTCGCGTCGCCGATGTAATAATCCAACACGAAAGACGCGCCGTCGTACGTCATCGGTATCTCTATTACGGATTCATTACTATTATTACTACTATTATTATTCGTATCATCATCATCATTATTACTCCTTTCATCGACTTCTGGTTGTAACGCGTACAACCTTTGCGTTTCCAACAGTCTCTTCCTCGCGTTGATTTCGTATTTGTAATACGTATTATTAGTAATACTGTTGTTGCTCGATATTGAATACTCTTCTTCTTCTCCACGCGCAAAGCTTTTCGTCGTCGTCGTCGTCGTCAAAGCCAGCACGATGTCTCTTCTCCTTCTTTTGATTTTGGTGGTTTTGTTGGTGTTTCTCGTCGCGTCCTCTTCATCATCAACTTCTTCTTTGTCTTTGTCTTCATCATCATCTTCATCTTCTATCCGAGGAGGAGCGTTTCGAAGCGCTTTGCATCTTCTTCTTCTCGAAGAAGAAGAAGACAAAGAGGAAGAAGAACCCAGACGACGAGAAATTTTCAAACGACCACAAAGTTTTAATTTTGGTGGTCGTGATGATGACGACGATGAAGCCGTGACGACGACGCGTGAGTGCCCTTCAATCGCCGCCGCTGATGCAACAAAGCGCATGCTTGAAATTTTATGAAGAAGCAACAGAAGAAGAATTTTTTTTCATGCAACTGTTTCGTTACAAAATTCGTCATTTTTCATCTAACAAACAAAGCAGAGGAACAGGTCAGCACAACAAGAGTCACGGTGTAAAGCGACGATGACTTTTGGATGCTGCTACCGGTGCGCGCCATCGTTACCATCATCCGCGTTCTCATCATCGTCGTCATCATCATCGTTGAGAAGAAGAAGAAGTAACAGAAGAAGAAAAAGTAACACCATCGGAGTCGAGAGTAAATTCACATTCCTCCCGCCGTCTGCGGAAAGTTTCGGAGCGAACGCTATAAGCGACACGACGACGTTTCTGGACGTGGCGAGAGCGTGCGCGAGACGATTACGTTTGGCGAAAGAGTTACACCCGAGCGGTAAAGACGCGCAAATTATAGTCGGAATCGCGGGACCACCTGGTGGTGGGAAAAGCACGCTGGCGAAACAAGTGTGCAGGCAGTTTCGAAAACTCGAAAGAAGGAAGAATGCAAACAACAACAACAACTATCACGATGTGAATACGAATAGCAGCCGCGACAGAGGAGGAGGAGTAAACGAGGAGTTAGAAGAGGACGAGGACGAGGAGAATGAAAACGAACAGAATACTAATAATTACAACAACAGCAACGATAGCGCGGCGTATGACATAGCGATTGTCCCGATGGACGGCTATCACTATTACCGAAGCCAACTGGAAAAGATGGACAATCCGCAACACGCGCTCGCGAAGCGAGGCGCGCCGTTTACTTTTGACAGCGAAAGGTTCGTGAACGATATCGTGAATTTACGGAAAACCGGGAGCGGTTCTTTTCCTAGTTTTGATCACGGGAAAGGCGATCCGGTGGAAAACGACATTCTCGTGGAATACAAGAGACATAAGATTATTTTAGTGGAAGGGAACTATTTATTTCTTCCCGAGCAGCCGTGGTCGAGACTTTTAGACGAGACGTGTTTCGACGAGGCGTGGTACGTCAACTGTCCGGTGGACGAGGCGACGAAAAGGGTCATCGATAGACACATTCGAACTGGAAAGACGAAAGAAACCGCAGAGTTGAGAGCGTATTCGAACGACTTGGTAAATGCAAAGTTAGTAGACGCGAATAAACGGTTCGCAGATGTGATGATACCGAACGCGAAAAGGTTTTCTTGAAATAGCAAAGAATTCTTGATACTAACAATAATAATATTCAATACTTCATCAAACTGCAGCGACTTTACTACGGTCACTCAAACTAACTCTCTTCTAAAAAACTGTCAATAGTCATGTATTTCGAAAACAAAAGCGAGCCTCGTCCTTTGACAACCTCTTTACCTTTCGGTAAGGTTGAACTTTCGTCTTCGGCGGCGCCGTCGAATTCAAAGCCTCGAGAGGTGAACCACTCCGCTGTTCTCGTCGTCAATAAAAACAAGCGTTCGCACCCTTTCTCCGAGGCGTGCTCTTCCAAATACGATAACAAAGCATCACCTCTACCTTCTCGTCTGTATTCTCTCGCGACGGCAAAGGAACCAATTTCGTAACTTTTCCCGTTTTCGTATTCCGTTAAGGACGCGCACGCGATGATGTTGCCGTCGCGTTCGGTCACAAAGAAGGAAACTCTTTCGTTCATCACCGAACGTCTCAATTCTTCTTCCGTGCGATAAACGACAATGCCAGCATCCGCCAAAGGTTGTAACATGTCGTGAATGCCAATGCAGTCGTAAATTGTAGCTTTTCTCGTGCCTTCGTATCGATCGCCAGCAACCATGGTTCCTTCGCCGTCGGACGTGAACAATTCCATCAAGAGACTTCCGCTCTTGTTCGGATCCACCATGTGAACTCGCTTCACGCCGCAATGGCACGCAAACGTCGCCGCACACATTTCAATCGGGCACGACGGGACGCGCCACTCGTAGTCCATCTCTTGCGCGCGCATCCACGAGTTTACTTGAATATTTTCCCCGCTCGATGTAAACGGGTTCTTTGTATTCGTAGACGCGCCGCCGTTGCCGGGGACATCATATGACCCGTTACTCGCGTATCCGCTTCGCAACCACGCATACGCGCGATGGTTTTCCACCAGATCTTCGTATTCAGTACCTTTGGCAAAAATTTTCATCCACTTCTTCGCATCCGAGAGCGTGAAATAACTCTTCACTTTCCCGTTTGTCGTTTCATCTCGAGGTAAATACCCGTCTTCAGGTAAAACGATTAATTTATCCGCGTTGAGTTCTATGGCCGCAGCGACTGCGATATCTCTCGATACGCAATTAAAAACCTCCCCCGCGGCGTTAAAGCCTAAACTCGAGAGTAGCACCACGTCGCCTTGCTCTAAAGTCTCCAAAATTGACGTCTTGTCAATTTTCACGACTTCCCCGGTTAACCCGTAATCGACGCCATCGACGACTCCGCGTCTTCGAGCGTACACGTAATTCCCGCTCGTCGCGACTGGAAAGTTTCGTCCGTTGTTTTTGATATCTCTAATGTCCTCTTTTCTGCCGCCACTGTTGTTCCCACCCCCACTAAACCCACCGGTATCCGAATAATGGTCGCCGTGTTTCCTCGTCAATCTCACATCCGGTCCTCTCGTTAACTGCGCCTGGACCGCGATGTTGTTTCTCCCGCACGCCTCCATCGCCGCTTCCAACGAAAACTCGTCCGTAATTCTTCTCGTCGCTCCAAACTTGCTTACCGAAAACTTTGGCTTCTCTCCTTTCAGTGCAGTCAAATCCGATATTTGCGAGTCCGAACCTAACACTAACACTAACTTCACCCCTAATTCTCTCAAGATTATGATATCTTGCATGACTGATTTAAACACGTTCGACTTTTTGTCTCTCATCACGTTTCCGGGGATGTGAATCACAAACACGGATGATTTGTGCATGGTGATGTACGGTAAAGCCATGCGGAAAAAGTTCACGAACTGGTCTTTGGACAACGACGCAGCAGGAGTTGTTGTTGTTGCTAAATTCGCCGTCGCCGTCGTTTTTTCTGAATTGGAGGAATTGCTGCTTGTTGAAGCAGAGGTGCTCGCGTCCGCTTCGGACTGCGCTCTGGTCAGGAAGCGATGATTGCGACGAAAACGAGGACGGGGATGAAGTGATGGTGATGATGATGATACTGCATTCATCATCATCATCATCATCACCATCTTAATAATACTATTATAGACTAGTAATAATTATCCTTTTGCTTTTGGTGTGTTGAAATAATAATAATGAGGAATTTTGATCGGACCAAAAACTACGTAATAGTACTACCAGATTTGCACTCTAACTCGGCGACTTTAAACCTATCGCAGATCTCGTCGAGGAGCGCAGAAGAATAAGAAACGCTCTCATCATCATCATTTTCGTCTTCTTCTTCTTCTTTATTAGTATCCCGCCCGCGAGAACGGAGGATCAAAAATATGTTCCAGCCTCTTTGGCGTAACTCTTTTACAAACTTTGCCGAGCGTATACACGAAGATACGAGTTTCAAAAGTCGTCTGTTTTCATCGCTCGTCTTCTTGCTTTTGGTTTTATCGTGCCATTGAAGCATGCAGGAGGAAACTCGCAACCAATAGTTTTGGTCGAAACGATACGTTCGAAGCACGTCGCTTCCAGAGAGCAATTCGAGCGCCGATTCGAGGTCGTTGTTCGCACCTAAACACGCTAAAGCGACGTTGTAAGCGTTTGCTGCGGCTATTTGTTCATCGTTAATGATGTTGTTCGTTCGATCAGTAGAAGTGGACCTAGACGCGAGTCGTGCTAATCCAATTGCTTTGGACGTTTCGTACGCGCCATTTCGAAGGAGCACGGCGGGAATATCGTCGTAAAAAAAGTTTGCGTTCTGCTGCGTCCGCGTCGGCGATGGTGTTGTTGTTACATCTACTGAATCCTGTTCAAAATGTTCTTGCTCGTGTTCTTGTTTATGCGTATTAGCGAAGGATTTCTCGCGCTTCTTTTTCTCCAGTCGTTTCTTTGAAATCTCTTCCACGCACTTGCCCTCGAGCGTTTTTGTCTCTTCTTCGATATCGTCATCCTCCTCAACCTCTACCGCGGACGTCGACGATACGATGTCGTCTTCTTCGTCTACTATCAAACTTAAAACGACCAAAGCGCACAAGTAGTCTCCGTTATTAAACAAGAGTTTTGCGAGGACCAACTCTGCTCTTCTTCTTCTTTTTCTTCTTTTTGTTCTTTTGTTTGATGCTCTTCTTCGCTCGCGCTTTTCTTCTTCTTCTTCTTCCGTCGCCTCATCATCACAAACACGATGATGATTTTGAGTGAAACAAAGAAAATGTAACCGGTACACGTCTAACGCGGCAAAGGACCTTTCCGCAATTTCTTTCGCGCATCGAAAAACGACGTCTGTACTTTCTCTCTCTTCTTCCTCGTTCAAGTGTTTCCAAACGCACTTTTTCTTCCCCGCTTTATTTTCATCATCATTTTCATCCTCATCATCAACAAAATACAGTTGCGAAGAAGAAGAAGAACCACCACGTGATTTTGATGATGATTTTAAAAAAACCATCATCATCATCCGTTCCAGTACCATTCGCACTCTGTCCTCCTCCTCATTTCTACCACCACCAAAACCACCACTCGTAGGAGTAGCAGTCGCGTGTGGGGGTTTCATTTTTCTATCATTCTCGCATCATCATCCTTCTTCTTCTTGGTGTATCTTTTGTCTGCTGCCTTTTCTTCTGTGTTTTCGTAAAAGCTGTTCTTCAAGTGAGAATTTTTTCCTCAAAAATTGCTTCATTTTGCTTCCTTTCGCTTCAAACAAAAAAAGCACAAAACTATTAAAAAATTAGCACGCACAAAACACATCATAATGGGTGGCGGCGGCGTGAACTCGGAGAACTCGGACGAGGAAGCCTGGGACGCGTTAGAGCGTCGATTGGACGATCCTTCTTCGAATCATCCGACGACGCATCCTGGTATTGCTGCGACTACGACCACTCGTACTTCCCGTGGTGGTGGTACTGATGATCACCATCTGAAATCATCGTCGAAAACGATTTCCGACGATGACGGCGGCTTGAAGAAAAAAGAAGAAAGGAGGAGGAAAGGACGCGCCGATGACAGAGAGGACGAGAAGAAAACGACGTCTTCGATAAACGAGCAAGAGTTTAGCGGGGACGATGAGGTTGATGATGATGGTAGTGGGAGAGGAGGAAAAAAGAGAGCAACTTCAGCTCCTAATGGTGGCGACGAGAAGAGAGGGAGACGAGGAGGAAGGGAAAGCGAGGAGGATGGGAAACGACTAGACAGAAGAGGTTCGTCTCGAGATCGGTCTCGAGAACGCGAACGCGGTAGTGGTGGTGGTGGAGGAGGGAGCCGAGGGGAGAAAAGGCAGAGACACCGGTCGCGCTCGAGAGATTATCGCGATAACGGCAGACGAGGCGGCGGGAGCGCAAGAGGTCGGGACCGTGAACGCGACGACTCGAGAGATCGAAGTAATAATAAACCGCGAGAAACGTCCGCGGAAAGAGAAGCGAACAGGAGGAGAAAAAAAGAAGAAAGAAGAGCTATGGAAGAGAAACGCGCGTTGGAGAAGATTGATAGAGATACGCGGACGTGTTTCGCGTATAATTTGAGCACGAAGAGCGACGAACGCGATATTTTCAAATTTTTCATGAAAGCCGGGGAGGTCACGGATGTGCGAATTATTTACGATAGAAACAGGCCGATATCGAAAGGAATGGCGTACGTCGAGTTTCAAGATAAATCGTCCATTCCGAAAGCGTTGGAGCTGACCGGGGAGACGTTGAGAGGACAAAAAGTAATGGTGAAACATTCCGAGGCTGAGAAAAACATCGCTTGGGAAGCCGAGCAGGCGGCAAAAGGCGTCACAGGGAAAGGGAAACGAGGAAATGGCGATGGAACGCAACAGAGTGGACCGTGTGCGCTTTTTGTTGCCGGTTTACACGAAGGATTAGCCGAAGAAGACGTAAAAGCGGTGTTTGAACCGTTTGGCGCGTTGGACGCGATTGAAATTTCCAGAGATGGAAACGGGCAATCGAATGGACACGGAATCGTGCAATATCGCGAGTGGTCGCACGCCATGCTCGCCGTCTCGCAATTAAATGGGTTAGAGCTCGTTGGACAGGCTTTGAAAATATCCGTCGCGGCAGGACAAGGTGGTGCGAAGAATGATAACAAAAATAGAAACAACGATAGAAGCGGCGGTGGCGACGTCGGCGGCGGCGGCGGCGGCGAGGAGGACGATGACGATCGCGTGGGTGGGCAAATGGACGATACCGCGACGTATGCGAAGATGGATGCAGCAAAAAGAGCCGAACTTATGCAGAAATTAGCCGGCGGCGACGCGACAACTATTGGTGCTATCCCGACGGCGACCTTGACGCACAACGCGGTAAAAATCAAAACCAAAGAGGAAGAGAAGAGAGAGTTGATCATGATGACGCAAGGCTTTTTCGGTCCATCATCTCCGATCCCCACGAAGTGCGTGTTGTTAAAGAACTTGTTCGACCCCGCGGAAGAGACAGACGAGGAGTGGTGGTTAGACATCGAAGAAGACGTGAAAGGTGAAGTCTCGAAATACGGGGAGTGCGTGCACGCGCACGTTGATAAAGAGAACCCGTACGGTTTTTGCTATTTGAAATTCGACGACGTCGAAGCGGCAAAGAAAGCTCAGTTTGGCTTGAACAATCGATGGTTTGCGGGCAGATCGATCATATGCGACTTTCAATTCGTGGAGCCGTACAACAAGCATTTTAAACTCTGAAAAAAATAACTTTGTTACTCATAGTACCCGCATTTTACAATGCTCTCCTAACTTTAAAATACAATGCGAGCGCTCGCTCGCGCGTGTGTCCCTCTCTCTCTCATCTGCTTCTATTTTCTATTCGTCCTCGTCCTCGTCGCTACTTTCTAAGAAGAACCCGTTTACAAACGTATAGAACGTTTCGTCGAGCGTCTCTCTTTTGCTCTTCTTTGCTGTTTTCATATCTTTTGAACTTTTCTTTGGAGTCGTATCGTCGTCTCCCTCTTCTTCTTCTTCTTCTCCCAACTCGCGTCTTCTTTTCTTCATTTCTTCGTAGTGCTTACTTTCTTCGTGTTTCCTCAAATCGTACCTAGATTTGAAGCAACGAATCGGGTTGCACGATCTACACGCCCACTTTTGCGAGTGGTGTTTGTTTACGTGCCTGTGGAGAGAAGTTCTACTCGTATACGTGCCATCGCACTTATTGCAGAAGAACATTTTCGCCCCGTCGAAGTGCTTGACTTCCATGTGCGTGTTGCGTGAGGCGAACGATTGGAACGCTAAATCGCACTTCAAGCACTTGAACACTTCAGTCGAAGCATCGAGGCTGGATACGTTCACTGGCGTTGGATCTTCTTTCGTTTTGTTCTCTTTTTTTTTCGTTGCCACCGTCTGTTCTCTTTTTAGCCTCGCCACGCGTTCGTTCTCGTTCTTCAAATGTTGCTCTTCGCTTTTGAGGTAAAGCGTAAACGCATCCACGACCAACGCAGCCTTCGATTTGATTTCACTCGATGGAATTCGCGAGTCGTCGCCTCCCACGCGCACGAGCTCTTTATTTTTCGTATTTAATTTTGCCATGGACTGTATCACGCGCTTCTCCAAAGTTTCCGAACGCTCCAGGCAGCGCGCTATGATTTTGAAACCCGCCTTCTCAGGTAACTGCTCTTTGGCCTCCTTTTGCTCTACTTTTTCTAATTCATCTTCTTTCTTTCCCACGCTTCCATTTGGTAACACTTTCTCTCTGCTCTCCTTCACGTATGCTCGCAGCTTTCCCACGCTTTCGTTCAATATCGACACCAAAGATACGCACAAGTCTTCCAACTCCTCCAGCTCAACTGTTTTGTTTCCGGCGTCGTCGTTCTCGCTCTCTTCGTCGCCAGCGCCGACGACTACTGACAACAATCTTCTCTCCCATTTCTCGCAAAGTGATCCAATCATTCGTATTCGCTCCGTCGCTGATCTGATTTTCCTCGTCACTTTGTACGCCGCCGTTTGTGTTCGCAGTTTGACTCTCTTATTGTTGCAACTCTTTTTATTGCTATTACTATTATTCTCAGCATTCATCATCGACACCATCATCGAAACGCCACAATCGTTTTCTTTTTCGTCTTCATCTTCATCTTCCTCCTCTTCTTCCTTTGCGCTGCTGCCACTTAAATCTGCTATCATTTTCTCAATCTCCTCTCGCTTCTCTCGCTTCTTCTCTCGCATCGCGCGCCATCCGTCTTTCGCTTTCTCGAGCCAATTTTTTTCACTTTTGTCATCTTCGTTGTTTTTGTTCTTGTTGTTCACATCTTCTTCACCAGCATCATCAACATCATCTCCGTTTTCCACTTCTTCTTCTTCTTCCTCTTCTCGCATACAAACGCTCACCACTCTCACCGTCGTCGTTCCACGCTCCTCTTCTTTCTCTGAAGAAGAAGGAGGAGGAGGAGGAGGAGGAGAAGAAGGAGGACCGAGAGACTCTTCTTCCATCTCTTTCAAAACTGGCGGACGAAAAGTGTGAGGAAAAGTTAAAAAAGAGAGAGTCGAGAGTCCAACAAAACTGTTGTTTGTTTGGCAATAAAATGAATGAAATCATCGCGAGGCAGATTTGGTACAAAGAAGGAAAAATGCCGAAACGTCGTCAGAATATAAACAACACTTTTACCGAAAATGTCTGCGATTACTACCGCTACTTTCCAACCGATCTCCCAAAAGATGAGTTTGGGTTCTGCGAGAAGATCCTCCTCTGTCTCCTCCTCTTTCCAACGAGGTCACACGGCGAAGATTGCCGCCGCGCCGATGATGAAGAAGGTGGGTGTGAAATTGTATCGTGATCTTTCTCAACTCTTTTTGAATTTGAAAGAGAGGAGATATTTTTCCCTAGTCTCTTGGGTCCGCGCGCGCCCGGCGCGAGGGTGTGCACTCCTTTATTTTACCCTTCTTGGAACGCGCATATCTCGGTTTGGGTATCACGGCTTTAACGACGCGTGGTGGTATTTTTTTTTCACGCGCCACCATCGTACTCACCTTCTTCTTCTTCTTCTTCTTAACAGAATCAACAACGATCCGCCTCTCGCTCTTTAATCGTTCGCGCGGAGAAGTTTGACACGAAAGAACTCGTGAAAACTGTCTCGGAAAAGTGGGACGACACCGAAAACAAAGGCCAAGTGATCACGTACGTCGCCGGTGCGACGGTCGCGTTGTGGTTGTCCTCCACCGTCGTCGGAGCAATCAACGCCATCCCGTTGTTGCCGAAAGTCATGGAGTTGGTCGGTTTGGGATACTCCGCCTGGTTCGTGTACAGATACGTTTTGTTCAAGGAATCGAGAAAGGAGTTGGAACAAACCGTGGACGATTTGTTGACGAAGATTTCTGACATTTAATAATACGTACAACGCGTTATTATATCGTCATAGAAAGAGGGGGAGAGAGAGAGCGAAGTGAGAGAGAGAGAGACTAAACTCTCGCTCGCTCGCTCGCGTTTTATATACAAAAAGAGAGGGGGTGCTCCAGCAACAACATCACGCAGCTAAAATTTGAGCAAATTTTTTAATATACATGTCCGAATGTCTTGTACTACATAACTAAATATCTAATTCATCAGCGAATCTAAACGCGAGCGCACGGAGGTCAGGATCTCTTTCTTTTCCTTCTCTTTCTCTCTCTTTCTCTCCGCCGTTCTCAATATTTTTTGCTTCAAAGCGCTGCTTTCGTCTTTTCTAGTTTTGGCCAAACCTTCGAGTTCTCTTCGTAGGAGCTTTACCTGCCGCATCAACGTGTG
>Ga0257106_1000310_pt1 | contig 30250 bp, 20 predicted proteins | sample LP_taG_3_FD_190177 | JGI IMG/M metagenome (GOLD analysis project Ga0257106, IMG submission 190177) | Marine microbial communities from Northeast Subartic Pacific Ocean, Canada - LP_J_2011_P26_10m | ecosystem: Environmental > Aquatic > Marine > Oceanic | place: Canada: Northeast Subartic Pacific...
TCATAAATACATTTTTAAAACAAAGATCTCCTCGGCGCCTGTTCTTCGCCGCATTCGAAGTTGGTACAAAAGTCAGCGTTCCAAGTACCGAATTGAGCTCTTCCAACTCCTCCTCCTCCTCCTCCTTCTTCTTCAACTCGCCTAAAACTATTTCTAACGCGCAATGGTGCTCCCGGTGGGGTCAAATGTTGCGGATCCTTTTTATTTTTATTCGATTGTTCCGGCGTGCGAAACGTAAACTGAAAATTTTCGTCGTCGTCCTCGTCGCCGAGGTTGTTCTTGTCATTCGTCGGACGCGGCGTTATCACGCCTTCTTCTCTCAATCCCTCTTCTTCTTCTCCTCCTTCTTCTTTTTCTTCTAACACGAGCGTCTCTAGCAAATTGGAAATGGGCAAGACCAAGTTACCGTCGTCCACGCTGCTTCGATTCGAGTGCGTGGCGGCGCACGCGCGAGTATTTTTTAAAACCGGTGACCTCGTGATACGATTCCACTCTCTGTAATCGCACTCCTCCAGCTCACCATCGACTGAATTCATCGTCTTTTCGCTCGTCTTCCCGGCCGTACTCGGCGTCCTCGCGTACCCTTCTCTCAGCAAAGGTCCATCAGGACTCGACAAGCTTTTTTCATCGCTCCTCTTCGACCCGCCAACGACGAAGGACGACGACGATTTCGAAGACGAAGACGAAGACATTTTCTCTCTCAACGTCCTCTCTTCCATCCACAACTGCTCGTAAAACGCGCTCTTCCACTCCAAATACAAAATCGTATCCTCTTTATCGCTCTCTTTTTCAATCTCTTTTTCCTCGTTCAAACATTTCAATCGCAACAAATTCTTCGCCGACGGAATCCATCGTCGCTCGCGCGTAGGTTGCATCTTGGAGAGCAAAAATTGAACTTTGCTTCCTCCTTTCATCACGATGTTCGAATTCTTTCCGACGGAGAGGTACGCTCCCAATCGCGCGACGGCATCGCTTTGTCCTCCTTTCTTGTCATCACACATCTTCTCCGAAATCAGCACCAGCGCTTTCTTAATCATTTTCATTACGACCTTTTCGGCATCATCATCATCGTTATTAGTAATAGTAGTAGTAGTATCATCATCTGTTCTTCTTCTTCTTCTTCTCTTCTCTTCCTCTCTCGCGCGATGATGATGATGTTCTTCGTTTCCAACGTGAAGAAGCTTCTTCAAATTGGGAAAAGAAGAAATGGGTGGGGATAAAAAATCCATTATTTGTTGTAGTAATAAATCGCGTGTGTTTTGTCAAGAAAAAACCCGTTCGTTTCTTCTCTCTCTCTTTTACTCTCTGACTCTCTCTCTCTTTGAGGTGTGTGTATAAAATGCGGCGCAACAAAATGTGTGTGCGTAAAGGCGAGATATGATGTGGGAACGTGACGTAAATTTTGGTGAATTTTTGAATTTTTTGCCCTGGCGAACCGTCGTGTAAACACTTAAGGTTGGACTCCCTAAACACATGCATACTTTTTTTACGCACGAATTTCACACAAAAACACACATGTCGTCTCGCATCATCGATTATTCCAAATGGGAACAACTGAAGTACTCGTCTTCTGAAGAAGAAGAAGACGACGAGGGTGAAAAGGAGGCGGAAATTACGAAGAGCAGCGCAGTACTGGAGAATCTCTCTCTCTCTTCTTCTTCTTCTTCACCTCTTTGGAACGGGTTGGTGTTGCATCATAAAGATGTTTTTGTCTCGCATGTGATTCCGAAATTGAATAGGACAGATCGGTGGTTCTTTTCAGAGGTGAATAGAGAGAGTCGGGGTGTGCTTGAGTATGCCGGGGTAGACGTATCGAAATTATGTTGGAATGTTTACGAATGTTCATCCATTTCGACGTTGGAATGGGCGTGGAATCACTTTCCCTGGGGAAAGAAATTAAAAAGTGGATTAGTGAGAGATCAAGCCTGGTTTTGCATGGAAGTCACTCTAACGAACAAACTCGAGTTGCTCAAGTGGGCGAGAGAAGTGAAACAGTGCGAGTGGGATGAACAGACGATTAAAGTGGCAGCAGCTAAAGGTAATCTCGAGATGCTGAAGTATTGCTTTGACAATGGTTGCCCGTGTGATAAAAAATACTCGTGTAAACAAGCTGCTTATATGGGACACCTCGACTGTGTTCGATTTCTTTTCGACAAAGTGAAACCTTCGCGAAAGACGGAAGAAGAAGCGGTATATCAGGCAGCATGCCGTGGTCACATGGACACCTTGATATATTTCGTCGAAGAAAGAAAAATATCGGATGATTTCAAGCTCAACTGCGTGGGAAACGCTGCAATGTATGGCCATCTCGATTGTCTCAAATACTTAGTCGAAGAGGCGAAAGTGCCTCTTGACAACTGGAAATACATCGCTTTCGCTCGGTATTACGAACACCACGACTGCGTAAACTACTTGCTCGAAAAAGGGTCTCCAGAACCAACGGACGAAGAATACGCTAACTTTTTCGAGCACGTGCGAGCGCTAGAGTCTCAGGAGGAGAACACTTTCCATTGAGAAGTTCGTTTGATTGTATTACGAAGAGAGAGAGACACATTTTTCATCAACTTTGTGCAAACACTTCGACGAACATCCTCAAAAAAATCTCTCGTATTCCAACAACACCAACGAAGAGTACGAAGAGTACTTTTTCCGCGGAGAGAAGAAGAGATGAAGCGGTGTTGAGAACGCCCTCTTCTGCGACGACCACCATGTCCTCGTTCTTTGTCTTCTTTCTCGTCGCGTTGCTCATCGCGTCTCTCCTTCTTTTTATTGTCCTTTGTACGCGTAGGAATGGAAAAGAAGACGAATATGAAGACGAGAAGAACGAGAATACTACGAAAGGACGGGCGCCCACGCGACCTCCAAAGTGCGTCGCTTTCGCGTTCGGTGCGGACGTTTTGGTGTCGTCGCTCACGTCGTCGCCGTTATTCTCATTCTTTCGGGGTGGTTTCTCGAGAAGAGATGATGCAAAGATGGTCAAAGAAGCATTGAGAGAGACGTTAACGTTTTGGGCGACAGAAGCGGAATGCGAATCGATGGTGCTTTATTTCGACATTGGTGGGGCACACGAGGACGACGAGAAATATTTGTTAGAGAGATACGTAGAAGAGTGTTTTTTAGATGGTGGTGGTAATAGGAGTAGTGGTAATAGTCATCATGCGAGGCGGAACGTTCGCGTGAAGCGGTATTCGTCGTCTTCGACGAGGACGATGGAGACGGTTGGAGAGTACGTTTTGGGAGGTTCCAGCGGCAAAGAGAACGGAGAAGAGGGAGAGGAAAATCACGGTTTGTTCGCGAATGGTTTTGAGAATAACGGCGGAAGGGTCACGCGGTCGGCATCATCCTCTGCGGCGCGTCAGAGGAGGAGAACATCGACGTCGACGATGACGGAGAGAGAGAAGACGAAGAAGAATAAACCGATGGATGTCATCATCCTGACGCCTTCGACGGGATACGACATCCTCTCGAGTTTCACGCGATCGTTGAGAAAACGGCAAATGAAGACCGACGAAGAGAAAGAGGCGTTTTTATCCTCACTTGTCTCCATGTCTTCTTCGTCATCGAAAAAGGATGCATCAACAAGAAGGCCTCCGCCGGCGACTGTCGCGTTAATCGAACGCGAATTGAAAATAAATTTCCTCAAAAACCAACTCCCAACTCCGGAACTCCTCGTCTCCGTCAGCCAAATCTTCTCGGTCGGTAAATTCCCGGGTTATTTACTCTCCAAGTGCGAGTTAGCGCACGTGGAGTCCTTGAAGAGGATGAAGGATACATCGACGCAAAAGAAGATTTTGCGAGACTACTTGCGGTCTTTTCAAAGGTTCGGTACTTAGAGAGAGATTAACGATAGGATATAGAAAGAGAGAGCTGGCGTAGAAAAAAGAGCATTAGTAGAATAATATGAATAATAGGTCTAGAAGATACTTTTTACGGATGATGTTCCCATCTTACGTTATTCGCGAACGACCGACACCATGTTGCGCAGCAGGGAAAAAATCGCCTCCTCCTCCTCGTACGCCGCCACTAAAAATGCACAAAACGAAACAACAACACTAATAATGTCGTCGTCGCATCAACATCATCATATTAATAATCCATCGCACTCAAACGTGCATTTCGAAAGCTACTACCGGCATCAACTCTTCTCAAACGGCGACGACGAAAAAGCTTTCCAATCGTTGCTTCAAACGTTATCTAAACCGTTACCGTTAACGTTTCGAATCACGAAAAATGCGCACCACGAGTGCACCATCAACGCGCTGAAAAGAATCATCTCTGAACAACAACAACAGTTACACTTTCGAACGATTTCGTTCTTAAACGACCTGCGGACGTTTCAAATCGATAACATCGGCGTAAACAACGATAATGGTGGAAACGACGATTTGAAAACAAAACATCCAAATTTGCATCAGTTTTTAGTGCGCGCAAACGAAGGCGGCGATTTGAGCCGGCAAGAACTCGTCTCGATGATTCCGGTGAAACTGTTAGACATAAAACCGAGTCACTTAGTCCTGGACTCGTGCGCATCTCCCGGTTCGAAAACGTCCCAAATATTAGAAGTTATGCTGAGTAAGAACGCATCTGGTGCGGTCGTCGCGAACGACGCTTCGTTACAGCGCGCGAATTTACTCACGCATCGATGTTATCGACTGGAAGCGGCGGCGAAGAATTTAGTAGTCGTAAATCACGACGCGCAAACGTTACCATTAGAGTTGGAGAATACGTTCGATCGAATCCTTTGCGACGTACCTTGTTCGGGAGACGGGACGTTGCGTAAAAGTACGGATTTATGGAAGAAGTGGTCGAATTCGAGCGGCGTAGAGTTACACTCGATTCAAGTGAACGTCGCAACCAGGGCGTTGAGATTGCTGAAATACGACGACGGCGGGGGAAGGCTCGTGTATAGCACGTGCTCTCTAAATCCGTTGGAAAACGAAGCAGTCGTCGTGGAGTTGCTGCAGAGAAGCCGAGGCGCGATCAAATTAGTCGACTGCTCAAAAATGCTGCCAGATTTGAAACGATTGCCTGGTTTGACGAAATGGTCCGTCCAAGATTTAAAAAACGGGAGATGGTACGATACGTACGATTCGTATCTTAAAGACAACAACAACAGAGCAGGCCAAAAAAGTAAAATAAGAAAGAGCATGTTCGCTAACACCAACAATCACAAACACAATCTGGAGAGATGTTTCCGCATTCACCCGGATTTGAATGACACCGGCGGCTTCTTCGTCGCCGTCTTTGAAAAAATGAAACCGTTACCGACGGAAATGATTGACATCGACGCGAAAGAAGAACAAAAGTTATCGAGGACGACGAACGCGAACACCAAAAAGTGGGCGAGTGCAAAGATTGCGCCGGTATTTTGCGTAAAAACAGACACAGAATTCAAAGCAGTCATTAAACGAATAAAGGCAAAGTATGGATTTGATGCGAGAAAGAAGGAAGAGAACGGAGGGGTGGAGATAATCACAAGAAACAATACCGACGTTGTGCCGAAACGACTCTATTGTCTCTCCAAAGGCGCGAAATTGATTCTCGATAAGTGCAGCAGAAATCAACAAGAACAACAAAAACTTCGAATCCTCGCATGTGGCTTGTGCTGCTTTGAGCGACAAGCGGTAAACAAAGGATTAAAAAGTCAATCCGACGATACCGATTGCGAGTTCCGCTTCACGCAAACGGGCTGTGAACTGTTCCAAGATTCCATCTCGAAGCAAGTCGTGCGCGTGTCGCCTAAAGAGTTGGAAAGCATGTTAGCGAGACAACAACAAAAACTATTGACAACATCGAAGAACGCGCCGCTGTGTATCGACGACAAAACGAAGAAAAAAGTCCTGAGCGAATGCCAAAGAGGCTGCGTCATTTTAGCGGTGCGAGCGAAGAGTTCAGGATCTGGGAATAAAAGGAAATTAGTGGAGGAAGAAGTCGCGGCAGTTAGTCCGGTGACCATCGCCTGTTGGTTTCCGCCGTCGAAAAAAAGTCGATCAGATGGTACTAACGATATCGACGACGACGTTACTTTGACTTTAATGTGTTCCAAAAGCGAAGGCGAAGTACGACTAGAACGATTACGAGAACTTGGGAAATTGAAACTTGTGAACTAAACACGAAATTGTACAAAATGTAGAGATTACAACAGACTAGAATTGAACAGGGACGACACTGTATCCACCTCCAGTTTATCAACAGAATCACTTTTCATCGTCCAATCGCACTTATTCGCGGCCGCGATGCATTCAATCAGATACCATTTTGCCGATGTCGTCGCTTGCGTGTAAACGTAAAATTTCATTTGCGTCGCGTCGCCGCCGGATGCTGCCGTAACGAACCCGTTCGATTTTAATCGATCGATGAAAACCGACGTCGATTGCGTTATTAAAGCGCCGAGTGATGGAGAAATCATCACGGATTGGTTCTTCGCGACTTCTGGAAAGAGTTGCCAATTGAGTTGAAATTGAGACGGATCGAGGAACGGATTCGGATTCAGCGATTGTGATGACTCTCTCTCCTCCTCGTCCGCCGCTTCAAAGTCATCGAACTGTAACAGAGACGTTTCTTGATCTAATTGTTGTTGTCGCTGCTGCGCTCGTTGTCGATTGGTCTCTTCCTCTTCTTCTTCCGTTTTCGTTAAACTACTACCATCGATAAATTTCTTCTCTTCGAGCTCGTAGGTGATCGCCAGCGTGTCCATCTCATTGAATAAACGATCGAATCGTTCTTGTTCTTCCAACTCTTCGCTGAACTGCACCGACCCCAATTTACTGTGGGCTAAAAGTAAATCGTTAGCAATCTTCCTAGACGACGAGGAGGAGCACATCAAGCTTCCGTATACGCTCGCGGTCGCGCGCGCGGTCGAGTCCGAATCTTCCGTCGCGCACCACTTCAAACACGTCTCAAACGCCTTCCTCATTTCCGGCGCGCGTTTGCAAAACAATTTTAAGGATGCAAAGAACGTTTCCGTTCGAATGGATGGATACACTTCCTCTGGTAAGTTCTCAATCGAAGATTCTAACGCGTACGGTGCGGAGTCGATAAAACCAGAAGCGCCGAATTCACCCAGGAGCCATAACAATATCGATCGAGCTCTTGTTATAGATTTAGTCGTCGCGCTTGAAACAACACCACTGTGCGCTTGAGGAAACATATCAAGCACGGAAAACTGTACGGATTCTAACGCGCTTTCAATAGCTTGGCAACAAATGGATCGACACTCTTTCGATTCTTCTTCTTCTTCTCCATCTTGACTCGTCGCGCATTGTCGCAAACACATACCAATTTCGATTAAACTATCCGCTTTCGAGCTCGGCGAAGTCGTTTCCACAAACACATCGCATATTTTCTTCGTCACCATCAACCTCTTCTCTGCGTCCATCATCGCAAAACTCTCCTTCTTCTTCCTCGCCACGCGACCGATGGCTTTCATCGCCAATCTCGCAAAGTGTTCGTCTTGGACGTCGTTGACGTATTCGAACAACTCGTCGACTATTCGCGTGCAATTTTGCGCATCGGCGATTAACGATAACGTTCTCAACTTGCATCTTTTAATTTCGAACGAATCTGCGTTGACTCGGACGTAAAACGATTTATAATCCGTGACGAACGCAATCGGCGCCCGATAGGCGAGGAGCTTCAAGTGCGCCCAAACCACGGCGGACGTTTCGACGCCGCTCGTTTGCGCGGTGGCTAACGTTAACAGAGACGGTTTAATTCGTTCATATACGCGTTGATGCGTGGACGGGTCATTCTTGGTCAGCTCGAGAAAGATTCGAGAGGCGGCTAACGCTATGGAAGTGTTCGGCGAGGATATTCGCGACTCGAGACTGTTCATCCACTGGTACTTCACGTCGTCCGGCAACGGCGGTATTTTTTTACTATTGCTCGCATCGTTCGCCAAGACGGCGTAGCTATGCGTCAGTTTCAAGACTAAATGTTGCGATAACTCGCCAAAGTCGCGGATTTTGTTCGTCAACGCGGTGAGTAAAGCTACGTTTTGTAACCGCGGGTCGGATTCTCCAAAGATTTCAACGACGGTGACTAAAGCGTTAGCGACGACGTTCGCGTCGCGGTCTTCGAGTAAAAGTTTCTCAACCGTTGCTAATATCCCAGATTCTGTAAACGCATTCAAAATGTCCTCATTTTCCGCTCCATTTCTTCCGGAAGAAGAAGAAGCGCAACACAACCGATACACTTTCAAACACCCCAGGCACGCCGCTTTCCTCGCGTACGGATGCGCGTCCCTCAACCCTTCCTTCACGCACTCGATCGAATACTCCACTAAACTCTTGCTCCTCAAACTCGTCATCGACCGAATCGCTAGCCCTCGTATTGTTGGATCTTCGTGTTTCGTATCTTTTTGCAGCGTGTTAATCGTCATCATCGCCAGTTCTTCGCTTTCTTTCGATGTGTCCGAGTAGACGCCGATGTAATGGTACAACATTTTTTTCGTCGCGATGTCCCCGGTCGCCGCGTTCATGAGAACGTCCGCGAATAAAGAGGACAGGTCGATGTTTGCCGTTAACGCTTGTATCACTCTGTTATTAAAGAGAGGGGATGTTAAAGTCAGTAAACGTGTGCGAGATGTAAAGTAGTAGTTGGAAGGACAAACCTTTGAAAAATCCCTCGTCGTTTCTCCTCCGCGTGCGCGTGATTTGCGGACGACGAGGAGGATTGACCGGCGTATTTCTTGAGGAGTAAAGAGAGTTCGTGGAGTTCGTCTCGTTTGCGCGGTTGCGCGTTGGAGGAGGAGGATGGTGGGGCCGATGATGACATTTGTTCGTATTCTAATTTATCCAGCGTAGTTTTTGTGAGTCAAATGGTCAATTTTTACGTTTTAACGGTAACGGTTTTTTTTCTAAAAGAAGAAAAAAAGAAAAAGCGGATATATGTGTAAGCAATGCATTCAAGATTCTACTTTCATCGGCGATACCATTTTTGAATCGACGCGTTGATTTGTGGGAACAGTTTGAATAATAGTTGAACAACTTTGGGAAAGGTTTTTAATTTGAGAGATACAACAAACGTGCGTTGTTTTTTTTTCAGCGGGGGAGAGGGGATTCCAAGAGAAGAAAAAGAAGGGGAAAATAAATATTGGCGTTAAAAAAAGAAGGATGTCCTCGACGGAGGATATATACTCGACGGAAGAGGAGTACGAGAGACTCAAACGCGCGCGAAGCATCGTGCCGGCGCTTGAGAATACACCCCCTTTGCCGTTATGGCGTCTGTTCAGAGAGGCGTTGCTGAATGTCGGCGCGTGTCGCGATATCGTGGAGAAGCATGTGATGTGTAAACTCAACGGGACGGATCTTAAATTCTTGTACGGAGTGAATACGGAGACGAGAAAGTTGATTGAGAGATCGTCTCGCAAGGGTGATTTGAAGAAGAACTTTAAAGTTGAAGAGATGTCGTCGATATCTACGTTGGAGATTGCGTGGGAGGATGATTTGTTGTGGTCGGGTAACTTGGACGACGAAACAGATTTCTGCTTTCAAGTTGCTCAAACGAATAAACTCGAGTTGCTCAAGTGGGCGCGAGAGGAGAAAAAGTGTGAGTGGGATTATAGGACGATTGATGCGGCCGCAGACCAAGGTAATCTGGAAATGGTCAAGTATTGTGTTGCAAATGAGTGCCCTATCGATGAGTGGGCGTGTGCACATGCTGCCTCAGGAGGTCATCTCGAGTGCCTCAAATGCTTACGCGAAGAAGCCGAAGCTCCTTGGGATGAGTATACTGCCACTTGGGCGGCTCAAAATGGTCATCTTCACATACTCGAATACCTTGTTGAGCGCAAGTATGATTTGGAGAAGATGTTTAAAGTGAGCGAGATGTCCTCGATATCTACGTTGGAGTTTGTGTGGGAGCATAAATCGTTGTGGCCGAGAGAATGGGACGAAACAGATTTCTGCGAAAGAGTTACTCAAACGAATAAACTCGAGTTGCTCAAGTGGGCGCGAGAGGAGAAAAATTGTGAGTGGTATGTAGGGACGATTAATGCGGCCGCAGAACAAGGTAATCTAGAAATGGTGAAGTATTGCGTTGCAAATGAGTGTCCTATCGATGTGAGTGCGTGTGCATATGCTGCCGAAAACGGTCATCTCGAGTGCCTCAAATACTTACACGAAGAAGCCGAAGCTCCTTGGGATGAAATGACTTTGCACGGCGCTAAACATTATTCCAAACGCATCGACTGCTTGAACTACGCCATCGAACAGAAATGCCCAGGTTACAGAAGGTACGTGGACGAATCGTCATCATCAAGAAAGAGAAAAGCCATCTCGTCGCGTTCGTAAATTGTCCTCCGCCTTCTTCCTTTTCGTCGTTTCGCACGCGCGCGCGTGGAAGAAAAGATATACTTCTTGGCGATGATGGATAAAGCTGGTTATTCAATATCTGAATTCTTTGCACCGTGGTCAAAAAGAACTCTCTGCGCCAATGATGCGTGTTTCCACGCGCGTGCGTTCGTGCGCTCGAAAAGGAAGGCTCGTCGCTTTCATCATCTTTCTCTGCGTGCGTAGATTTTAGCTTCTTCAATCTTGTTGTAAGACTCCACAATTACACCATTTCACACAAAAATAAAAAGCAGACACCTACAGAAAGGAGATGTTGCGAAAATTATCTCTCGCGAGGAGAGCGTTGATGTCTCTCGAGTGCAGCACGTCGCGTTCTCGTAACGGAGCGCAAAGTTCGAGTACTCTTTTCGCTTTGGCATCGTTTACGTCGTCATCATCGTGTTGTTTTTGTTCGACTAATCATCATCGTCGGTTGTTGAAATTTCTCCCCGAAAATGTAACTTTTAGAAAAGGGATGTTTACGGCGCCGTCCTCTGTTCGGTTCGCGGCAAAAGCGTCGTCGTCGGCTGGAAATAATAATAACTACGACGATAGCAGCAAGCGAGAGGTTCAGTTTGATTATTCCGAGAACACGGACCCAGTCGTGAACGAGAATTTTATCGCGCCTAATTTTGGATATAAGCGACAGTATAAAGGTGAGATTATTTGCATATTCGGGTGGTCGCGGGAATGTTTATGCCGCCGGCATACTTTTACTCACCTCTCTTCTCTTCTTTTTTTACGCGACGATATCAAAAACAGTTGGTCACGATATACTCAACACGGGCGAACCGTTAGCGGCTTCCGTAACCACCATAACCTCCGCGGCGACGTCGTCGTTTGCCAACGCCATCTATCGATTGGAAGTGACGACGGGCGCGTGCAGAGGTGCTGGGACTTCTGGGAGAGTGAACGTGATTTTGATCGGCCAAGATGGACTTACGTATCCGTTTGATTTAGAGTACACGGCGGGAGATGCGCCTGGATTCGCGCGAGGGTCGACGTTGCCGTTTCGGGTGGCTGTGGCGGCGCATTTAGGACCGATTCGGAGGGCGAGGGTGAGATTGTTGCCAGATAGCACGTCCACTGGGAGAGGGTGGTTTTTAGAAGATATTGGTGTCAAATGCGAGAAAACGAACGAGTCTTATAAGTTTACCTGTCGAGACTGGTTTGGACCGTCCGATGCGGACGATACGGTGTCGCCGTATAATCGAGATTTGGAAGTGACGACGGTAAAGAATGACTTTGAAGTCGCGTTAGAAAGAGAACAGAGGATGAAAGTGAGAAGAGAAAAGGGCGATTTCGTCTTTGACGTCGGAGCGGCGACGATTCCTCACCAAGATAAGATTAAAGAAGGTGCGAGGGCAAAAATGTCGAAATCGTTCGGGTACGGCGGCGAGGACGCGTATTTCGTCGAGACAAAGAACGATGATTTAGAAAGCAGCAACGAGTTGTCATTAGGCGTCGCAGATGGCGTGTACATGTGGCGATGGGAAGGCGTGGATGCTGGTTTATATTCCAGGGCGCTATTGAGAGAAGCCGCGAAGACATTTTTGAGCGGTTCAAAAGTTGCAGATGGATCAAAGTCGACGGATGCGTTGTCAGATAAGGTCGCTTCATCGTCTTCTTCAGAAGCTTCAAAGTCTACCACCCATCCATTGTTTATGCTTGAACGAGCGTTCCAAGTTGTCGCAGAAAAGAACGTGAAAGGGTCCACGACGTGCGTATTACTCACATTAGACCCGCGATTGGGCGTGTTGAATGCGGCAAACATTGGCGACAGCGGCTATCTGGTTGCCAGATTGAATCCAGACGCTTCTTCTTCTTCTTCTTCTTCTTCGTCGTCGTCGTCGTCATCATCATCATCATCTACTAGCAACACCGCTCAGTACTTGTTGAGCGAAGATAAAAGTAATGATGATGGAAAGCCGCAAAGGTTCATCGCGTATCGTTCTCCTCCTCAAGAACACGATTTCGGTCGCCCGTTTCAACTCGGTCATCATGAGGCTACCGATAAGCCGTCGGACGCGATGTTGTCCACCTTCTTCTTAGAAAACGACGACGTGATTGTCGTCGGCACAGATGGACTGTGGGATAATGTCTCTGAAAAAGAGATACTTGCGGTTATCGAAAACCGCATAAAATCTAGCTCCGCATCAACAACAACATCATCATCATCATCATCATCATCATCTCTCGGTTCGAATCAAGCGTTCTTGAATAAGAAAGAAGTCGACGCGTGCGCCAAGGAGTTGACCCAAAAAGCTTTTGAACACGCGAACGATCGATCGAGAACGACGCCGTACAGTTTAGCGGCTACGGAACATTTCGATATGGTATATAACGGCGGTAAGAAAGACGATATTACCGTTTTAGTGTGTAAGATTAAAAATCGATACCAGTGATACTCTTTCGTTGCTTTTTTTGCAAATAGAGAGAATGAGAGAGAAAGAGGAAGCCAAAAATAGAATTTCTCCTTCACAAAAAGGCACGCAGACGAATACATGTTTAAACAACGTCGTAATAGCGAGTTCGTAGACGCCGTCGAGCACGCCGAGCACGTCGCTAAACCAAGCAACGATGAAGCCAAGAAAAGCAACGTCATTTGGTTGGATGCGTTACATCAACAGCAGCAGCGGCGTGAGTCAAACGTACCGACGAATACTCAAAATCCGTTTCCTTCTTCCGAGACTGAATTGACTATATCCTCGAAAGTTAGCCACAATGCAACTATTTTGCGCGAATACTACAAAGTCTTGGGTGAACTCGAGGACGAATACGTGAAGGTTCAGAAATCGAAAGATAGATTGACGAAAAAATTGAGCGATTTGCAGTCAAAGAGCTCCACGTCATTGAAGGGAGGTTGTGACGAGTCGGTGTCGGAAACGCAGGAAATGTTGTTCGTCTTGTCCATCGGGGCGTTTATTGGTTGGGCCGCAACGAGAATGATATGTAAAGAGTAATCGGAAAGAAGTCGACGGCTTTTGATGATGACGAAGATGAGTGAAAGAGAAAGAGAAAGAAAGAAAGAGTACATACTGTATGTACTGGTAGTCATATTAGTCATATTTCCTAAAGCGGCGCGGCAGTAATCCAATTATAAAAGGGTGAGTAGTTTATAAAGTCACCACGGTCAAGTTCATCTCCGATTTCCATACGTACCCATCTCCTGGGAGTACCACGGGTTTCACCGCGCACGCATTTTCCACGCACGCGAATTGTTTATAGCACTGCGGCATGTTTTCGTGTGGATTCCAAATCACGTGGTCCCTCCACCCCGTAGTGTTTTCCACGCTCACCGCGGCGCCGTTACCGACGTGCAAAAGCACCTCTGGATCTGTATTCAAGAATATCGAGTCCACTAGTTTCGTACCAAACGTCACCCTATCTTTGTCGTACGTCATCAACGGTGGATTCTTCGCGTCTATCTCTTTATCCATGTACGATTTACCCTTCAAGTTCCCTTTGGCGTACACGTTTTCCGAATCCGTCGCGTCCACCACCTCGATGTAACTGTGCAACGCCGCGGTAAACTCCAACTCATCTTTCAAATCATCCGCGCAATTCTTCACGCAAAATTCGAATTTCAACTTCTCCCTTCTTAAAGTTACCTCGTACGTGCACTCAAACTCAAACGGCCACATCTTCCTCGTCTCCTCGTTCGATTTCAGCGACAACATAACCGCCGGTTCCGGGTCGTCCGGATTCACGTCCGCGGAGGTGCCTATGACTTCCCATCGCATGTTTCGCGCGAACCCGTGTTGTTGCGACATTGGACCGTTCATTCCGAATTGCGGGAAACATATCGGGATTCCACCTGTTTAAAAAGAAACGCGTCGTAAGCATCTAAAAATCACCTAAATTGAAACAACACTACTCACCCGCAATTGGAACCGATTCATCAAATTTCGCATCTGGTCTCACAAACAAAACCTCGTCGCCTGTCGGTTGCGTCCAAGACGCGCAATTCGCGCCAAACAGGTACACTTTAGCCGTGGACCCGTTTTTGTGCGTCAAAGAAACGTACGGGGATGATGTGTCATCGCATTCATCGAAAAACGAGACGGAGGTTGGGATGGAGAATTTCGCGTTCAAAGCAGAGACGAATTCGTCGTTGTTCGTTGAAGCTTTGACGACGACGACGTTGTTGAAGGAGTGAGCTCTTCTTCTTCTTCGTTGTTGTTGTTGTTGTTTTCGCGAGGATGATGCGAAAGAGGAGGTGAAGGAGAGCGATGATGATTGGGTGCTCGTCATTCTTATTAGCTTTTTTCTCTTGAATTCTTTTTCTTTTTCTGTCTTTTTTGTAACGAAAACACAAGTCAAAAAATACTCACCAAAAATTTTTCTTTGCATGTAACGAAAACACAAAACTGGCTGGTTTTTCAATATTTTTTATCTTTCACTATGCGTTCTGAAATCAATGCATTTATCAATCAATCGCTTTGAAACTTCGTACAGAGCGAGAGTAGGTGATTTTTGTTTTACGTACGAAATTTGAGTGCAATCGAAGCTCGTTTAGTATGAGTTTAGAGCATTTGCGACATTTTTTATTTTTGTATGGCATTTTAGTGATTTTAACCCATATGTAAAAAAACTCACCAAAAAAAAATGTCCTCTTTTCCCCCCTCATCATCTTTGACGATGGATGTGGTCGAGAACGACTCGATACGGAAACCGAAAACCTACGTCGAAACAAACCGGAAGTTCAAACGTTTGACTTTAAACAACCCCGTCGGTTTGGAGATTCTTTTAATCAGCGATAAGAGTTTATTAGGGACGAACGAGGACGATGTCTTAAATACTGGCGGCGATGATGACTTCGCGGGGAAAAAAAACGAGGAAACAGAATCGGAATCAGACGACGAAGAAGAATCTGGATCGGATATGTCCTCAGACAAAGACGACGACGATTCAGACGACGAGCAGGGGGCAAAAGAAGGGTTGAAAACAGCCGCCTGCGCGGTGGAAGTTTCCGTCGGGTACCTCTCCGACCCGGAGAACTTCCACGGATTGTCGCATTTTTTAGAACACATGGTGTTCATGGGAACGAGGACGAACAGGTCGGAAAATTTCTTCGACGAATGGTTGAGTCGAAATTGGGGGTCACAAAACGCGTACACGGACACGGAAAAGACGGTTTTTCACTTCGACGTGCACCCGAAACGTTTGAAAGAAGGCGTGGAAATCTTTAGCAAGTTTTTTACGGAACCGTTGATTTTGGAGCGAGCGCTCGAACGCGAAGTGACGGCGATTGAGAGCGAGTTTGAGAGGGTGGTGAATAGCGATGGGGTGAGGATGGAGCTTTTGTTAGCGGATTTAGCGATCGAAGGGCATCCGTACAGGAAGTTTGGATGGGGGAACAGGCAGTCGTTGACGGAATCAGAGGCGTATAAGGAGAAGAATGGCGCGAGGAAAGCGCTGAAGAGACATTTTAAGGAACATTACCACGCGAGGAGGATGAGCGTGGTCGTGTGCGGGGCGGAAGAGTTGGAGGAGTTGGAGGAGATGGTTTTGAGTGCGAAAGCGTTCGGGAGTTTATGCGTGCAAGAAGAAGAGGAGAAGGAGGAAGTTGATAATGGAAACGATGATGATACCAATAATAAAATAGTCGACGAGTACGTCTCCCAATTCGAGCGAATCGATGAGGTCAATTTGAGCGACACATACGGTCAGCCGTTCGCGCATCTCGTTCCCTCGTTCGTCAAAACGTCTCAAGTGAAAACCGGTACGCAGTTGACGTTAGTCTTTCAACTGTCATCGAAGATTAACCGGAATTATCTCTCCAAATCGGTGAATTTTATTGAAACGTTATTAGGACACGAAGGCGAAGGATCGTGTTTCGAGGCGTTGCGTAAACGAGGCTTGTGTTCGGAGTTGTGCGCCGGAGTGAGTCGAGGCGGTTTAGATGATACGAGCATTTCGGCGTTGTTGTCGGTATCGATTAAATTAACCGAACGAGGCGCGACGCGAACTGAGGATATTCTTTTCATCCTCTTTACGTATTTACGCCAAATCGAAACTCTTTTATCCTCCAACGGCGCTCGATTTTACGACGAAATGCAACAAATTTCGCAAATTGAATTCGAGTATTCGGAATCCGAACACGCGTGCGAATTCGTGGAAAGATTAGTGTCGGACGTGAGACGGTTTAGCCCAGAGAACGTTTTGTACGGCGACTCGTACTGGCAAAGGTACGATGAAAACGAGATTCGCGAGGTGTTGTCGATGCTCACGCCGGAAAACGTTTTAGTCATTTTAGCGAGTTCGGAGTATAAAGGAAACGACGCGGCTACAATTGAACCGTGGGTAAAGTTTCCGTACGAGGTCGAGTCTTTTAAATATACCGCTTCGACGTCGGACGCTCAAGATATGCAAAAGGTTGAGAAGGAACTTGGATTTCCGAGTAAAAACAGGTTCATTCCGAAAGATTTGCGTATGCATAACGAGATCGAGAAGCTTTTTCCAGTAAAAGGAAACGATAGTATTAACACAACCACCACCACCACCACCAATCACGTGACGTTAGAAGTCACTCCGAAAATTATCTACAACGAGTGCGGCGTGCTCCGTCTTTGGGCTAAACTCGGATGTCGCGAGTTCAAGACGCAACCGAAAGCGAGCATGTATTTCAACGCCAATTTACTCGTTGAAGAAAGCGTTCACGATACCATGTGCTTGAAAATGTTCGCGCTAATGCTTCAGGATTCCGTGAACAAAGATATATACTACCCTGCGCACGTCGCCGCGAACGAGTGTTCCGTACACGTTCTGGCACAATCCACCGGCGTGTCGTTTAGATTCGACGGGTGGTCGGACACAATCTCGGAACTCACGTTGGCGTATTTTCGAAGAGCTGCATCCGCCGATCAATCGTTCATACAAGAAGAAGACCGGTTTCAAAAAGTCAAAGAGACGGCACTGCAAGACATGCAAAACATGGTTCTGAAAGTCAGGTCGCACTGCGCGATTCTTTCGAGATTGATGAAGCACGAGAAAGAGCACAGTTTACAGGAGAAAGTTGCAGTTTTGAAAGAAGTCACCTCCGAGGACGTGATTCGATACGGCAAAAAGTTCTTTCAGAACGTATTCATAGAAGGCTTGTTAGTTGGAAACATCACGGAATCTATGGCGACGAAGCTTGGCGACAGTTTGAAACAATTACTCGTCAATGCCGCCGCCACTACTGCGGGCGCGTCTGAAAACACCAGTGGCGAAGAAGTTACTCGCGGTAACAACAACAACAACAATGCTTTGGTCTTTTCTCGAGTCGTAAACCTCCCACCAGGAACGAACCATTCTATCCATGTCAACGCCGTGAACAAAGACGAAGTGAACTCTGCGATTACGCATTACTACCAAATCGGTCCATCAAATAGCGCGTCCAGAGCCATCGCTTTACTCTGCGAACAATTCATGTCGGAGAAGATATTCGACCAATTGCGAACGAAAGAGAGTTTAGGATACGTCGTTTCCGCGTATTTCGAATCTTCGAATGAAATATTAGGCTTTAACGTTCTCGTAGAAAACGCATTCCACGCGCCGAAATTTGTTTCGGAACGAATCAAATGCTTTTTAGACGCGTTTCCATCCGTGATTGAAAATCTAACCGACGAGGAGTTTAACAAACAACGCGTGTCGTTAATGGAAGAGTTATTAGCGGAAGATGCGAATTTGCGAGAACAATCTGGAAGGTATTTCGCGCACTTAAAGAATCGAAAGTATCAGTTTCACCGAGCGAGAGACGTTGCTGGACACGTAAGTACGATTACAAAAGCCGACATCGCTCGATTTTGTCGAGAGACGTTTAGTGATTCTTCTACGAACGCATCCGATGGCGACGCGAGAAGCAAGCAGTTGAGTGTGAGCATTCACGGCAAGAATTACCCGGTGGAAGAGAAAGAAAAGTCTGAAGTGAAAGAAATCATCGCTACAAAAGGAGAATATGGCTATTATGCAACGGAGGAAGGTGACGGAGTCACCGTCCCGGAATTGTACATTCCAAGTAAGAAGATTGCAAACGCGCATTCGATGGACGTGGCCATCAGCGGCGCCTCACACGCGAATCCAGATACCACCGCGATGAACGAAGACACCATCGATGCACAAGAAGAAGGAACAAAGCAACAACAACAACAACAACAATTTTATTCGTCCAAAGTGATGAAAACCTGCGAAACGCCCTTTTGCGGGTTTTGCGGCAATGGAAAGAGGAAGATGCCGTTTAGTTTACCATCGGGAAACTAATAAGCGTAGTACACAAAAATATTTGTAGAAAATAGGAAAAAGAAGCGCGGCGTGCGGTGCAGCAAGTAGAAAGTAAGTTTGTGTAACTGTAAATGGTTTTCTTTTAAATACAATAATTGATATTAGTTCCATCTCCCGGCGTTTTTATTCACCTTCGCTTGTCCACTGCCACCGCCAAACGCTTTCGCTTTCTCCTTTTTCAATTTCGCCTTTTCGGCTTTGCTCATTTTACTCTTCGAGACGATTTGCGTCTTTTCAATTTCTTTCTTCTTGGCGGTCAAAATTTGGTCTCTCGACCCAGCTTTATCGTTTTTGCTCAAATAATATGCGTAATCGCCTTCGTAGTCGGTGATTTTACCTTCGTCGAACGCCAAGACTCGAGTGGCTATTTGTCTCAAGAAAAAGCGATCGTGCGAAATGGCGAGGACGGTCCCTTCGAACGATTGCAACGCCTCCTCGAGCATTTGTTTTGACGGAATATCCAAGTGATTGGTAGGTTCGTCCAAAAATAAGACGTTCGCTGGCGTGACCATGAATTTCGCTAAGGCTAATCGAGCTTTTTCACCTCCGGATAAGAAGTTTACCGGTCGGTCGTGGTAACTCGTGTTGAACGCCATGCGCCCGAGCAACGCTTTCAGTTGGTTCAGAGGTTCATCCGGCGCCGCTCGGACTAATGTTTCGAGAACGCCGACGTCCCCGTCTAAATCTTCCGCTTGATTTTGGTAAAAGTAGTTCACTTTACACAACTCCTTATCGCCTAAACGCGCTTCGCCAGCTTTGGGAGCCTCTTTGCCTTGGATCAAACGCATCATCGTGGATTTGCCGCAGCCGTTGTCGCCGATCATGGCGACGCGTTCGGATCGGTCGATTTGTAAGTTGACATTTTGGAACAACGTTTTCTCGTCGTAGCCGTGAGATAAACCGCGAACTTGCGCGACAATTTGAGAGGATCTTGGGGCATCTGGGAATCTAAAGCGTCTCGACTTTTCCTCCCATGGTTTCATGATGGGATCTTCCATGAGCTTATCCAACGCTTTTTGCGCCGCCGTCGCTCGTCCAGATTGACCTCCTCCGGCTAATCTTTGGATCAACTCTCGTTGTCTCGAGACTTCTTTGTTCCATTTCTCCCACGCCACGTACGTTTGCATCGCTTTCGTTTCTTTTTCTCTTCGATAGTCGGAGTAGTTGCCTTTATACGTGGTCGCGACGCCGCGTTCGACTTCAACAATTTTGTTACAGATTTGATCGAGAAATTCGCGATCGTGCGAGACGCACACCAAAGGAACGTCCACGTTTTTCAAATACGATTCTAACCATTGGATGGTATTCAAATCGATGTGATTGGTCGGTTCATCGAGTAATAACAAACCCGGTTCTTGTAACAAAATCTTTCCGACGGAGATGCGCATTTGCCATCCTCCGGAAAAGGAAGAGACTAATCGATCGTTATCTTCCGGAACGAAGCCTAATTCGGGCATAATTTTATCAATCAATCGTTCCATGTTGAACAAATCCATTCGATCGGCTTGACGTTGTAATTCGTTCAGTTTATCCACCAACAGCTGCGTCAATTCCGCGCTCGGGTTGTCCTCTAACGCTTTTTGTACGCGTTCGAGATTTTTTAAAATTTCGGATTCGTCCCCGAACGAGGCTAAAAATTCCTCCCTTACCGTGTTCGTACCTTTGACTTCAAACTCTTGCGTGAGGTAACCGATTTTCACGTTGTTCGCCAACAACACCTCGCCTTCGTCTTGTTCAATTTCGCCCATGATTATCTTCAGCTGCGTCGTTTTCCCGGCGCCGTTCCATCCGACCAGACCAACGCGTTCGCCTTTTTTACAATCCCAAGTGACATCCGTTAACACCTCTTGTTGCGTAAACGTCTTTTTAATGTTTTCAACTCTTACGCCGGTGGTAACCGCGCCGGCTGTTCTTTTCAACGACCTCTTTTTATCGTTTGAGAAGATATCTTTGAGATGTTCCGGGATCATGTAGTCTTCTTTGTTTTTCTTCTGTGTGGTTGGTTTTTCTTCTGTTTCATTCGTTGTTGTTTGGGCAGCTGGAGCAGCAGCGGCGGCCGCCGTCGCCGCAGCAGCAGCTTCCTTCGCTTTCGCCACATCCGCCAACACTTTCGCCTTTTCAGCCGCGTCCTTTTCCTTGGCCGCTCTCACTTCTTCCTCTTCTCGCTCTTTTTCCGCCTGTTCCGTCTGTTCCGCCTCCGCCGCCGCCGCGCTCGCTCTCTCCTCTTCCTCTCTCTTCGCCTGCGCCATCGTCGCTTGCTCCGCCATCTCCTTCGCCTCTTTCTGCGCCAACTCGTACTCTCTCTTTTTCGCCTCGAGAAGCGCCGCTTTCTTCTCCTGCGCCAAACGCTTTTTCTTCGCGAACTCATCTTCTTCCTCCTCCTCGTCTGCTTGTCCTGTTGTTGCTGCTGCTGCTACTGCAGCTGCTTCGGCGACTACGGGAGTCTCTTTGACTTCTTCTCGTTCTTCTACTTCTTGTTCTTGTTGTGGCGGCGATGGAGGAGGAGGAGGAGGAGGAGGAGTTGATGGTGGTGGTGATGGTGGAGCCGCCGCTTTCGCCGGCGTCTGCTTCTTTTTATTCTTCTTCGCCTTCCCAGCCGGGACGAAATCATCAAAGTCGTCCTCCCAATCGAATTTTTGCTCTCCTCCTCCTCCTTTCTTCTTCGCTTTCGTTTTTACGTCCCTCGAATTCTTCTCATCGTTCGAGGCTTTTGCAACGACGACGACAAAAACAGATCGACCCCGATTTCGAGATCGACTGGTCGTAAAGGTGGTCCGACAGCTTTTGCTCCCTCGCCGAAACGAAGAAGCAGAGGGAGAAGACGCGAGCGTCTTTGACGGCGACGTAAACGAACGCATCATCATCATCATCTTTATTATTGGATAAAATGGACAACTCTTCTCTGTTGTGTTGTTTAGTTAGATACAAAAAGGATTTGCGAGGATACTCACACGCGGTGGTAATAAAGTGCAACAATACTCGCCGAAAGACAACGCTTCTCTGTGTGTGTGTGTGTGTGTGTCTCTGTCTTTCTCTGAAAAGTCTCTCTTTTATGTGTTTACGCGCGCGTGCGTGTTTAACTAATGCGGAATGTCTTCAAGGTTTTTCGCCTCAAAATCCTTCAGAAAACAACAACACAGAGAGAGGATTAAGAAGAAGAAAGAAGAAGGAGAAGAAGACAAAGCTTTGATTGAGGCGCCAAGAACGATGATGATGAATTGCGAAAAGGAGAATGAAAAGGAGGATCGAAAACCGAACGACAGATAGAAAAAATGGCGGAAGAAGAAGAGAATAATATGGCGGAAGTCATGTACGCGCGATTGGTTTCCCATTTTCATCATCATCATCAAACGACCAATAGAGAGGACGAACAAGTCGCGCGAATGCACTCGTTATCGCGCATACTGGACGAATTAACGGGTCCCGTCGAGAGGAGAACGATGGATGTGCATTCGGTCGTATTTATCGCGAAGAAGTTAATCGAGAGAAGATGCGAAAAGAGTGGTGGTGAGAGAGGAGGAGACGACGAGAACGTCGAGAAGAGGCACTTTGGGTACTCGATTTTACAACGACTTTTAATATCGGCAAAAACGAGCGAAGAGGAGGAGATTTTTATGATGAACGAGTTCACGAATATAATTTCAAACGAGTTACGTTTGACGTCACAAGGCGGCGCAAAAGTGCCGTACCCGTTGAAGTCGAAAGTCGCGCAGATTACGGCGGAGTTTATTAAACGAGAAGGTTCGACGGCGTGGATCGCGTTTAGCGAAACCATCGCGAGGATGTTGCGATCGGCGGATGCGTACGAGTGCGAGTTAGGGGCGATTATCGCGAGATACGTGGCAGAAGACGTGGCGTTGCACTCGGACGAGGTGTTTGCGGATAAGGTGAGAGATTTGTTGGGTGGAATGACGCAAACGATTGGAGAGGTGACGGGCGCGATGCGAGAGGCGTGGGAGAGGCATTTTAGTAACAATAATGTCGCTGCGCCGGAGATGCAGAAAGCGTCCGAAAATTGCGCCTTGGCTGTTTTAGAGGCTATCAGCGTGTACGCGGAGTGGGCGCCGTTAGTGCCGCTGGTCCGGAGTGGACTTGTGGATATATGCTGCGTGGCTTTGTTGGTGCGCCTTTTGATTTCTCTTTTGATTTCTCGCTTTTCGCTTCTCGCGCTTTTGCCGATGATGATGCACAATTTTTGGATCAACCATCTGAACATCCACCGTGAGGATAAACTTTACAAAAACATATTCTATGTCTGAGGCATCGCATTCACCGCTCTTCTTTCTGCTTATCTCTCTTTTTGCTCTGTGCATGTGTGTGTATCTATCTGTGCGCGGCCTAAAATACTGACGAGGCGAAAAAATTACTCCTCTTCTTCTTTTTCGTTTTACCCGAAACAGAGCAACATCAACGAATCCGCGTGCCGAGCGCCGGCGGCATCAGCCATTAAGCACGTTCTCGCTCGTAAACCGTTACCGGAGGATGTTCCTCAAGACAATCGAGCGGTTGTTTTTATGGCCATATCTTCGTGCGTTCGCGCAGTGGCGACACATTTAGATGTCGTTTTAGCGCAAGAATACATCGCTTTGGACAACGCGGATGCATACGAGCAGTGCGCTGAATTGGCATGTCAAGCGGCGTCAGTGCAGGTTTTACACACGCTAAGTCGCGGAGAGCAGCACCAACAACATCAACACCAACAACAGCTAGAGTTGGTCGTCGCGTTGCTCGAACGGTTAGCTATGTTAGTCAGGATCCCCAACTTGAGGTCGTTGGAGACGGTGTTAGGAGCGTGGACGGCGTTATTGCGCGCGAACGGAGCAACAGTGCCAAAAAAAGGACACGCGACGACGACTTCCTCTATGGCGCCGCCGTCTTCGTCATCGCCATCAACTTCAACATCCTTAAAAGTCCTCCCGCCTGGTGCCGTTCCAGCTTTGCTGGACTATTGCGTCGCGTGGCTTCGCGCTGGTGGTGGTTTAGCCGGGGGCATGGATCCGGCTGGCACGCACATCGCCAACGAAAGAGAACAATGGGAAGACACGTTCGAAACGTTCGAGGAATTGAAAACGCAATGGATTATCAATCGCGCGAAAGTGATGGAAGTTATCAAACTCTGCGCGAATCTGGACCCACAAAGTGCGTCGAGGAAGTTGTTAGAAACCGTCGATGGGGCTCTAGAATGGTTGAAGAGCGTATCAACGTCGGCAGATGGAGGGGAAGATTCAGGAGACGAAGGCAAAGCGTGTATTTTAGAAGGTGTCCAAGCGTTCACGGAGTGCATCATGCTCGTTTTGCCCATCGAAGAACCGCAAGCATCGAGCGTGGTGATAGAAATAGAAAACTTAGTCACGAAAGCGCTCGCGATGACCGATCAATCTTCCCAAAGTGGTGGAATCAGATTAGGCCCGCAAAGTTTAGCGCAATACGCGAAAATTTTAGAGTGTTTTGGACGCATCGGTTTGGTGCGACCAAATTTGGCGCCTCTGTTGGTGAAGAACTTGTTCGATTTGCTCGGCACTGTTGCGGCGGAGGACGTTTCCGCGCCACCGGTTCGAGGTAAAGCTCGAGTGAAAAGGACGCAATTGGCGAGACAGAAGATTTGTTCGGCGATGTTGAACATTTGCGCGACAGTGCCAGAGGTACGAAAAAACTTTTTGTGTGCTGGTCACATTTCCTCTTCTTCCTTATTTAATTCGTCTTCTTAAAACTTTGTCGCGGCGTATTACAACTGCGGCAGAGCTATGCAAAGGCGAGAGATTAAAATCAGCGTTTTCCTCTTTCATGTATTTGCAATATCTTTCACAGAGAGATTGAAGTTTTGCATCGGAGGAAGCGCTACATGTTTCCTACTTTTCTTTTCCTTCTTTTTCGTTCGTAACAACAGAATCAAAAGCAACATCAAAAACATTTACTGACGCGCTCTTTCTTTCATTCATATTTATAACAAACAGGCGCTCAACCCGCACCTGGAACCGTTGGCAGAACAAGTCGAAAGTCTCCGATCCACGGGCAACTTGACCGGCGCGGAGAGAGGAACTTTAGCCGAAGCTTTATTAGCAGTGGCGACACCGAGTGGTCCAGAACGAGTGATCCAAGTGCTCGATTGGTTGTTAGCGCCGGTGAAAAGCAGATGGTACAGCGTGGAAACTGGAGCAGTGTTACCGCTGGTGGCAAATTTGACCACGCCGGAAGCGTTTATGGCGCAGGAGCAACAGCAACAGCAACTCTCGAACGTGCACTGGGATCTCTTTCACGACGTGCAGTTGCTCGAAAGGTGCATGCGACGGTGTTTACCGGGCAGTAGCGCGCAAGCAGCGCAGAAAGTGGTTCAAGAAGCGCCCGGAGAGCAACAACAACAGCAACAACAATCCGTCTGTCTCATATTGGAACACGTCGAATGGGCTATCCTCTTAGCGACGGAGATGCACCGACTCGTAAGACAAATCTATACGCCAGGTTTGCAATCGCAAATGGTCAGCTCGAACTTAGCAGAATCGTTGCAGCCGTCTTGGGAAGAGTACGCAGCCTCGTTGAAGCCAGGTAAATTGAAAGAATTCGCCTTGGAACAGGCGGAAAATCAAAACGCAACCAAGCTGAAAGTAGTTTCCGTTCGAGATTGGCTTCGCGTGTTACGAGACGCGAGTTTGAATATCATCAATTTGGTTTTGTTACACGCGAGTGAGATGACGTATTCGAACCCGTCAATCGCGGGGAAGATCCAGACAGTCATAGCCACCGATTTAGAGGCACAAAGAGACGACCAAGTGAGGACGATGGTGCTTTTGTTCGTAAGGCCGGTACTGTCGAGATGTCCGGCACAGTTTCGCCAGATTTGGTTTCAAGCGTTGGTTGCGCCGATATTGCCAGATTTGTGCCGACGCGTGGAAGCTGGCTGGACGACAGCGGGTGCGAATAAAGCAACTCTTTCGACTCCAGGAACAACAACGAATGAAGCTCTCGACACGTCGTCGGATGTATCCACGTACGCCACGCTCGTCGCCGAAGCTTACTCCGAACGCATGTTGCGCGAAATTTCTCGAGAGTTGGGCTCGATATTAGAACTCATCGTCGCTCCAGACGGCACTCTCGGTCGACGCACGAAAACTGCATCTACCTCAGATACCGAAAAAGACGCCGTTGCAGGTGGCAAGCACTTGATCGATTGGATGTGTTCGCAAAGTGATGTGCAAGTAGCCCAAATAGCCATCCAAGCAGGCACTTTGGCGTTGAAGATTGACGATTTAGAAACAGTTTCTAAAGCCATCTTGTTTTGTCGAGGTTTAGTCGCCGCCGCTTCCGCGCAAGACCCGCGCATTGGCGAAGGGCTCGCGGAATCTTGCGGCGGCGAAATCGTACTTGCCGCCGTGGCGGCTTTGAGCAAATCTTTGAATTCTTCCTTACAAGCGGAACTTTTGAGTTTGATTTACGAAGTTTTAACGAAACATGCGAGGACGACACAATCAGTCCCGCACGCCATGCTCTGCATCCCAGGCATTACGGAGAGCGTATTGATGAACACTTTGGAGGAAATAAGCAAGTGTCGTTCGGAGAAAAAAGCGACTGGATTGGTGAAAAATTTATTGTTATCGATACCGGGAGAGGAATTGAAAATTTTAGCAACTGGCGATAACAAAAAGACAATTTCAGCGATTCAAATTCCAACCAACAGTAAAAGAAGGCAAAGTGACGGTGGAAACGCGAGTGAACCCGTGAAATCATCTTGGACGGAAAACGAAGTCCACGCCGGGTTCCAGTTGTTTCAATAGCGATTTTTATTAAATTTTATACGCAGCGCAACTCTTTTTGAATTTTATGTACACGTGGACTCCTTCTTTCTCTCAATCGACGTTTAACGCACGTCGACAAATTTTTCTTTTTCGTCGCTCAAACACGGCACGTTTCCGCACTCCAACTGATTTTGCAATCTTAAATCGTACACGATGTTCCGTTTCCTCGGTTTGAGCGCCGGCGTCACTTCGCCTCGCAACACGTTTTTCAAATCGCACTTAAATTCGCCGTTGTGAAACCACGGGTGCGAAAAATACGCGTCCATCGCGTCACCGCCTCCGGCGCCTAGTCTAGCTAACTCGTCTAATCGTAGAAGTTTTCGAACAATGTCCACGGTATCGGCGTCGAACCAGTGCGGACACCAGACGCCACCGTTTGCGTCTACGCTCATCACGGCTTCGTATAACTCAATGTGGTTTCCTCGGACGTTCGCGTACGGCGTCGCTCCCGAGCATAATTCGTAAATCAAAACTCCCAAACTCCACAAATCGGCTTCGAATCTACAGCCTTTTTTGCTCATGACTTCCGGGGACATGTACTGACTCGTCCCGCAGAACGAGTACGCGCGCTCATCTTCTCTTTCTAATTTCGTAGCCATACCAAAATCGGCTAAACACACGTCGCCGTTTGCTCGCAACAAAATGTTCTCTGGTTTTAAATCTCTGTAGACGTATTTTTTCACGTGTAAATAGGCAATGGCCGCAGAGACTTGCGAGATGTACACCTTTGCGTCTGAAAGAGACGGTAATCCGTGATAGACTAAACACTGAAACAAATCCCCGCACGGTGCGTACTCTGTGAGCAAATAATACGCGGTCGGATCGTCGTACGAGTGAAACAAAGTAGCTATGAATGGGCCGTTGGATACGTCCATGTGAACATGCCTTTCGTACGCGGCGTGTTTTTCCTCACCGACGGAAACCAATTTGGACTTTTGCATCACTTTAAACGCCAACAACTGTTTCGTATCGTGCAAACGAGCTAAATACACCGTCCCGCACAAACCTTTCCCGAGCTCTCTCAAAACGGTGAAATCTTTCGGGAACGACGAAGACGGCGAAATGATAACCTCTCTCAACGAGTCGTCGTATTCGGCTTCTTTATAGTCTTTGGACAAACCCGCCGCAGAGACTAAATTCGAATCGTCCTCTTTTACCGTTTGCGTTTGCGTTTGCGTTTGCGCGGCGGCCGTTCCTTTTACTCCTTCTTTAACCTCCAATTCCTCCACCTCCTCTTGCGAAGATATGTGTAACCGTCCCAACAACTTCCCGGCTCGATCTTCCTTCTCCCTCGTCTCGCTAATCTGCATCAAATCTAAAACCGACGCGTGCGAATGAATCGTAGCCGTCTTCCTCAACCCCCCGACGACGCTCCCTCTCAATATATTATTCGTTCTTCTTAGCGGCGACCCGGGCGGCGTTTTCTTCCTCCCACCAAAATCCTCCTCTTCCTCCTCCATCATCATCATCGCTTTCATCGACGCCACGCGTTTCATCGGTTTCTCTCCGCCTTCCTCCTCGAAATCATCATCATCCGTCTTCTTCGTGGTTTTGAGTTCCTCTTCTTCTTTTTCTTCTATTTCTTCTTCTTCGTATCGTATTTTATGCTCCCGTCGTTCCGCGTCTTCCTCGTCTTTGTCCAATTTCATCGAATTTTCTTCGTTTTGGATAACGGTCTCCCCTTTCGCAAAAGCTCGTTTCTGTTTCTGTTGTTTCTGCTGTTGTTGTTGTTGCATGAGGTTGGAGAGAGATTTGCTCTTCCGCAAACGCGTCGTTGTTGTTGTCTTGTTGTCTTGTTGTTGTTGTTGTTGTTGTTGTTGTTGCGCTTGGTTCCCGCTCTTATCGCCGGATGCGGCGACAGCCTTCTCCGCCTCCTCCTCTTTTCCCCGGCGGAGTTGATGATGCGTCATGTAAAGAGGAGTTTAGAGAGAAATTGAAGAAAACTAAAACGGTACTCTTCTAAACGTAGCAGGAAAAAAAGAGTCGGCGGAAAAAGTGCTCTCGCGCGGAGGGTACGTGTGTTTTGTAAAAGGTGCTCTCGCGCGGTTATTTTTATGTGATGATGTTTTTGTGTGAAATGTGTTCGAATGTGCAACTTATTACGAGAGAAAGAAACGGATGATAAAATCCTCTCTACCCTAGTACCCGCGGCAGAAACGTGTTATACCATACTCAGACCAAACACTTTCGAAATCCACTCTCCAACTGCTCTCGATTCAAATCTCTGCCGATGAAGACCATGCGATTCAACTTTTTTTCGCCTTTTCGCCACTCGTTTCCGCTCGGTCCAAAGTTTATTTGTTCGTGGACGCCTTGAAACACAAACTTGGCGTCGCCTTGACCTTGAAAGCAAAAGACGCCTTTACTTCGGTACATGTTCGCGCTATTTTCTTGCAGCAAGTTCATCATGAACTCGTTGACTCGATTGAAATCCAGCTCGCCCTCGCACTCAATACCGACCGAGCCGACTCCGGTGAGGTCGTGAATTTTTGATTTATTTTCGTCCAAAAAACTCGGATCGTGCTCCAACGTCTTCTCCACGCTAAACGAGCTCACGCCTAAAACTTTTTTCAAATCAACCTGACTATTTTGCGTCTCGATTACCTCTGCGCTGCTATTGATCGCCTTCAGAACCTTCTTCGTTTCCTCCAATCTCTCTTTGCTCACCAAATCAATCTTATTCAACAAAATCCGGTCGGCGAAGGCGACTTGCGAGACGGCTTCGTTCACGGCACCTTCTTTCTTCTCCTCTTCCAAGTGTAAATGTACGTGCTTCGCGTCCACTAGACACAAAATAGAATCTAACTCGTAGTAATCCGCGATTTCTGGATTTAGAAAAAACGTAAACGCCACCGGCGCCGGATCCGCCAGACCTGTCGTTTCGATTATAACCGCATCGAAAGTTTTATCTTTCCGATCTTTCAACTGCATCAAAGCTCTCACTAAATCTCCTCGGACGGTGCAACAGACGCATCCGTTATCCATGCTAATGATGTCTTCTTTTTCCTTCACGTTCTCCGCGACGAGTGATTCGTCGATAGAGACCGCGCCGAATTCGTTTTCGATCACGGCTATTTTTAAGCCGTGTTGAGAGCTTTTGAGAATGTAATTCACCAGAGTCGTTTTCCCGGCGCCGAGGAAACCGGTGATTATGGTCACCGGCGTCTTCTTCTTCTTTTTCTCATTCGCGTCGTTCATATTCGCTTTCTCGTCGTCGTCATCATCATCGGTATCCTTTTTTGGTAACGTGTCGTTGATGTTGCTTTTGCTCATTATTTTAAGCACGTTGTTTGTCTGGCGGATAGTGGCTCGTAGAGTAAATTTTTGATTTTCTTTATTGTTTAGGGTTTTACGGTTTGAAAATTAAAATTACTTCCCAAAAAAGAACAAAGAACATACCTTTAGCGCAAGAACTAGGAAATCAAAGGAGAAGTGTAAACGACATCTTGAAAATGGATGAAGCGCATCTACTCAGTCTTACTTCCAATATCGGGATAAGACAGAATAATGTATACGTAAAAGATTCCCAATGTCTCGGTATTTTATTTGAATTTTTGTTGTACGAAACCTTCTCATCAAGTTTTGCTCGAAGAAACTCTACAAGATCTAATACGGTTTCTACGTCGCGATTCAACGAGTGAGAGATATGTGATGCTTCAGCTCTCAGCATGGAATATCATGCATAAAGATCTCATTCCACTTATACTTACTTACAGTCAGGAACGGAATCTGGTCTACCACGCAGGTGAGTTCACAAAATCGTTCATTTGTCAATATGTTCTCACCTTTCTTTGAAGTGAAACTGATAGCATTCTTGACATTGCCCACTGAAAAGAGTGCAACTAATGTGCAGGAGCAAAATAG
>Ga0257106_1000311_pt1 | contig 30216 bp, 16 predicted proteins | sample LP_taG_3_FD_190177 | JGI IMG/M metagenome (GOLD analysis project Ga0257106, IMG submission 190177) | Marine microbial communities from Northeast Subartic Pacific Ocean, Canada - LP_J_2011_P26_10m | ecosystem: Environmental > Aquatic > Marine > Oceanic | place: Canada: Northeast Subartic Pacific...
GTGCTTACCCCCCGAGCTCGCGTACTCGCACATGTCCCGCAGCGGACACGCCCTGCAGTTCGGCGTCCGTTTCTCGCAGAACACCTTGCCGAGGGTGATCATGTGGTAGTGGAGCTCGAACAGCGTCTGAAGCCCGAAGCTGTTCAGCCGCTCCCGGAGGAACGTGTACACCGCCGGCTCCGGGGCGTACTCGCTCAGTTCCTCGAGCGCCTGCTCCGTCTCGAGCGGAACCCACCCGAGCCTCGCCATGATTCGTCCCACGTTGACGTCCACGGGAAAGTCAGCGCGGAACAAGGAGAGGAGCGTGATGCAAGAAACCGTCTTGACCCCGTAGCCTTCCAGTGAGAGCAGGTACCCTCGCGCGATCTCCACTGGGCAGTTGCGCAGAAACTCGAGGGACAGATCTCCGTTCCGCTCGTCGTGTACGCGTCGTAGGATGCGCTGGATCCGTCGCGCCTGCATGAAGTGCATGCCGCGGCACCGGATGCACTCCACCACATCACCGAGCGGCGCGTTCATGATCGCCCGCCAGTCTATCATGTCGTAGGTGCTCGTCGGGCGCGGCGACGGGTCGGACTCTTTCAGCGCCAACGCGGCGAGCGCCAAGCGTTCCTCCCGGACGATCTGTGCCTTTGATTTCTTCTTCACGGGCGGTGGCGGTGTGGCTTCCTCCGAAGGAGCCTGCGGCGACATGACGTCGTCGATTGGGACCGTGTCGGGGGGTAAGTGAGGGCCAAACTCGACGGGTCCGGCGTCGGTCGGCAAAGGCGTCTCCGGCTCGGGCACCGCCGGCGCCGTGTGCGGCGGTAAAGGCGGTTCGGACGAGGAACGCGGGTTCGTGTTATCCATGAACGCCATCGCGCCGGTCGCGGCGGTCACGAGCTCCTCGTTCGTTAGGTCGTCCGAGGGAGCGGCGGCGGCGGCGAACTCGGTGATTGGCCGGGCGGTCGGCTGCGGGCGGGCGAGTGAGACGGCCGGGGAATCATCGCCTTCGTCCACGCGAGTCGGAGACCTCGGGGGCGAATCGAACGGGTCGATCGTCTCGCGTTCCTCCTCGGTGCCCGCGTTCCTCGGCGGCGAGGGCTGCCCCTGCGTCTTGTGCCGCCCCAGGTGGGACCCCGGTCCGGGAAACTTCGCCGCCAGATTCATGATTGCGCACGAGGACAGTACATCCGACACGTTCTGGGTGAGTAAAGCGCCGAAGATGCTGTCCAACACGCTACCGCCCCACGCGTCCATCTTCAACCGCCTGTCCCCGAGCGCGGTCCTCGCGCGCGCCAGAAACATGCCCGTCTTTCTCGCCCACTCCAGCCGCTCGTCGCGGCCGAACACGATCATGTCCAGGTCTTTCCCGCGCCACACCCTCGGGAGCTTGCGCGACTCCCGCATGGGCTTGCGGTTGACGACCCCGTAGTTCATGCCGACGCCGCCGAGCGGCCAGGTGGGGTGCGCCCATCGCGGGACGCGCCAGAACGGAACGCCGCCGTAGTAAGGAATCTCGGGGAGGAATTCAGTCTCCGTCTCCGGTTCGAGTCCCGGGACCATCGGGTTCATCGCTCGAACCATCCGGCTGTTCCAGTTGAGAGCCGCGAGTGAGTAGACCCTCTTACGCCCCCTATCACCGCGCGTCCTGAGCGCACGGGGTCGCTTGTTCACGGCGCCCCAGCCGGCGGTGATGAGCGTGTCGACCTCCTCGTACGGTTCTGACGGCTCCTCGTCGGCGGCGGGGAGCAGCCGGGCCAGCGGCATGTCATCCAAATCCCCTTCCTCTGCGTTTCGAATTAATCTCGCGAGCGGCGCTTCGTCCGTCATGAGCGTTTCGTCGTCTTCCACCTCGACGTTCGTGGGTGACGCGTCGAAGAGATGGTCCGCGCTCGCCGGGAACTTCAACGCCGGCGCCTCCTGGATATGAATCGTCGGTCGGGGGATCGTCGGGCACAGAGACAAATTCAAATTCGATACCCCGTCGGTCAGCGTCGATACTGGATCCGTCGCGGGTAAACCCCACTTGATAAACTCGTCGAAGGTCATGTCCGGTTGGTACCCCACGTTCGCGGTGACCGGCACGGGCCTCGCGGACATCGGGACGTACGCGTGTGTCCGCACGTAACGCACCGGGGTTCCCTTGTTCTTGCCCCGGGGTATGATCGGGTTATTGTTCATCTCGCAACGTTTCTTCATCGACGGGCGGAGGCATGTTTGGCACGCGCCGCATCGCCTGTGCCGCGGCATCTTCGGCGCCTTGACGTACACGACGTCAGGTCCGTCGGCGGGCGGGTGGTGCTGGCCGTTCTTTGGGGGACGTCCGCGGCGCTTGGGTTGCGGGGCGAACCCGTCCTCCACCCACGCCGTCTCCGGCCCGCCGAAGGTTGTCACCATCCGGTCGACGCTTATGTACCTTTGGCCGCTCATGTACCTTCGGATGTCTGACTGCTCCATCCCTGGATCCGGGAACGCGTCGTGACCACCCGCGTCATACGACGGCATGGCCACGTCCGGCGCATGACGCCCGAGTACACCCCGCCTCGTGGCCCCGTCCAGGCACACGATATCCTCGCGCCACAGCGCCAGGTATTCCCTCACGCCGTCGTCGTCGTACTGCACCATGTGCCTCAGCTCCTCCGGGTCGAACCTGATTATCTTCGCCGGGTAGTGGCACCTGTCCATCGGCCACGCGATGCCGACGCGGAAGCTGATGCTCAGCGCGCCCTGCAGCGCGATCGCCGCGCCGATCGAATGCGTCGCGGACGCTAGCGTGGCCTGGATCTGGAGGCAGACGGGCGGCGCCGGGACGAGCGAGAGGTGAACCGTGTTTTCTGAGTCGTCGACGGCGAGGGCGCACCGAAACTCGGCGGAGTTGGCGGGGTTGTCCGGATCGTCGCAGATGCGGCACTGGCACGAGGGCGTGGTGCGACAGCCGCGCGCTAGCGATGCGTCGGCGTCGTGTATCGCGCTCGCCAACGAGTTCGCGACCTGGGCCCTGAAATCGTCCCGCATCTTCTCGACGGTTTTCTTGCTGTACTTCTTCGGTCCCTTGAAAATCGTGTGCGCGGCTGTGCGCAGACGGCTCATGTGACGATTCCTGCGAAGAACCGAGAGGTCGTCGAGTCTCCTAGGCTTGCGACGTCCGTGCTTCGACCACGACGCGAGCCCCGGACTGAGCGCGAGTTGACCGAAGCGTGAGGACTCGTCAACCCGCGTGGTCGGCTTGAAGATGTCGTCGCAAGCCAGAGTGACGTGCACGTGCTCGCCGCCGATGACGCTCAGCATCAGGCAGACGTCCTTCGACGGCCCGCCCGCGTCCGCCACCGGCGGTTCGAGCGCGGGATCGTAGGCGTCATCTTCGGTCAGGTCGCTGTCGGCGTCCGGGACCTGGACTCCGGGCGCCAGTTTATGCCTCTGGTGCCCGGCGCTGACGAAAAAACCCTTGGATTTGGACTTGTTCCACAGCACGCTGGTGATCGACGCCCTCGGCGACTTCGAGTCGATGACCAGCCGTCTATCGCGCATCACCAGGTTGACGATCTCATTGGTGGACATACCCGCGTCACCCGCGCGGCGGAGCGCGAGCGCGACCGCGTGTCTCATGGTCAGCTTCTTGGACTTCTTCTTCACAAACGCAGCCGCGGGCGCAGACGAAGTCATCTTCACGGGTTTCAACGCAACCTTCTTCGGCTTCATCGGCTTGGCCACCTTTACCCGCGGCTTCTCACCCTCCACGGGCGGCGTCACGGCGAGTTTCTGATTAGTCTTGAAAATCTTGGTCTTCTTCGTCTTCACCACCGGCTCGACGGGCTCCTTTCGGCGCTTCTTCTTCGACTCGGCGAGTGCGCTCAGTGCCGCCTTGGTGTCGGCATCCGCCTGACCTTCCCACATGAGCCTCTGTTTCGAGAGATCGATCCGTTCCTCATCCCCGTCGTCGTACGCCACGTCGTAGGTTTCGTCGTTTGGGTGGAACCGCGCGATGGTACCGCGGTAAAACTTTGCATCCTTCGGCCAGTACACCAGCACCCGGCGACTTATGACCTTCACGAGGATTTTGCCCCTGGCGTCGAGTTTGCGTCTTTGAGCGTTGAGCGCTTTGCGGACCTTTCTTCCGATGAGGGTGCGCGGGTGGTCTCCGAGCGCGTCCTCGCGCGCGATGCGGCCCTCTTTTGTCTTCGGTTCGATCGAGACCGCGTCCGATAGGACGGCGTCGGTGTCGATGCGCGGGCGTGCCCGCCGCGTGGGGGTTGGCTCGGCTGCTGCTCGAGGTTTGCCGGAAGGCTTCCGTGGTGGTCGCGCGTCGGGTGTCGGAGCGCGCTCATCGCGCGGCTTCTTCGGGACGTACGTCGGCGCGACGTTGCGGGTCGATCGCGACGGGGGCTTGACGGGTTTGACTGACCCTCGCGTGACCCGCGGGATGATGCGGGGCGGCGGGCACGCGCGGGTCTCGGTGCCGATGTCCGCCGGGTGGTCCGATGCCGAAGTTCGGGTTTTGATTCCTGAACCGTCGCGCGGCTTGGGCGACGGCGTGGGCGGCTGGACCTTCCGCGGACGTCCGGGTCCACGACGAGGTGTCGTCGGCGACTGTACCGAGGCATCGGAGCGGGTCTTGTTGAGCTTGGACGGTGCCCTCATTCGGTGCCGTCTCTCGTGTCGAGATTACCTCCTCCCACGCTTTTCGCGTAACAACGACAAATTTACCGAGAGGCTGCCTCTGCCGCTCTCAGCAGTTGCCGCGTCGACGCCGGGGCTCGGATGTGACAGATCTCGATCAGCCTCGCTTTTGCTGAGCCGTGTTGACACGACCGCGCGCGATATCGCCGCCTTCGCCCCTCGCTCTGGCCAACCCCACACGAGTCTCTGCTCAGATTAGCCCAAAGCGCCCTCCTCACCTCGGTCTCGGAAGCGCTTCTGGAACTCAAGATGACGAGGCGGGCGACACCCAGACTTCGCCCCACAACCCAACACACGCGCGACGACCATGGTATCCAAGGAGGAATTCGACAAGGCGGCCGAGGAGGTCAAGGCTTACGCCCAGTGCACCAATGAGGAGCAGCTCGAGCTCTACGGCTGGTTCAAGCAGGCCAACATCGGCGACGTCAACACCGGTGCGCGCGGCCCCGATCACCAGTCTTCACCCCAGATCGCCCCTCTCGTGCCCGATCTGACGAAACCCTTCCCAAACCCACACAGCTCGACCCGGCATGCTCGACTTCAAGGGTAAGGCCAAGTGGGACCAGTGGGAGAAGTGCAAGGGCACCTCCAACGAGGACGCCATGGCCAAGTACGTCGAGGTCGTCGAGAAGATCAAGGCCAAGTACGCTTAAGCCATCATCCTTTCAAGTATATTATCCATTTCAATGAACACGAGAACGGTTCGGCGAAGTCTGCTCGTTGCTCTGCTCGTGTCTATTCGGTTCGGTTCTCCCGATGCATGCGGTTCGTCGGAAATACGCTGGACTCCACCCGGCGGCATCTCCGGATTCCCTCGGCTGTGTCCTCGAGGTGCGTCCTCGGGAGCTTCGCGCTCCTCGCGCCATCCACGCCATCAGCACCCGCCGTCCCGCACACAGTGTCACATTTCGTCAGCACCTTGAAATGCAAACGCACCTCCCGGCGATGTAGCTCGCCAGTGTCTCGGAGGCCTTCGTCGTGTCAATCCTTGTTTCGATAGCCTCTTCGGCGGTGCCGACCTTCTCGGCGACTCGACTCGACACTCGGCGCCTGTGTGACATTTTGCACCAGTCACATCGAGGTGAAAGCCCGAAAAATCGCCCGTCGCGTCAGCAGCCAGCGTCGTTGGTCAGATAAAAAAGGTGACGCGGCCTCTGACCGCGTCACTTTGCGAGGGCGCGACGACGGCGAAGCTATCGATTCGCGCGCCTCTACTCTTCCCTGAAGTACTTTTAGTGGGGACGGCGCGTTAGGGACGCACCGACGCGCGCGAGGTGGCGCTGGGACCCTCGACCCCGGGCGCTTTCTACGTCAAATTCTCGGGTGCGAGCCGCAGCCGCATAATAATCACCAACATGAACGGGGAGGAGGCCGCGGGTGAGGCCTCCCGCGACGCGACGACCGCGGCGTCGACTAGCGATGAAAGCAATGGACAAAACGGCTCGTTCGTGCCGCCCTCGATGCGCAGCGGCGAGCACGGGGAGATGGGCCCGAGGCGCACCATGGAGGACGCGAGCTCGTGCAGGGAGGGTGTTGCCGCGGTTGGATGCGATGACCGCCTGTCCTTCTACTGCCTCTTCGACGGGCACGGAGGACGGGGATGCGCGGACTTCGTGAACGAGCGGCTGGTGACCAACATCACGTCGGATCCGTCGTTCGCCAAAGACCCGGCGCAGGCGATGGTACGCAGCCCAACCCGGGGAATCATCAGCACTCGACTTTACCGCCAAACGAACATTTGATTTGATTTTCAAACGCCCGCGACTTGACCGCTGACCGCCTTTCCTCCCGTTTCGACAGAGAGACGCGTTCCAGAGGACTGATAAGGAGTTCAGAGCCGAGATGAAGACGGAGGATGCTTCGGGATCCACCGGACTGGCGTTGTGCGTGAGGAACGGCACGCTCCTGGTGGCCAACGCGGGGGATTGCCGAGCGGTTCTGAGCACGCGGGGTCGCGCCACCGACCTGTCCACGGACCAGCGCCCGAGCTGCTCGACGGAGATGACGCGGATAGAGGCGGCGGGGGGTTATGTCGAGGACGGGTACATCAACGGGCACCTGGGCGTCGCGAGGGCTTTCGGCGACTTCCACATAGAGGGACTCAAGAGAGGGGAGGGCGAACCGCCGGGGCCGCTCATCGTCACCCCCGAGGTTGAGACGCGCGTGATGACGCGCGAGGACGAGTTCGTGATCATCGCGTGCGACGGGCTGTGGGACGTGTTCAGCTCGCACAACGCCGTGGACTTCGCGAGGACGGCGCTGCGGCGGCACAACGACCCGGGGGCGGCGGCGAGGGAACTGGCGCGGGAGGCGCTTCGCAGGGACACGTGCGACAACGTCACCGTGATCGTCGTGTGCTTCGGGGAGGATCCCCCGCCGGATAAGAAAGTGGAGGGGAGGACGGCACCGATGAGGTTCGGGCGGACCATCTCGAGCGAAGGGCTGACCGAGCTGCAGAAGGCGATGAGGGACGACGACGAGGCGGCCATCGAGGCTATCCAAAACTCGCCCCTGAACCCTCGACCGCGGGGTCTGACGAGGGTGGAGAGTATCAACCCGTCGAGCCCGAGCCGGACGAAGAATCTAGGCGGGGGGTTCCTGAATGCGCTGGATAATCTTGACCTGAGCATGGAGGGGAGTCTGACGCCGCTGGCGGAGGAGACAAACGCGAAGGGTTCGCCGGCATCCGCCGAGAAATAATATTAGTTCGGAAGCGCGTGGTCACGCGAGTTATCAATGATGATGAATGAATGCAATGTTCATTGCCAAAAATGCTTGTCCAGCAGCCGCCTAGGACGCTGGAGGTATTACGTTTTACATGAACTTGTTACGTTTTCCCCTCCTTTTACTCGTACACACTTGTTGCTCGTCAGCTTTCGATGAGCTCGCTTAGATACCCTTGGCGATCTCCCCGTAATCGATGGGCTCGTGCCTGTCGATGTCGTTGTTGGACGGGGGCATGGGGTACTTCAGGCCGGTTGCGCAGTTGAAGAGCAGCACGCGGTCGGTCTTCTTGATCTTGCCGTCCGCGAGTCCCTTCTTGAACGCCGCGTAGGTGGCGGCGCCCTCGGGGCAGAGCAGGAATCCCTCCTTCTTGGCAAACTCCTCGACTCCCTCGTCGATGGCGTCGTCGGTGACCGCGACCGCCCAGCCACCGGACTCGCGGACCGCGCGGAGGATCAGGAAGTCGCCCACGGCGGCCGGGACGCGGATGCCCATCGCCGAGCGGGTGAAGGCGCCGTCGACGCGGGTGGCGAATTCCTCGCCGGCGTCGTAGGCGTTGACCATTGGGGCGCAGCCGGTGGCCTGAACGGCGACCATCTTCGGGAGCTTGGTGTCGGGCTTGATGAGGCCGAGCTCCTTGAGCTCGGCGAACGCCTTCCACATGCCGATGAGCCCGGTGCCGCCGCCGGTGGGGTACATGATGACGTCGGGGAGGTCGTCCCAGCCGAACTGCTCGACGAGCTCGAGGCCCATGGTCTTCTTGCCCTCGATCCTGTAGGGCTCCTTGAGGGTGGAGGTGTCGAACCAGGTCATCTCCTCCTTACCGCCGCCGACGATCTTGCCGCAATCGTCGATGTAGCCGTTGACGCGCCAGACGTTGGCGCCCTGGAGGGCCATCTCGCGAATGTTGGTATCGGGGGTATCCTCGGGGGCGAAGATGTAGGTCTCGATGCCGCAGCGGGAGCAGTACGCGGACATGGCGGCGCCGGCGTTGCCGTTGGTGGGCATGGCCATGCGGGTCACGCCCAGCTCCTTAGCCATGGAGACGGCCATGACGAGGCCGCGGGCCTTGAACGAGCCGGTGGGGAGGCGGCCCTCGTCCTTCACCAGGAGGGCGCCGCCCTCCTCCATGCCAGCCTCGGCGGCGAGCTTTGGGGCGTCGACGATGGGGGTCATCCACTCGCCGAGGGTGACGCAGTCCTCCGCCTTGCGCACGGGGAGCATCTCGCGCCACTTCCACAGCGTGGGCGGGCGCGACGCGAGGATCTCGCGGGTCAGCTTGCCCTTGAGACTCGCGAAATCGTAGCGGACCAAAAGAGGCTTTCCGGACTCGGCGAGGCCGTGAAGCTCGTCGGCGGTGTACTTCTCGCCGGTGAGGGAGCATTCGAGGTGGGTGACGAAGGTGCCGGCGATCTCGTCGTCCTTGGGGACGCCCTGGAAGACGCGGGAGTGAAGGGAGTGAAGGGTCAGTTCGGGGGTCAGGCGGGAGGTGCCGAATTGAAAAGTTTTCGCGGGGCCGCGCCCACCCACCTGGAGCGCCCAGTCCTGCGTGAACTTGGCGGTGGTCTTGATGGGAGGGGGGTCGGAGATGACGGCGCGCGTCACGGATACGACACGGGCGCGACGCGCGACGGGCTTGGAGCCACGAAGGCGGAGCGCGGGCTTGGCCTGGATCGACAGGCTGCAGGCGTTCATCGTGATGGTGATCTTGGAAATCTTTTTGTGGTGCCGAGGAAAGGGGTGACGAGGTCAGCTCGATGTTGGACGGCGTTTTGATCGAACGAGGGGCGATGAAGGGGATGTATACGAAATGGGTACGTGGGCGGATCGAAACGGGTGCGCACCTGGAGTTTAGCGAAGCGGGTGGGCGTCGTGAAGCGGGATCTGGAATGAGCGTCTACGGATCTTCGCGACCGAAAACCGCGCGAAGCGTCGCCCGTCCAAAAATTGACCAATGACATCGCGCCGAATTTCCTCGCGCGCAATTTTCGATCGTTTATTTCGCGTGACGGATATCACCATCTGCAAAACTGATGTCTGAGAAAAACTCGAAAAATTTCGGCCAAATCCGCTGAAATTTATTTTCCGGGAAATGGTCGTAACTGTTTGCTCGATGAAAAAGTCCGAAAAAGTCCAGCGAATATCCGCTTTTGGAAATCCCGGTCAAAAAACTCGGGCTGGGTCACGACATCAGTTTTGCAAACGGTGATAATGCGCACATGCAAACACCCATGAGAGCAGTGTAAAATAGAAATCATGAAAGTTCATCTGCGCTGGTATGCGTTTCATTTCTGCCAAAATTCGAGTTTCTCTCTGACAGCCTGGGCAACAGGGCACCGTCACCACCGCTCGAGCGGGTTGCTAATCTTCTCCCCTTGCCCCAAATACTTCTTCCCGTGCTTCACCACGAACGCGTCGTCGATCTTGAGGTGGTACGCCTCCTCCGTGGGCAGGAACCGTTTGTTTCGAAGGTACGGCCCCTTAGTCCACGGCCTGCTCGCGCCCGTGCGCCTATTAGCCCACCACGCCGCGAACACCGTCCTGTACCCGACGCTGTACAAAAGCACGTACCCACACACCATCAGCGCGCAGATCAAATCGATCCTATCCGCCTTCTTATCGTCAAAGTCGCACTCGGAGTCCACGCAGTCGCGTTCCGGCCTCGCCACGTGGTACGCAATCGCGTTGCCGATGAGAATCAGGAAGAGCACCGCGGATACGCTCTCGCTCACGTTGTCCAGCACCGTCTTAAACGGAAGCCTCGGAATGTGTCCCGCGGTGGTCCACTGTACCGCGTATATGGATAGAAATAGCACCGCCCCCAGTGCCACTCGGTTGGCGAGGTCGCTGGGCTCCATGGCGTAGCCGAAGAACCCAAACGCGGCGATCGTATACAGCGGCTTGACGCCGTTGTGAAGGTAAAATATATACGAGCGGCGTATGTGAAACGACAGCAGAATGTCGCACATCTTGTCTCCCTCCTCGTACGTGCCCGATCTGAGGAACGGCGGCGGGGGATGGGCCCCCGCGGCGATCGACAGCCCGCATAGCTCGTAATCATTGCTGTTCCGGTCGACGCCGTCGTAATCGATCTGTTGAACCTTCGAATGTTCCAGCCCCGCCGACTGCATCTGTTCCCGGCGCAGGGACAGCGTGACGTCTTTGTTGACGAACATCGGCCCTTTCCCACTGAATACGCAGCAGGATAGGTCCACCCTCGTCGAGTCGAATGGGAATGACCGGAACCGGTCGATGTCTCCGTTCGAGATGTCGAACCCCCCGGGGAGGCTGATGGGGATCTCGAGCTTCAACCGCCCGTCGCTCAATCCCTCCTTGTCGACGCCGGCCGAGTAGAATTCCGGGAGCAGCCCGCCTTTCTCTCCTCTTTCGAGGCTGAATCCTGCGCACGTGATGAAAGTCGGTCTCCAGATCTTCTCGGGCGGCTTATCCCCAAGCTTCTTGGTAGGGTATCCAACTAATCGGGCGTCGGTCCAGTAGAAGATGAGGAACCCCCTGATGTGCAGGGTCTCCTTTCCCTTATCGGCGATCACCTCCCACGACTTCATGTTCCACACGAGCTCCAGCGCGATGGGCTCACCAGTCCCATCGCCCGGCCGCTCGTCCCAGGGAAATCCCGATACCTCCCAGGGTTGCTCGTGGTCGCTCACGTCCATCTCAAAATAATGTGGTTGTTAGGCTACTGCGACGATCTATTTGTCATCAGTCGGGTGGGCACGAAGAGAGAGGATGAAGGTGGCGGTCACCGGTCGCCCCGGCGTGGGCAAGACCGCGCTCGTGTATCACGCCGCGAAGGGAAAATGGCTCGGCGCACTCCCCGAGACCCTCGGCACGGCCGTCACGCGCGTCGACAGGAATGACGGCCGGACGTACGACCTGTGGGACGTGGGCGCCAGGCACGCGGCGAGGCATCCCGACGCGGTCGACGCACAGCTGGCGGGTGCCGACGTCGTGGTCCACGTCTTCTCCTTCGCGGACGCCGCGAGCCTGAGGAGCGTGCCGGAGTACGTGGAGCGCGTGCGGTCGCGGCTCGGGTGCCCCGTCGTGCTCGTGGGTGCCAAGCGGGACGCGATCGCGTCGGCGCAGCTGTCCGCCGAGGATGCCAGGGAGACGGCGGTTCGGTGCGGGGCTTCAGCCCTGGCGTTTGTGGACAGCCCGCCGCTGGAGACGATGGAGGACGTGGAGGACCGCGACGAGGACGACGCCGTCGCGAGGCTCTTTCGGGCGATAGACGTAGCGATGGGGGTGGACGCATCGTAGACTAGATTAGCCGCGCGGGCTGAGACTTGTCGACAAACTAACTCTTAGCCGAGTCGCCAAACTCCTCGAGCGACTGCTCCGAGGCCCGGTACTTCTTGGCGCCCTTCTCCGCCTGCTCCAGCACCACATCGCACGCCTCGAAGTACATCGCCGTGAGCACCTCCACCATGACAGCCGCGTCCGGCCCCTCCCGCTGCATCGCGACCCTCATGTTCAACACGCAGTCGATGAACCTGCCGGGTCTAACGTCGCGAATGTCAAACACGTCCATCCCGCGGTCCTCGTCACCAACCTCCTCATCCCTCGGCTTGAACCCGCGGCTCGTGCGCTTGAGCTTGATCTTCCCGCTGTCCAGGTTGGACCGCGTCGCGGACTCGTCCAGCGCCTGGCACTCCACGAACTTGGCCATGACGTTCGCCCTGCGCTCCAGCGGTTCCGCAATCATCACCAGCTCCTTGATCATAGCCGCCTCCGCGACGGGAATCTCGGACGGAGAGAACGAGCTGTTGACCACCGTGGTGTTGTACACGCCGAGGGCGTCGACGTTCGGGTGCAGCTGCCGCGATGTCTCGCGGGTCAACAGGAGCTGGTACAGGAGCTGCCAGTTGGGGACGTGCTCGGACGACTCCATCTCGTCGCAGAGCCTCGCCGCGGCGTTTTCCACGTTTTCAATCTTCGCCCCCGGCACGTTCTCCCCCGCGGCTTTACCCCCGCCCCTGTGCGCCGCGCGTAGGACCTCCAGCCTATCCTCCTTGTCCGCCAGCCTGGCGACGAGCTGCACTACCTGGATCTCCGGTTGCATCTCCCCCGACACCGCGGCGATGACTTCGTCTCGAATGGCGGCGAGCATGCTGAGGAGGCCAAAGTCCCCGGATGCCTCCGCGACCTGCACGTACGCCGAGATGGCGGCCAGGAACGACCCGTCGAACTCGTCCAGGTGTTTTAGGATCACGCCGCGTAGGACGGCTTCTTTGTCCACGACGGGTGGTTTCCCGATTTGGGCGTCCTCGTTGAGGTCCTTGGAGGCGCCGTTCGCGATTTTCACGTCGTCGTCGTCGTCCCCCGGGATGACCTCCTCGACAGCCTCCTCGACGAATATCGCCTCCACGGTCTCCTTGATGATCTGGTCGAGGAGCTGAGCGGCGCGCTCGACGTTGTCCGCGACGGCGTCCGGGCTCGAGGGACTCTCGGCGCGACGCACGACGGTGGGAGGACGACGTGAGCGGCGGTTGGGAATGCATTTCAAGCCATTGGCGGCGGGCGCTCGGTTGAATCGTCCCGCGTTCGCGGTGCTCGCGGCCACTGCGGCCACGGGGACGCGACTCGCGAGCATCATCGCGAGTCGGTGAGTCTGTGAGGTCGGACCTGGGACTCGGTTCGGTCGTCGGTGAGGTTGTGGCGGTCCGTGAGGTCTGCGGTGCCCGCGAGAGTTAGTTCCAATAATGATTGCCGAACACTTCTGTTCGTCCTAAAACACGGCCGATACCAACTCACTTTCAGGGTATGGGCATTCAAGCTCATTTGTCATTTGTCGTCAAATAGAAAGCCAATTGCGCGTCGCTTCGAGCAAATTTTGAACTGTTTGCCGATAGAGACCGGTTCGTTAAAATTTCCGAAGATTGCAGGTTCGATCCCGGGCAGGAACCAACTTCTTTTTCTCATTTCTTCCATGTCCGTCTCGGCGTTTGTGTTTGGCGCGTGCCACGTTTGCAAGGTCGCGGATGGGACCGAGACTGTTTGCCCATACGAAAAATAGGAAACGTAAGATCGAGCCCCGGCTGAACTCCCGGGAAAAAGCGAGAGGAAGAAACATTAGAAAATAGCGCGCAACCGGCACGGCCGGAATCTAGGTGGGTGGTGTCCTCGCATCCTCGCGTATCGGGCGATTTTCGTCCGTTCGTGCTGGTGAGACCGTCAGGGACACTTGGGTGGCCTTCACAGGCAAACCGTTCGTTCGGCGTCTGCGAACGACGGTGGTAAACGAGGGCGAGGGCCTTCCATTTTTTCTTTGAGGGTGCGCGCCCCATCTCCGTCTCGAACACCCCCTCCTCGTCAGCACGGCAACCTCCTTCCCCGCGCCGAGTTCCCGCCGCGAGACGCGCGTGATCGCCGCGTGGGCGTCGGTACACTCCTTCAGGGGTGTCCTCGCGCCTCGTCGCGCGTGAACCCTCGTCGCGCGAGCCCGCGGCCGCGCCCTTCCGCCGGGGCCTTTCGCTTTTTTTTCGGGACTCGGGAAAGTTCCAGGGTGGCGATGCGCGAGAAGAAGGACGTGGAAGTCCTCCGTCTCCGCGCCGCCCCGTCCTTCTCGCGACGCTCGTATCCGCCAAAGACTGACCAAATCACATCCGACACGCGCAGGGTGAATCAAACCGCATCGAATCCCGCACCGTCCGGCGTTCAACCGGCGACGCAGGCTCGGCGAACCCGTCGTGACCCGCGATTAACTCCGGGATTCGGGCACCCAAACGGTGAGAACTCGAACCTTGGTCTCCTGAGTCCGAGTCACCAACCCGCCAGCTGTGTCTTTTTTACCCTGAACGGCTTCTTCGAACGGCCGAGCGCGTCGGGGCGTACGGGACCGGGCGAGGAGGGTTCGAGCGCGTATCGGACATCCTCGACCCCTATCCCAACCCCGAGCACGCCCGCCATCGCGTCCCTCGTCCACTCGCGCTCAACTCACGCCGCCCCGCCTCCTTCCCCTTCCATCCATGCAGGGATCGGAAAACCACTCTTCTTTTCGCTAGGGGCGCCGGATCTGTGAATCCACAGCTGTCACCCCGAATACAAACAACCAACCACAACAACTTCTTTCAAAAACAACTTCTTTCGATGTTCAGCCTCATCGAACCCAGGCCACCGGCGGCCCCCCCGGTGAACCTGCCGAACGTTCGGACCCCGGGCGGGCACGAGGAACCCACGAGGCGACCGAGCCCGTCGCTGACGCATCAACAAAACCAAAACCGGAACACGCCGCCGCCGACGAACCGCATCGAGGGCTTCCACTCCTCGCTCCTCACCGCACTGCGCGAGGACACCGACGAGGACGACGAGGACCTCGTGTTCAACGCCTCCAAGCTCGGCATGGTGGCGTCGCCGACGAAGGCGTGGGCGGATGAGTGCGACTCGGACGATACGTTCGGCGCGGAGATGGGCGGCGACGCGGGCGGCGACGAGAGCGACTCGCCGACGTCGCCGCTCGGAGCGCCGCGTGCCTCGTCCCGCGCCGCCACAGACATCCGCGTGTTACTCGCCAACGGCAACTCCAAGCCCGTGGAGGTTCTCAGGAACCAGGTGGTGACGAGCCTGACGTTGAAGCTCAAGCCGGATTGGATGTCCGGCGCGAGGGGCGGGAAGACGCTGATGGAGAGCCTGGGCGGCGGACTGGTCACCCGCAAGCTCCTCCTCCCGGCGAGCTCCGCATCCGCGTCGAGCCTGTCCGAGATTGATGAGCTCAAAGAGCTGGAGCCGGACGCCACCGAGGATGAGGTTGAGGAGGAGTGCTCCTCTCCGGCGTACCGCGAGCTCATGATGCGCCTGCGCGACATGCAGTACATCTGCGTCAAAGCTGCGGCGGGCGTCGACGACGACGGCGTCGTGGACGAGCGCGAGTACTGGCTGCCCCTCGACAAGCACCAGACGGTCGCGGACCTTAAGAAGTTCATGGTCCAGGCTGACGCGCTCGAGCACGGCGGGTCCAAGCTGCTGCAGGCGCCCGAGACGGAGATGAACGACCTCTCTCTGGTCGTCGCCGACGACGGCCGCACGCTGGAAGACGACGGCGCCACCGTCGTCGAGGAGGGCATCACGGACAACACCACGCTCCACCTGATGGTCAGGAAGGATGCGAACATCACGGTCAAGATGCGCGGCACCAAGGACCTCGAGGTTAAGCTCCACGCCAACGAGACCACCGAGTCGCTCAGGGCCAAGCTCGAGGCGATGCGACCCAGCGGCGAGGGCGCTGTCAAGTCCCCACTGCCCTCCCAGCTCTTCTACGGGGGCAGGGAGCTCAAAGACGGCCCGCTCAACATGTACGGCGTCGCCGACGGCGCGACGCTCGAGCTCAGACCTCACGCGTCCAGGGGCGTCGGCATCCCCATGCGCCGCCCCTCCAGGCACAGCTGGAACGCGGCGACCAACTCCGCCTGGAAACCCGGCGGTTTATCACCCCTCGGGTCCAACGGCCAACCGGCCAACAACAGCGTCCCGCGGAACATCCCCGGCCGCCGCAACTCGATGGGATACACCGGCGTCTCCGCGGGATCATCCGTGGACAGCGCGTGGGACTCACCGGCGGGTTCCAACGACTCCCCCACCGCGTTTGGCTCCCCGGATCTGTCCCGCAGCTTTGACCTGGCGCGCCAAGGACTGGCGATGGGCAACCGGCCGCAGCTCGCCAGCTCGGGCACGGGGGGTGCGTACTTCCTCCGCGACCAGGAGGGCCAGACATGCGCCGTGTTCAAGCCCGTGGATGAGGAACCCCTGGCGAGGAACAACCCGCGAGGCCGCAACGTCGCGCCGGCGTCGGGCGAGGGCTTGCGTAAAGGGACCCGCGTCGGCGAGGGCGCCAGCCGGGAGGTTGCCGCGTACGTGCTGGACCACGACGGGTTCGCCGGTGTCCCCGCGACGTCGTTCGCCAACCTCGGGGAACAGTTCCACGGCGAGGATGGCGAGGACCTCTCCGCGCTTCACGGCAAGCTGGGCTCGTTCCAGGCGTACGTGCACGGCGCGACTGAGGCTGAGGAGATGGGCCCGCACAAGTTTCCCGTCCACGAGGTGCACAAGATCACGCAGCTCGACATCCGGCTCGCAAACACCGACCGCAACGCGGGTAACATCCTCGTGCAAAAGTCCGAGGATGGCGATATGAAGCTGGTGCCCATCGACCACGGCTACGCGCTACCCCACACCCTCGAGGATGTCTGCTTCGAGTGGGAGTTTTGGCCCCAGGCTAAGCTCCCGTACTCGGAGGAGATTCGCGAGTACATCGCCGACATCGACGTCGACGCGGACATCGATCTACTCCGAGAGCAGGGCATCGAGCTTCAGCCCAGCTCCGAACGCGTCCTCCGCGTGTGCACCACGCTGCTGCAGCGCGCCGCCGCGATTGGCTGCTGCCCCGCGGACATCGCGGGGATGATGTCGAGGCCGATGCCCAACCGCATGTCCGACCTCGAGAAGCTCGTGTCCAGGGCGGCTTCGTCCGCCTCGGCGGCTGTTCGCGCCGACGACGGGCTCACGGTGCACCGGCCCAAGGGCACCGGGTGGGCCGACCTCGATCAGGATGACCGCGTCGAGGATAGGTTCATGGTCGAGTACACCAAGCTGCTCGACTCGTACCTCGAGGGCTTCGAGCCCGAGGTTGAGCTCTGAGACGAGCGCGAGCGATGAACAGAAAACACAAGAGAGACAAAAACAAAAAATGGAGGGTGGAGAGAGGGGGGAAGAGCGCCGACGGCATCGGATGCCGCCGCCGTGGTCTTCGAAGTGTACCAAATCAGGTAAACATATTCCGGACGATAGGATCCGTCTCGGTTGTACGACAAACATGCTCGCTCGAAGGGGCCGGGATGAAAAACACATAAAAACATTTGTAAAACAAGGGTAGAGCCGCACCTTGCGGCTTGAATGATAAACTTTAAATGACTCTCTCCCTCTTCGCCCTCACCGCGTCTGCGCGACATCATGCATCTTGAAGTTTCTTTTGCATTTAGCCGAGAGATCCGCAGTTTCCGATACACTTTTTGCCGCGCCGCCTTTGGCCCGCGCGAGTGAGGGATACTACGCCATGCCGCCAAAGAAGAAAGATGAGCCCGAGGAAGCTGTGGGCGCCGCTCGATTCGGTCGCGTGCGCAACAACCTCAAGATGGGCGTCGTCGGTTTACCCAACGTCGGCAAGTCATCTCTGTTCAATCTCCTCACCGATCAGTCGATAGCCGCGGAGAACTTCCCGTTCTGCACCATCGAACCCAACGAGGCGAGGTGTGCGGTGCCTGATGAACGCTACGATTTCCTGTGCAACATGTGGAAACCCCCGTCGGAGTATCCAGCCTACCTGCACGTCACCGACATCGCCGGTCTGGTCCGAGGTGCGGCGGAGGGTGCGGGACTGGGGAACGATTTCCTGTCTCACATCTCGGCCGTCGACGGCATCTTCCACGTCGTGCGCGCGTTCGATTCCGAGGAGGTCATCCACGTCGACGATTCCGTGGACCCCGTGCGGGACCTGGAGACCATCCAGGCGGAGCTGTGCGCCAAGGACATGCAGTACTTGAAGAAGGCTGTGGAACAGGAAAAGTTGGACGTCAAGAAGAACCCGACCATGAAGCTGAGCGCGCTCTTCATCTCCACCATGGACAAGGTGGAGGAGATGCTGACCAATAACCTACCCATCCGCAACGGCGAGTGGACCACTCCGGAGGTTCTGATGATCAAGGAGAAGCTGGGAAGGCTCATCACCACGAAGCCTATCGTGTACCTGGTCAATCTCTCGAAGAAGGACTTTATCCGCAAGAAGAACAAGTGGCTCGTTAAGATCCACACGTGGATCAAGGAACACGGCGGCGGGGTCATGATTCCCTTCTCCGTTGAGTTCGAACAGGAGCTGTGGGACGTACGCGAGGACGTGGATGCGACGAAGGCGTTTTTGGATTCCGTGGAGGGCGCCAAGAGCGCGCTCCCGAAGATGGTGGTCCAGGGATACAAGGAGCTCAATTTGATATATTACTTCACCGCGGGGGAGAAGGAGGTCAGGTGCTGGACCCTGTACGAGGGTTCACTCGCCCCTCAGGCCGCGGGCGTGATCCACAGCGACTTCGAGCGGGGTTTCATCAAGGCGGAGGTTGTCGCGTTCGACGACTTCAAGGCGTTGGCCAAGGGGAAAGGGATGGCGGAGGTCAAGGCTGCGGGCAAGTACAGGCAGGAGGGAAAGACGTACGTGGTGAAGGACGGAGACATCATCCACTTCCAGTTCAACGTCACGGCGCAGAAGAAGAAGTGATGTAGATGTTGTTCGCGCGTGTCGCGTGTGTTGTCACACTTGAGTTTTAGCGTTGGTGAAATGTTGAGAGCTGGAAGGTGCATAAACATTTAAACGATTTCCCCCGTGTCCGCCTTCAGCGACGCTATCCACAGACCCTCCACCGCGGCGCACAGCTTGTCAACTTCCCACTCGGCGTTGAAGTAGTGCACGCTCGCGCGGATCACCTCCTCCGGCATGTCCTCGCTCTCCTCCCGACCCTCCCACTCGGCTCGAGTGTTACGCCGCACGTTGCTCGTCCACACGTTGCACCCGTGCTCACCGAGCCACTTCCGGACGTCCCCGGCATCCACCCCGTCCACGCTGAACGATATGATCCCACACCGCTCCTCACCCACGTCCCACACGGTCACCCCGTCGATCGTCTCCAGTCGCTTACGCGCGCACTCGGCCAGCCACTGTATCCGCTCCCACGACTTCTCAACGCCGACGTCCAGGGCGTATTCCGCGGCGATCCCCAAACCAACCTTGGCGGCGAAGCTCACCTCGTACTGCTCGAAACGCGTCGCGCCCGGGGCGGGGGTGTAGGTGCCCATGGAGTCCCACCTGGCGCCGTGCAAGTCGAGCATCACGGGCTGCGCGTCCGTCTTTTCCACAAACGCGTCGCTCGCGTAGAGGAACCCTGTGAGAGTTGAAACAAAACACGTCGTCAGTCCAATTGCCCGTACGAGGAATAAAATAAAATATACGTACCGACTCCGCGTGGACCCCGGAGGTACTTGCGCCCGGTGCCCACGAGCAGGTCGCAGCCGATTTCTTCCACGTCCACCGGCATCTGCCCAACGCTCTGGCACGCGTCGAGGAGGTATGGTATCCCGTGCTTCTGTGTCACGGCGCCGATCGCCGCGGCGGGGTTGACGAGGCCGCCGCTGGTGGGCACGTGGGTGACGGAGACGAGCTTCACGGGACCTTTCGTGTCATCCTCGATCATCCGTTCGAGCTCCGCCGCGTCGAGCTGCCCGCGCTCGTCGCACGGGACGAACTCCACGACCGCACCCGTACGTTCACAGGTCTGAAGGTAGGCGATGGCGTTGCTGGCGTACTCGGCTCGAGCGGTGAGGATGCGATCTCCCTCGTGAAACTCGAAACACCCAAACGCTGCTTGCCACATGGACGTGGCGCTCTGCCCGATGGCAATCTCGGACGGCTCGCAGTTGAGCAAGTCGGCGATGGCGTTATAAGGGCGCACGAGGTCCTCTGAGCGCTCCTCGACGGTCTCGTAGCCGCCCGCGATGGCCTCGCGCTCGAGGTACTCGAGCTGCGCGTCGAGGACGCATTTCGGCGGGAGCGATGAGCCGGCGTTGTTGAAGTGTGCGACCGCCTCGGTGGTTCGCTCGACGAAGCCCTCGAGGCCGGGGGTGTCGGCGCGGAGCCGCGTGACGGTCTCCTCGTCGAGCCCCGGCGCCTCGGTCTGCTGAGCGGATACGGTGCGCGTGTGCGACGAGAAGGTGGCGACGGAGGCTCGCAGATATTTTCCCCTCCCCGCGCTAACCACCTCTGCAGCCGCGAGATGACATCCCCATCGCGTCGTCGGAGCGCGCCTCGGCCACGACGATCGGCGGCTCTGGACGACCAGAGGCTGAGCCCGGGCGCTCGAGTTCGCCGTGGCGAACATCTCGGCGCAGACTTGGGTGCCGAAGCGGCGGCTAGTGAGGCCTGAGGCGCGGTGAGACGCGCGACGAGCTCTGATGATGAGGAAGGCTTATCGATCCGAGTGCCAGCCTGGACTTCCGTGAGGTCTCGTGAACCCCAGAGCAATCCCTGAAGTTAGGGCATTGGTTCGCCCACTCGATGGCTGCGCGTTTGACACCGATACGTCTCCGAACACCGACCCCGCCTCGCGCCACGAAAGCATCAGCATCCGAACCCCGAGTTGAGATGTCCGCAGCCGCCCCACGGGTCGGATTCCTCGGCCTCGGCATCATGGGCGCCCAGATGGCGTCCCGCCTGGTGGGCACCGGGCAGAACGTGATGGTCTACAACCGCAGCGTCGCCAAGGCTGAGCCCCTGCGCCAGCTCGGCGCCGCGGTCGCGTCCACCCCCGCGGAGGTCACCTCCACCTGCGACCTCGTCTTCGCCATGCTCGCGGACCCCAAGGCGGCCAAAGCCGTCGCCATGGACGGACCCGACAGCGCCGTGGCCGGCATCGCGGCGAGGCCCGCATCCGCCCAGCCCGTCACTTACGTCGACTGCTCCACCGTCGACGCCGCCACGGGCGAGCAGGTGGGCGACGCCATAACCGCCGCCGCTCCCCGCACCGGCTTCCTCGCCGCCCCGGTCTCCGGCGGGTGGAGGGACGCGAGGGACGGCACGCTCCTCTTCCTCTGCGGCGGCGACCAAGCCGCCTTCGACGCCGCGATCCCGGGCCTCGACGTCATGGGCAGCAGGCGCTGGCTCCTCGGCCCCACGGCGGGCGACGCCGCCCGGGCCAAGCTCATGCTCCAGGTGATGATGGGCAACATCGTCGGGTCCTTGGCCGAGATGATGGCGCTCTCCAAGGCGGCCGGGCTGGACGAGGCGGCTATCCTGGAAGTCCTCGGGGAATCCGCCATGGCCAACCCGCTGTGCAAGGCGAAGGGCGAGCTCATGCGCAAGAACGACTACAAGCCGAACTTCCAGGTGTACCTGCAGCAAAAAGACCTACGACTGGCGCTGCAGCTCGCGGACGACCTCGGGGTCCCCGCGCCCATCAGCGCGGCGTCCAACGGCCAGTACATCCGAGCCAGGCAAATGGGATTCGCGGATAAGGACTTCGCCGCGGTGCGGGCGGCGTACGAAGCTGAGGTCATGAGCGAGCCGGAGACCGAGGACGCGTGAGTGAGATGGAATGGACAGGCGCCGATCGATAGACGGACGAATGGAGTGCGCAAATTTCGCATCGTATTACTTGTACGTATACTAGACTACTGTACCGCCGCATCGGGTACCGAATAACCGAATGAACCGAATAATAAATCGAGTCTAAGCGAAGGCCCGGAACGCTCGCCACCACGGCGTAGCGTCGAACCTCCTCGCCGCGAACGGGGTGATGTCCACCTCGGGCTGCTTACCCAACGCCAGGTCCGCGACGATCCGTCCGGTGATGCCCCCCAGCGTCCACCCCACGTGCTGATGCCCGAACGCGTACACGACCCCCGGGATTTTGGAACTCGGGCCGATCACGGGCAGCGCATCCGGCAGCGTGGGCCTGAACCCAAGCCAATCATTTGCCCTGTCCCTCTCCCCGAGCGCCGCCACCGCGTCCTCCTTCAGCATCCACCGCGTGTAGTCCTCGAGCTGCCCGAAGCGTTCGGGCACCGGGGGCGCGCACGTCCCCCCGAGCTCCACCAATCCCGCGGCTCGCACACCTCCCGACATCGGCGTCACGATGAACCCGCCCTCAGGCGTACACACCGGCCGAGTCAGCAAACCCGCCTGCGATGAACCCTCGCCAACATCACCCGGCCTCCCCGCACTGAGACCCGGCCACTGCACGTGGTACCCGCGCTCGGTGTCCAGCGGCACGGGGTCCCCGCACTGAGACGCGAGACCCGCGGAGTGGGCACCCGCGGCGAGGACCACGGTATGCGCGTCGATCGATCCCCCATCCGACGACACGACTTGCGCCCGCGCACCCTCTGCGGCGCCCCTCGTACTCGCCCCCGTGACCAGCGTCACCTTCCCTGCCCTCGGCCCTTCACCTCCATCTTTCCGACGCGTGTGTGCTCCGGTCCTGATCTCCCCGCCGTTCGCGGTGAACCCATCGCGCATCGCGTGAAGGAGCGACTCGGGATCGCGAAGAAACCTGTGACAACACGACGTTACTCGAATTGCCCATACGAGGAAACATAAAATGAACTCACCATCCATCTTTGAACCACCACGCTCCGCCTCTCGCGGCGTCTTCCGATAGGTTCGGCTCCAGCTCCAGCACCCCGGACGCGTCGATGGCCTCCATGTTGAGATGCGCCGGTCCCCCCAAGGCGGCGAGGCGCAGCTCCGCGGTCTCCCGCGCGCCCCGCGAGTGCACGTCCTTCTGTAGCAGGATGTATCCATTCCTCGCTGCGAAGGCGTCTGACCTGGTGGCGTCGTTGGGTGCGTATTTGCCCATGGGTCCGTCGATGTCGATGCCCGCGTGGTCCCACGCGCCCTTGTACCCGTCCTCGGCGAGCCGGAGGATGCTCCCGAGCGCGTACGCGGTGTCGCGCACGCGGTCGGGGTCGGAGGATGCCAGGAACCCGAGGGCCCACGGAGCCATCTTCAGGAGGTGGGGCGACGGGGCGACCCTCAGGGCGCCGCGCGGGTTCATGATCAGCCCCGGCGCCTCCGCCCACAGCCCCGGACGTTGCACGGGTATACACGCGTACTGCGCGAAGGTACCCGCGTTCCCGTTCGACGCTGACTGCCTGCCCCCGACGACGTCCCCAGCCTCCATGAGCGTCACCCGGAAACCGACTCGCTGCAGATGGAGCGCGGAGCTCAGGCCGACGAAGCCGCCTCCGACGACCACCGCGGCGTGCTTGGCCCCCCGTCCCGCCGCGGGACCGGACATGTCGATGTGTTGAGTAACCTCTCCTCGGGGGCCCGTCGTCGGGTCCCCGCGCGCGTATCACTGGCCGTCGACGCCGTCGTGTCCACCGGCCAAAAACGATGGCGTGGCTCATCCGAATCCGCAAAAAGTGTTAGGGTCCGCGTCACTTTCGGTCCGCGCCCCCCCCCTGCGTACCATGACCCTCGCGCTGACCGCCCCCGTCATGCGCGGTCCCGTCGCGGCGTGCATCCGCAGCGCGCTCAAATCCCGCGTCCCATCCATCGCGCGCTCACTCGCGTCCCCCACACGGCGGGGCGGCCACGGGCATGGAGCCACCACCGGGGGAGGGAGACGATTCGGCCATGGATCCTTCACCGCCCGCGCGGTGGCCGACCCGACCGACGCCGTCATACGCGACGTCCAGGAACGCCTCGGTGTGACCCTCTCGGAGGAACCCACGATGCCCACCCCGCCCCCCGCGGTCATCGTCATATCCGGCCCGAGCGGCGTCGGCAAAGACGCCGTCATGCGCCGGCTCCAGGAGCTACGGCCCGACCTCCATCAGGTGGTCACCGCGACATCCCGAGCCATGCGTCCGGGCGAACAGGACGGCGTCGACTACTTCTTCGTCACCACCGAGGAATTCGAAACCATGATCGAGCAAGGCGAGCTCATCGAGCACGCGGTGGTGTACGGCGAGTACAAGGGCATCCCGAAGCAGCAGGTGAGGGACAAGTTGGCGATGGACACCGACGTGGTGCTCCGGCTCGACGTGCAAGGCGCGGCGACGGTCCGTACGCTGATCCCCGGCGCGGTGTTCATATTCATCGCGGCGGACTCGGAGGCGAACCTGTGCCGGAGACTCGTGAGCCGCAAGACGGAGACCCCGGAGAAGCTGGCGGTGCGGGTGGAGACGGCGAGGGAGGAGCTGGGACGGATGGGCGAGTTTGACTACGTGGTGGTGAACGAGGAAGGGCGGCTGGACGAGGCGGCGGGGAAGCTGGCGTCCATCATCGACGCGGAGAAGATGCGACCCGGGCGCGAGCCCTTAGAGCTCTAGGCTTATTTACGATGCGACGCCGACACGTACTCTGACTGTTCCCCCGCTCCCTCGTCGCCAAAACTTACAAGTGGCTTGGAGATGAATCCTCTTTTTGGCCGTTGGCGTCAATTCCGACACCGCACCACAGACCGTAGCGCGTAGGGCCAGGGCCGACGCGAGGGTCTGCATGGCGGTGATGGACAGCCGCATATACGACGATGAAGGTCCCCCGACCCCGCACCAGGGCCACGACGGCGCCTTCTACGAGGACCCGGCGGGTTCGGGGGGTAACGGCAGCGGACGGGGCGCATTTTCCGACGGGGAGCGCGTGGCCCCCCTGGGCGTCCCTGACTACGCCCCGGAGTGGGCGCCCGCCGAGTTGGAGCGGTATCTGCACGTGGTGGCGATGGAGAAGCACACCGCACACTCCGTCGGCAGGCGCGACGTCCTGGAGAAGCTCCACGCGCACGTCGACGGCGTCGGGAATCCCAATACCCTGCTCCTGACGGGCCCGGCGGGCTCGGGCAAGTCCACGACGCTCGCGACGCTGGTGAGCGAGATGCAGAGCAAGACGGGCGGGCGGGTCGGAGTGACGCCCTCCGCGCTCGAGGCGATCCCGTCCACGAGCGGCGCGAGCGGCCCCGAGTCCGGCCCCGACCCGTTCGTCCTGCTGCACACCTTCGGTTTGATGGGACGCTCAGACGACATCAGACGCGTCCTCCTGAGGCTCTGCGCCGAGCTCAAGCAGCGCTTCAACATATACGTCGACCTCCCAAACACGCTGCAAGAAGTCGCCGGTGCGCTCCCGCGGTTTCTCGCCCACGCCGCGCTGTTCGGCAAGGTTATCTTCATCCTCGACGGGCTAGACCGAGCAGACATGCGCGGGTTCGAGCTCCACGATTATCTCCCCGCCGCTCTCCCGTTAGCGGTACGGGTCATCGTATCCTCCGCCGGGTGCAAGCCCCTGAACGACGCGCGGGATACGCTCAGTAACCTCGCGAACGTGGTCCAGCTCCCACCGCTGGCGCACGAGGAGCGTATCGGCGTGTTGAACTCCGCGTTGGCCACCGTAGCCGGCGGTCAGATGCACGTGACCGAGATGCTCGACGGGTTGGTCTCCAAAGAAGACGCGGGGTCGCCGCTGTACCTCCTCGTCGCGGTCAACGAGATCAAGGCGAGGGTGCGGGACAACGGTGACGTCTACGCCGCGGCGGACGACGCGAACGGGTTCCCGGCGACGTTGCCGGAGCTGTTCAGCGCGGTGTTTGAGCGGTTAGAGCGGCGGTATGGGACCACCTTGGCGGCGGAGTCGACGACGCTGATGGCGGCGTCTCGCGCGGGTCTGCGCGAGGATGAGGTGCTGTGGCTGCTGCAGCAGACGGCGAGTTTGCAGAACATGCCACCGTCGGAGTGGGAGAGTTTGAGGACGGAGCTGGAGCCGTACTGCTGGCCGGTGGATCGGATCCCGGGGGATCCGACTCTGTGTTTTTTCCAGGGTCAATTCGCGGCGGCGGCGATGCGGCGGTACGCGAACACCGCCGCGGAGCGACGCGGGCAGCACCTCCGGCTCTGCTCCATGTTCTCCGATCCGAGCCTAGAGCCCACGCACAGGGGGGTTTGGGAGGTGTTGTGGAACATGCTCAAGGGTGAGGCGTGGCACGGTTTACGGTGCCACCTCACCGACCCGCGAGTACACGCCTTGCTATGGAACGAGGACACCCAGGTGGACCTCGCGAACCTGTGGGAGGCGCTCGTCAAAGGGGAGGTCTCCACGGCGAACCTACGGGCGACGAAGAGGGTCCCGGGGCTGGACGGCGCCATGGTCCCGCCGCCCCGGGTACCCCCGCGCCGCCGCCGTGACCTAGTCGCAGAGTACGATTCGTTGGCTGAGACGGCGCCGCCGTCCCCGGATGGCGTGCTCACCCCCGACGTGTACCGCGAGCTCATGGCGGATTTCTTGGCGTGGAGCAATCAACCCGGCGAGGCTTCGTTCGTGCTACGGATGCTGAGCGAGGCGAAAGGGGACGCCGCGGATCTCGCCGCGGTGAGCGTCAACTTCAAACTGGGCCGGTGTTTAGGACGACAAGGGCTGCACTTGGAGGCGGAGGAGACCCTTCGACGGGCGCTCGCCGCGGAGCAGTTACTGGTCGGGGCGGAGACCCCGATGGTAGCCGAGATTGTCACGGAGATTTGCAAGGTGAAGCTGGACGAAGGGGACCTCGAGATGGCTGGGCAGCTCGCGGCTCACGCGGTTAGCGTGTGGGAGGCGGCTGAGGCTGCCGGGTACGAGGAAGCAGACGTGAACACGATCGTGACGGCGCTCGTGAGACTGGCGGAGATATGCGATGAGCTCAACAGGACGACCGCGGCGGAGGCTGCGTACGAGCGATCGCTGGAGCGTTTGGAGTACATGCTCGGGCCGGACCACCCCGAGGTTGCCGAGCACCTCGGGATGATGGCAAACAGCTACAAGAACCACGCGGAGTTTGAAAAGGCTGAGTTTTGCTACTGCCGCGCGCTCGCGTTCGCGCACAGGTTCACCGGTCCTCAGTCGCTGCACATCTCGCACTTCTACAACGCCCTCGCGGAGCTGCACAGGGCCCAGGGTGACCTACCCCACGCGCAGGCGTTGTATCAGAGGGCGTTGCAGGTCATAGAGACGGTGCTCGGGACGTTGCACGCGGAGGTGGCCACTTACCTCAACAACCTCGCCGAGCTCCTCAGGGTCCAAGGTAAGCTCCTCGAGGCTGAACCCATGTACAAACGTGCGCTCGCCATCGACGAGCGCGCCCAGGGTACCAGCCACCCGATCATCGCGATCCGGCTCAACAACCTCGCAGAGCTCTTCCGCGACCGGGGACTTCTCGAGGAGGCTGAGCCGCTGTACCAACGGGCGCTCGCGATTGACATGGCGGCCCTCGGCGCCAACCACCCGAACATCGCGACGTATCTGAACAACCTCGCGGGGCTCTACAAGTCGCGCGAGCTGTGGGACAAGGCTGCCGAGCACTACACCCGCGCCATCGCGATCGACGAGAGGGCCCTCGGTCCGAACCATCCCGACGTGGCCATCTACCTGAACAATTTGGCCGGGCTCTACAAGGCCCAGGGACGACTCGACGAAGCCGAGCCGCTGTACCTGCGGGCGCTGCGAATCAACGAGGAGGCGCTCGGCGCGGAGCACACGGACATGGCCATCTACTTCAACAACATCGCGCTGTTGTACAAGGCTCAGGGCAAGTTGCAGGACGCGAGGCTGTATTACGAGCAGGCCATCGACATCGGCGAGCGGACGCTCGGCGCGGAGCATCCCCAGGTGGCGACTCGGATGGCCAACCTCGGAGCCTTGCTGGTGGACATGAACGAGCTGGATCCCGCCCAGGCGCTCTTCGAGAAGGCTCTGGAAGTTCGCCGGAACACCGTCGGCGAGAACCACCCGGATACCGTCAACTGCGCCGAGTGGCTCGAGAGCATCCGGGAGATTCGCGCCGAGTTGGCGGAGGAACGAGCGGTGGAGGCTGCCAGGAGCGCCGCCGCCGCGGTCACGGCCGCGAGCGCGGCGTCCGCGGAGCCCCCGAGGCTGGTCGGGGACGTGACCCCGCCTCCGGCCCCCGCCCCGGCTCCGGCTCCGGCTCCGGGACTTTCGTCTCCGGCGGCGAATTCACCGTTTCCTGCGCCGTCGCTTCCCCACCATCGTGCGGCACCCCCGTCCCCGACGCGACCGTCCCCGGGGTCCGCCACCGCGGTATCCCCGTCCGTCATCACCGTGGAACAGGCGCCGACGCCCCCGGCACGGCCCGTGTCGTCGCCCCTGGCGTCCCCGGTGAAACCGTTCCCGTTCCCGCCGACGGCGTCCGGACCCCTTCCGGAGTCGTCCGCGGCGATGGAGGGCGATCTCCAGACGGCCACGGACGCGGTCGAGGCGGCGCAGGCGTCGGTGGATGCCATGCTCATGCAGTACGCGAGGTCACCCGAGAATTTCTCTTCGCCCTCGGTGCCCTGGATGGTGAACACGTCGCCGACCAAGGGCGCCCCCGCGATTTTCCAAGGGCGGGATATGGACGACGAGAGAGCGGTGATGGGTCCGTCTTTCCTCGCCGAGGCGCCCCTGGCGGCGGGGCAGTCCCCCGGCGCCGGCGGCTTAACCCCGGCGCAGCAGAAGGACCGGGAGGAGGAGCTCGAGCAGGTCCCAGGTCTCGCGGAGGCTGCCCTGGACGCGTTCCTCTCCGCTCACGTGGAGTACCTCGGGAACCGACAGTACCGATGCGTCCTCGACGGCAAAATTCTGTCAAAGTTTTCCATCATGCGGGTCCACGTCGCGAAGAAGTTCGGTGGCTTGGTGCACCAGTGGGCGGTGGACAGGTCCCCGCTGATGCCCGGTGCGACGCAAAGGACGCACTCACCCGGCGTGTCACCGACCGTGGTGCACCCGGCGCTGAACCTGAGTCGAGGGGTCATCGGCGACGACTCTCCGTCGTCACCCGTGTTCGGTGTGCAAAGACCTTCGCCGCTCTCCCCGGAGCGGCCCACGACGGACGCGCGGCTGGTCCCATCGGACATGATGCCGTCGTTGGTTGATCCCACCCCGCCCCCCGCGCCGCCTCCCCCGGGCGGCGGCGGCAAGCGCGCGACCACGCCGAGGACCCAGGCGCTGAAACGAGTCGAGGAGCTGGAGGAGGAACTGCGGACGCTTCGAGCGGCGGTGACTGGATCTGTCGCACCTTCCGCCGTGTCGACACCCGCACCCGTCCACGCCACCCCAGGGACGGAATCGCTGCCAATCGCGCGACCCGTGGAGGCGCCGCGACCGCCCCCCGGGTCCATGCCCGTGGCGGTGATGGCGACGCCGGTGAACGCGCCGTGGTCTCAGCCCCCCGCGCCGCCCCCGTACTACCCGCCGCACTACGGCCAGCAGTCCGGGGGGTACCCACCGGGTCCCGCGATGGCGTGGGGAAGCGTCTCCCCAAAGGGTGGGTACCCCGGGCCCGAAGGTTCTAGAACCTTCGATTCATCCGTGGACGAATCCGTGGGGAGGCCCGGCCCGGCTGCTCGCGCCGCCGCCGAACAGGCTCGGTGGGCCGCCGAGGGCGGACCCGCGCGTTCACCCTACCCTCGTGGGTCCAGCTTCAGCGACATGCTCGCGAGGGAGCGCGGGCCCGACCCGTTCCGGCACTACCGACCGAGCGATCTTTACGACGGCGCCAGGGAGGAGGAGAGAACCCAGACGAGAACCTCCAAAGTTGTATCAGAGCCCGTCGTTGGAGACATCGGCGGTGGGTATGGGGCGACACCCTCGGGTCCTCTCGGGTACCTCGGTGCGCCCGAGGGACCGGGGCACCTCGCCAGGTACACGTCGCCCACGAGACGGGCGGAATCGCAGCTCGCCGGGCTCATGGGCGCGGGCAAGATCGACAGGCTCGGTCTCTTCATCAGCGCGAGGTCGCAGCAAGTCGGCCGGCGCAAGTTCCTGTGCGAGATCGACGGCAAGACGTTCAGCACGATGAACCTGATGCGCGTGCACTTCGAGAGGCACTACGCCAAGGATGCGGACGTGTGGTGGGAGAGGCAGGTGAACATGGACCCGGGGTTTAACGGCGTCGGCGTCGCGTGACGAGTGTACCTAATAGATTCATCCAAAAGAGGCGGGCCGCCTATAACAGACATCAGCGTCGAGAGGACGGGATGTAAGCGGGTTCGTTGGACGACGCCCCGCGTTGGGGGCGACTTGTTATTCATACTAGCTAGCTAGAGTACTCGCGGACTCACGACGTGGACGACTATTACTATTATCCCATGTCTCATCAGTCCGCCATCTTGAGCTTGGTGGCTCGGCGGATTGTGTCCCAGGTCGTGGCTTCGACGACTCCATCCGATACAATCTCGTCCAGGGCTAGGCAGATCATGCCGTAGTGCTCGAACGCGTGGGCTTCCGTGAACCCTTTCTTGACTATACCCTTCACGGAG
>Ga0257106_1000312_pt1 | contig 30215 bp, 40 predicted proteins | sample LP_taG_3_FD_190177 | JGI IMG/M metagenome (GOLD analysis project Ga0257106, IMG submission 190177) | Marine microbial communities from Northeast Subartic Pacific Ocean, Canada - LP_J_2011_P26_10m | ecosystem: Environmental > Aquatic > Marine > Oceanic | place: Canada: Northeast Subartic Pacific...
CAGCGGCTCGGTCGGCGGCGCGGTCGGCACAGGCCGACGCACCACGATAATTAATTCGCCTCTGGCCGCCTTGAGCTGCCTCGCGGTGGCGTTGGCGCCTTTGGCCTCCTTTCGGTTGACGCTGACGACCACGTCGCCGATCATCATTTTGCCGGGCTTACCTGCGAGCCCAACATCATCAAGCTTTGTGACCGTCGGCGGGTCGCCCTCGAGATCGATGCCGAGGGGGTCACTTGGTTTCCCCTTGATGATGGTAACAGTCTTATCGTTATACCTATTGGATAATATTGGTGCGCCCCGTTCCGAACCTACTCCAGGTTCAGTTACGCCACCCGCCGATGGCTTAACTGAACCTACTCCAGGTTCAGTTAAGCCATCGGCGGGTGGCGTAGTCGGTGGCTTAATTGAACCTGTAGTAGGTTCGGGACGGGGCGAGTGGGTGCGTACTGCTTCTTCAAAAGCATTAAAGCTCGTTGTTACCCGTGGGTCATGACTGCCATTGGCAGTAATACATCCTGCAACACACTTGGAAGCTACCGCCGCCCCCTCCTTCGCCGCGGTGGCCTCCCCGACCCTCTCCCTCACCGTCCCCCAGTTGCTATTGCTCGTTTGGCCATTGGAGGAGGACATAATATATATATATATATATATATATATAAAATATTTACTAAATTATAAAAATATTTACTAAATTATAAAAATAAATATTATGTAAACATATTATAAAATGGATAAATTAATATATTTAATCATTCCTATGCTTTCTGTTTATATTGTATCTTATTATTATCCAGTTACCAAACAAGCCACCAAAGATTTATGGTTTAAACCTCCACCCTATGTTTTTGGTATTGTTTGGCCAATTTTACTATTATTAATTGGATTTTCTTGGTATTTAAGACCTAATCTCTCATTTTATTACACTATTTTAACTATTCTTCTCTCTACTTGGTCTATATTCTGGAGTTATTCTAAAATTTATTCATTAATTAATATAATTATTACTACATTTTTTACTTTATATTTAATATTTAAAAAATATTCTAAAAAATCCTCTGTTTTATTAATACCTCTCTTTTTATGGCTATCTTTTGCTACTTTACTCAATTTTTATAGTATTTAATTCTTCTCTCAAAATTTTAAAATAAAATTATAAAAAAATAGAAAATATTTTATAATTTTATAATTATTATACATTTTAAATAAATAGAATTATTTTCATATTTTTTATTTTTGAGAGAAACAATATATCACTCTCTCAAAATTTTATAACTATATTATATAAATATGTCTAATTCATCAGATAGTCAATTAAATAAAATTTTTGATGAAAAACAAAAAACATTATTCAAAGAATGTAAGGAAAAATATGGTTTAACTATTAATGATATTAAACCTTCTGGTAAAAGAAAAATAAACCATATACTTTAAAAGATATTCAAAAAGCTTGTAGTGAAAAAAAACAAACTAAAAAAAAACCTGTTACCCCCTTTTACCCCACGCAACCCTCTAAATCTCCATCCAAAACTTCTTCCAAATCTAAAAAAAAACAAGTAAATGGTTATAAAATTACTTTAAATCTTATTAATCCCTATAAAAAAAAATCAGAAATTAATCCTAATGACTCATATCCTTATTCTGTTATGGATATTAATGAATTTAAACAATGGTGTGAGGAAAATGTAGCAATAGAACTGGATAAAAGTGGAGCTACAATTTGTAATGCCTCATATAAAGTAAAAAATAATTCTACATTATTTATGCAATTTTATGTAAATGATCCTAAATATGATGAGGCATATAATACATTAGATAGTATTCTTAATATTAATGATATACTTGATCGTGATGTAAATGATGGTTATACTGAAGTTACTTTTGGATTAAAAAATCAATTAATTAAACCTTATCATAAAAAAATTAAATGTTAAAAACTTTATTTAGTGTTCTCTCAAATTTTATAAATTAATTCTTAAAAAAATTGATTAAAATTTATTATATTTTAATAAATCAATAAAAATATAATATGTATTATTCACTGTGTTGCCTTAAAAAATCACCATTTATTTACATTTTAAATGATATTTCATTTAAAAAAGAAAAAATTCAAGTATTAAATGATTGTCTTGTTGTTATTAATTATGGTAATAAAATTGAAGAATTATTTGTAAGAGCAAATGATCTTTTTAAATATAACACCAATCTTATACATACTCATAGAAATTCACACGATATGTATGTAGATGGCTATAAATCCAAAGGATTACACAATACTATTAAATTTACTTGTAATACTGATTCTCTCAAAATTACTGAATTTGTTGAAGCACCAATTGAATATGGAGTATATGGAGAAGATGAAAAATGGGATGGAATTTTTAATAAATAAATTAATCGTCTCCATAAAACTTCTTTACTTTTGGATTTGCAGCAATTTTAGTATAATCAAAACTTGTTAAATATAAACCTTCCAATGTCTTTACACGAGAAAGCGCTACATATGTTTGTCCATATTCAAATATATTTTTTCCAATATCCATAATTGCTGCATCCAAAGTTACTCCTTGTGCTTTATGAATTGTAATTGCCCACGCATAGATTAATGGAATCTGGGAAACACTAATATTTTTATTGCTTTCAGAATTCCAAACAAATGGTCCTACTAACATCGGTTTTTCAATATTATTAAATTTTACTAATGGTAATCCCATCTCAAACCCAACCACAATTCCTTGACTTCCATTTGCGATTTGATTTTCACTATTTAAATCAACATTTGCAATACACATAACATGTGTTCCTAATTTAAGTTCTAGACTATTTTCTGCCATAATATTATTTGCCAAAAAATCATAATCTTGTTTTAAAGAGGCATTTGATGCAATTCGTAAATTATTAAGTTCATCTTCTAATGGTTCGTCCTTTTTTTTAGAACTATTTTTTAGAAATTTAATATTATAAGTTCGCTTTTCAACATCTCCTAACTCTTTATAGGACCTATTATTAATAAATTCTGCATCTTTTTTATATGGATTAATAATTGTTACTACTTTTGATTTTCTAATTTCTTCCAATTGAGACAAATTAAATAATCGAGATTCTAATGATGCTTTTGTAGTATTTGTAATTCTACCTTGCCTTACATATTTTAAAACCTTTAAAAATTGAGCTTCTTCTTGTCTAAAAATTGTTTTTAAAACTACTTGGTTTTCAGGTGGAAATAGTTCATTCCATAAAGGATGTTCAAAACAAAACATTGAAGCTTCTTTTTCTTCATCGCTTGATTTAACAGGAGGTAATTGATAAAAATCTCCTGAAAATATAACCTGTAATCCACCAAATGGAATATTAGGTTTATTATATACTTTTCTTCCAATGGCATCTAAAATTAATAGCAACTTTAAAGACATCATACTAACTTCATCAATAATCAAACATTTCAATTTAAACCAATTCTTTAATTTATATTTTTTTTTGAAAACTTCTTCTACTACTTCATTAATAGCTTTATTTGCTAAACCAAAACCTGCAAAACGATGCAATGTTGTTGCTTTACAATTTAATAAAATACTAGCACAACCAGTTAAAGCACAAACCTGAAGTGTTTTTTCATCTGTTTCAGCATCTTTAACTATTGTTTTAATTAAATATGATTTCCCAGTTCCACCTGGACCAGTTAAAAATACATTTTCTCCATTTTTATATTTATCAAAAATAAGTCTTTGTTCTTCATTTAATAAATTCATTAAATATTTTTTTTAATTTATTTTTATAATTTTGTTTATATATTTATTATAATATCAATTTTAATTTTAAAAAAAATTGATATTATAATAAATTATTAAATAAATTATTAAATAAATTATTAAATAAATTATTTAATAAATTATAATGAATACTATTATTCCAATTTGTCCAATTACTCAAGAAACAGTAATTAATCCTGTTATAGACCATGAAGGCAATACATATGAAAATCATGCAATTAGAGAATGGCTTAAACACAATAATACTTCTCCTATTACTCGTAATCCATTAAATGGTAACAATTTAATTATAAATAAACCATTAATAAATTTAATTGAAGAAATTGATAAATTATCAATCATTGTTGCTCAAGAAAATAGTAAAAATTTTAATACAGTAAATAATAAAAATACAGTAAATAATAAAAATACAGTAAATAATAAAAATACAGTTAATTGTTCTATGTGTAAAAAAGAAATATTGTTATCAAATAATTATAAAGGACAAAAACAACCAACATGTTATAACTGTCGCCCTTGGAGTTGTAAAATTTGTACTTTTGAAAATACAAATTTCAAACATAAATGTGAATTATGTTTAGCAAATAGGTAATACATATATAATATATGTCTTAAAATAATTTATATTTAATATATATATATTATTAATGTGTTTTGAATATATAAAAACATTTTTTACATATAAAACTTTTAATAATAAACAAAGTCAAACAATAGATACAAAAACGAGAGAAACCTTTATACAAACAGAAAATAATAGCAATACTTCTATTAGTCAGACTGATTTAAATATGGAAAATTTAATGGAGTTTAGTAATGAAGATTGGTACAAATTAGTTTGGACTAATCCTACTTGGGATAAAGAACAACTTATAGATTTTAAAAATTAAATAATTAAAATTGAATATTTTTTAATTATTTAGCTTTATAAAAATTAAAAATGAGAGAAACAATATACAATGATATTAAATATATTATTGGACAAAATGCAAAAGAAAATTGGGATATTTTAGACCAATCATATAAAATTAATTGTGATTATATATGGTTTCATTTAAATAGTTTTCCATCTTGTTTTGTTATAATGTATTCTACATTATATGAATTAAAACCAAATAATATAAATGATTATTTAACTCATGGTGCTAATTTATGTAAGCAAAATACAAAATATAGAAATCTTGCTGATTTAAAAATATGTTATACTCAATTAAAAAAATTAAAAAAAACAAATAAAATCGGAGAGATTATAATAAGTGGGAAAAGAAATATTATAAAATTATAAAAAAAATCTTAAAAAAGGCTATTTTTTATTTTGTTACCATTAAGATAACAATTATTATTTTATTTAAAAAGTGAAAAAATTGGGAAAAAAAGATTTGGCAATTTTTCTGGAATTGGACATTTTAAGAATGTCCATTTTTGATATGTTTGATAAAGGTTATAAAAAAAAGTGAAAAATCACCTTTAAAAGTGTTATTACCATAAATCAAGCTAAAATATATTATTTGAAAATAGTAATTTTTTAAATTTTTTGGATTTTAAAAATGTCCATTTTTAAAAATGTTGTAAATACAACAAAATTATCGTAAAAAATCGTATTAATTGATAATAATTTTAAAAATTATATGCAATATACTAATAAAACAAAAAATTTAATTTTTATTTTATAATACATAAATTAAATAAAACAAAATAAAACATTTTATCGCAGAAAGTCGCAAAAATACTCTTTATAAATTTAATTACCATAAAAGGTATCAAATAAAATAACATTATAAATGTGTAAAAAATGGGAAAAAAAGATTTGGCAATTTTTTTGGAATTGGACATTTTTAAAATGTCCATTTTTGATATATTTGATAAAGTTTATAAAAATAGATGGTAATTCTCTTTTTAATACTTTATTACCATAAAAGATGTTTAAAAAAACTTTATAGAATATAAAAATTTTTAATTCTTGGATTTTTAAAATAGAAAATTTACGAGAAATACAACAAATACAACAAGTTATATCGTAAATATCGTATTTTTAAATTTTTATATAATTTCAAATTTATACATAATTGCAAACAGTATCAAAAAACAGTAATTTTAAAATCAAATAATTAGTTTTTAAAAATACAACAAAATAAAACAATTTCTCGCAAATAAATTTAAACAATAAATATAATATAATATAATATACAACAATATAAAATGGATATATCGCAAAATAAATCGTATAAATATATTTGCATAAAATGTAATTACAAAACAGATAATAAAACAGATTTTAATAAACATATTTTAACACTTAAACATAATAATACAACAAAATACAACGAAAATATCGCAAAAAATGCAAACAAATTTATATGTAATTGTGGTAAAATGTATCCATTTAGATCATCATTGTATAATCATAAAAAAAAATGCACATTTATAGAAAACAAAGAAGAATCAAATTTAATGGTTAAAAATGATGAAAAATCAGAAACCAATGAAGAATTAAAAGAATTAGTATGTAAGCTTATAAGAGAAAATAATGAAATAAAAAATACTGTTTTAAAAGAAAATAGCGAATTAAGAGCACAAGTAAGCGAATTAATACCAAAAGTAGGAAATAATAATAATACTCTTAATCAAAAATTTAATATTCAAGTATTTTTAAACGAAAAATGTAAAAATGCCATAAATATGAATGATTTTGTAAAATCGATTGAAATCAGTACTGAAAATTTAGATTTCACAAAACAAAAAGGCTTAGCAGAAGGTTTAAGTAATGCAATAGTAGAAAATATGAATAAATTAAGTGTTTATCAAAGACCAATGCACTGTACAGATACAAAACGTGAAACACTATATATAAAAGATGAAAACACTTGGTCTAAAGATAATTCTAAAGAAAAATTAAAAAAAGCAATAAAAAATGCTTCTTCAAAAAACTATAATGCATTGCAAAAATGGAGAGAAAAAAATCCAGATTTTTTAGAAAATGATGATAAAAAAGATTATTTTGTTCATGTTATTTCAGAAATAGGTAAACCAACAGATAGAATAGATGATAAAATAATAAAAAAATTATGTAAAGAAACCTATATTAAATCTATTAACGAATAAACATAATAAATATAAAATATTATATAATTTATAATATTTTATGACTTTTTTAGTAAATATTCCACGACCATTTACAATTGAAGCAATGAATAAATTGGCAGAAGTAGACTATAATGTTGCAACAAGAGTAAGTGAATCCGTTGCTGAAACAGTAAAATGGGCATATATTCATGACCAACCATGGATAGCACATTATGCGGTAGAAGGATTACAAATGCTTGATGGGTTTGGTAGTATATTAATAGCAATTGTTGTATATATTGTTAATCATACTTCGTAATATTTGTATTATTTAATATTTTATCTAATAACGATTTTAAGAATTTTTTTGGTTTTTTCCCACTTCTTAATGCATCATCACGCTCTTTAATACTGTTATATGCTTCAAAATGATATGGAATAATATCTAGATCACTTAAAATATAAAATAATGCACTACTATAAAAAATTGTTTGTGCAACATTTCTAATTTTTGAACGAACCGGATCTTCCGGTAAAACATAAACAGGCATATTACCATTTTTATCCATTGCATCGATTAATAATTGTGGAAAATTTTTATCCTTTACTAAACACACCCATCTATGTCCTTGTTTAGTTGTGGCAATAACACAGTCATGCTGAACAGCTATTTGTAACGAAAAAATTGTTTTATTTTTGATATTTTCTAATAAATCATCATAGCTTATTATCTTTTCAACTGGTGGGGGGACTAATCCATAAATAGACCAATAAGAAAATGGATCATCTTTGTTATTTTCTAAATTATTAAAAGTAGGTGATAATTGAAATATAGTATGTTCTTCGGTTAATATATTTGCATTAGTTATTGTGGGCATTAATAAAGAACCACAAACAATAGAACGACGCGATATTTTACTTAATTGATTAGTTTTTAAAGCATTAATGTTTATAAAATTTGTAGTAATAAACAAAATTTTAATAATAAAATTCATATTTATTATATATTTTATTATTAAGTATTTAAATTTATTTATACTTTATTTATAATTTCTCCTTTCAATGGTTCTGCATTTTGTATCAATAAATAATCTTTATTCGGTTTTTTTATTGAACTTACTAATCCACAAACACAAGTCATAGTAAATAATATTAACAAATAATTATAATTTATATTATTGATAATAGAGTCAAACATCTTTTCATCAACAATATAGTAATTCTGAATAGTATATAAATTCTTTTCAAGTTCCATTTTATATATATATTAATAATAAAATTTTTATATAATTATTTAAAAAAATAAATAATTATATTTTAAAATTTTAAGCCTGATGGCGGTTTCGAACCACCGACCTTCGCATTACAAGTGCGACGCTCTACCACTGAGCTAATCAGGCATATTTGGAGTCACTGGGGGTCGATCCCAGGTCTTTTCCTTGCAAAGGAAATGTTCTTCCGTTGAACTATGACCCCAAATAAAAAAAAATGGGCTGACCGCGGATCGAACGCAGGACCTTGAGATCTTCAGTCTCACGCTCTCCCAACTGAGCTATCAGCCCAAAAACGCCGGCAACAGGATTCGAACCTGTGCTCCCATTGGGAACTAGATTTCAAGTCTAGCGCGATAGACCACTCCGCCATACCGGCATAAAAAAAACGACACCGACGAGACTCGAACTCGCGCTCCCTGAGGGAAATGGATTAGCAATCCATCGCATTACCAACTCTGCCACGGTGTCTGAATGATTGTACAATCATTAATATAATACTTAATATATATTTAAGTTAATTTAAAATTAAATATATTTAAAATTGATTGTAATAACCATATTTAAAATTAATTTATTAAAATCATAAAATGGAAGAAGAAGAATGGCGAAAAATTGATGGAACATTAAATCATTATGTATCTAATTTGGGTAATGTTAAGAATTTTGGAACAAAAAATATATTAAAACAACAAAAAGATAAAGGTAATTATTGTTATGTATCATTTAGAATACCTAATTCAGGAAAAAAACTTTCTAGAAAACAAGTTCATAGATTGGTTGGACAAGCATTTATACCTAATCCTGAAAACCTACCACAAATTCATCATATTGATAATAACCCATCTAATAATAATGTTAATAATTTAATGTGGGTTAGTAATATTGAAAATTGTCAATCTAAAAATAAAAGTTGTAACATCGGTTATATTTGTATTTATAGACATCCTAATATAGAAACTATATATTATCAAGCTGGATTAAAAAATTATGGAAAAAGTTATCAAAAACGAAGCAAAGACAAAGAGATTTGTGAAGAATGGTTAAAAAATCGTAGATATGAAATAGAAAATGAGTTAGAAATAACAAAAGATAAAATATATTAATAATATATTTTTATATAATATTATTAATGTCTTATTTTGTTTATTTTATTAAATCTACAAATGAATCCACTTATATAGGTGCAACAGTTGATTTAGATAAAAGAATTAGACAACATAATAAAGAAATTAAAGGCGGTGCAACTGCTACATCCATAAAAGTTTCACAAGGAGAAGTATGGTCTTATCATTGTTATGTTGAAAATTTCCCCACATGGAATGAAGCATTAAAATTTGAATGGAGATGGAAACAAATTTCAAGAATGTTACAAAAGAAAAATCCATCACAACATCCAATAGAAAAACGCATGGAAGCACTTAAAACTCTATTAAATTTAGATAAACCCACGTCTAAAGGAATGTTATATAGTGAATATGAGAAAAAACCAAATGTAGTTTATATATAATTAACTTTTACAATACTTAACATTAATACTAATAAACAAATTAATTCTATTTTATAATATTTTTCTTTATCTTCTAAATACATCATATACATAAAATTATCATACGACGATATTAATCTAAAAACTAACATAGGATGTTTTAATTCAAAATTAATATAAGGTATTGCAACACTTAATGTTTCTGACAAAGTGATAGCTAATAATGGATTTTCAGGATATAATAATGTGCTTGTTAATACTCTGGATGAACGAATTAATGGAACTAAATACATATATATTTAAAAAAAATACTTTTAAATAAATATAGTATTTATTTAAAATAATCTAAACCAAGAACTGATATAAATAATAATAAACTACATATTTCCGCTTGGTTATGTAGATTATTTAATTCATGATATTTTTGTATATAATAATTAGCAAAATAAGGTTGATACATCATAGCCATTATTGTTCCCAAAATACGTGGAAATAAATCAGGTTTTAATATTGGTCCAATTACACTTATTACTTCTGATACAGCAATTGCTTGTAATGGATGTTCAGGATATATTAAACAAGCAGCTATTGCACGATTCGCACGAATTAAAGGAACTAAATACATAATATAAATAAAAATAAAAAATTAGTTTTAACTTTATTTATATTAACTATTAAACTATGCAATAAAGCATTTATTGTATTATACATATATTGCCATTTTCATCACTATAAGACAATTTTTTCAATCTATAATTTTTCTTTTTTAATGTAAAATTAATTGTTTTAAGACAACATTCACATGGTTTTGCATTCATTAATTTGTTTCCACTATTGTTTGTTCTAAAAACTATCAAATTAATAGGACAAACTTTTTCTGATTTTTTAAGACGATTTACACAATCTACTTCAGCATGAATACAATCATTATTTGTGGCGCTTGCTTTATTATTTAGATTATATTGGTTGTGGCCAAACGCATAAAACGCACTGATGATTTAACTTTGGTGAGAACGCTACACAACCAATTTTTGCTTTTCCATTATCCTTATTCTCAATTTGAGCGCGCAAAGGAATATAGGTATTCAAAATATTCTGCAAAACCATTATATAATTCTTTATATACTAATTTCTATAACACCATATTCATTATCAATTTTTTTTTGAATGTCATGTGCAATAATTAAAGCTTTACCTCTATCTCTAGTATATTTATTAATATGGTTATTATTGATTAATAATTCTTTTATATATAATATATTAAATTGAGTATCCATACATAAATTTGGTAAAACATAATATTTATATTTATATTTTGCAACTGCAATTACGTTGTTTTTTTTCATATAATTTTATATTTTTATATTAAATAGTATTTATTATTTAATATAAAATAATTTATAAAAGACACTGAACAATGTCATAATAAAAATCCAATATATGAGAACCACTAGAATCACCTATTTGAGTAAATTGAATAATCATTAATACTAAAAATTTTTTAGTTTCAACTTTTAAATAATCATTTTCTAAAACGCTAGTTACCAATTGACTATTTGTATTTAATACAAAATGCGATATAGAATCCATTTGTGGAAAAATACTTGACATTTTTTTAACTAATAATTCACTTTGATCATGATTAAGTAAATTAGTACATTTACATAACAAAGAATCAGAATCTAGATCAAGCATACTTATTTGTTTTGGTTCATTGTTATTATTTTTTAACATCGGTTTTTGAATAGTAACAGGACTCATTACATAAGGCTCACATACACTAAAACTATTAAATAATAACAATGCTTTTAATATAAACTTAAGCATATTATTATAATAATATTTTATCTTAATATAAAAACTATTTGCGAAATATATATTTTTTTACATATGTCTAAATATTATATTTTGAATATTTCCATGCATTTGTTGTGTACCATTATTTAAATCACTTACAATTGTTTGTTGTCGTGTTACACCATTTATTGTTTCATTAATTGTTTCAACTCTTTTACCATTTACAATAGATATTGAAGATGATCGAACTACACTATTTACATGTGTTGGCATATTAATTGAAACATTCATTCCATGTAATCCATTCATAAAAATATCACTTTGACCCATATTCATATCTTGGAATATTTGATTAAATATTTCATGTGGATCTATGGAACCGCGTCTAAAATTACCTTGAGCAAAAGAAGGCATATGTTTTTCTTTATTTGTTAAAACATCATATGCATCTGCTATTGTTTTAAATTTTTCTTCTGCTTCTTTTTTTTCTGGTTCTGTTTTATTGCATTGTTTATCGGGATGATATTTAATAGCTAATTTTTTATATGCCTTTTTTACTTCTTCATCTGTTGCATTATTTTGTAAATCTAAAATTTTATAATAATTTTCAAACATTTTTTATTTTATATTAAACAATAAATATTTTTAATATAAAATAAAAAATTGATTATAATTATTTTATTTTATTTTATAAATCATTAAATAAAATAATTATTATGATAGCTTATCTAAAAAGTTTCGTATATGATGATTTAGATATTAATAAATATTCAAAGATTTTAGAATTTGTACCTAAACACGAAGAAAAGATTATTGATATGGTATTTGCTGACGAAGAATTAATTTCACATATTAGGCAATTTTGTATTAATGAAAAAACTAATAAATTTGTTATTTCATTATCTGGTGGCATTGATTCAATGGTTTTAATTAGTATTATTCAAAATCTAGGCTATGAAGTAGTGGGTGCGCATATTAATTATAATAATAGATTTGAAACAAAAGATGAAGAAGAATTTTTAAAGTATTGGTGTTCAAAAAATGATATTAAATTATATATTAAAAATATTGATTCTATTAAGCGTAGTAATACTAAAAGAAGCGAATATGAAATTATTACCAAAAATATTAGATTTGGTTTTTATAAAGAAGTATTAAAAAAAGAAAATTGCATTAATATGCTATTAGCCCATCATAAAGATGATATTGTTGAAAATATTTTTGCAAATGTGTGTCGTGGTAGAAATATTCTAGATTTAGCAGTGATTAAAGAAAAAGCATGCATTGCTGGTGTTAATATTGGAAGACCAATGATAAATATTTATAAAAACCCAGTTTATGAATTTGCTGAAAAATATAGTACTCCTTATTTTAAAGATACCACACCAGAATGGTCTGTGCGTGGAAAATATCGTAACCAAATTGAACCATTAATTGAAGATACATTTACCAAAAATGTAAAGGATAATCTATTAGGATTAAGTCGGCAGTCACAAGAATGGAACAGTCTAATCAATATGCAAATTATTGAACCTTTTATGGAAACAATTAATTGGAATAATGAACCAACAAAATTAGGTGTAAGTTTTGATATTAGTAACTATAGAAATCATCCATTATGTTTTTGGAATATTATTTTTGCAAATATATTTTATCATTTTGATAAAAATTGTCCATCGCGTAAAGGTATTCAAACTTTTATGAATATTATTAAAGAAAACGGAGTTTGTTTTGCATCGGTTTCAAATACTTGTATTTGTTATGTAAAAAATAGTAATATTAAAATTACTATTAAAGATTAAAATAAGATAACACTATTTATTAGAATATAAAAAATTGAATTAATATTTTTTTATTTAAAAGATTATATTAAAAGATTATATAATATAAATGTCGCTACCAATATGTATTAGACGGATTAATAGAGAAATTAAAAATTTTCATGATGAAAAATACATTACTACTTATTTTAATAACTATAAAAAATACTTTGAAAACCTAGATATAAGTTTAATATTTTGTGATGATGATACTATTAAACATTATTTAGAAATAATAGATAAAACAAGTAAACAAATATTATTAAGATTAATAATACATAATGAATATCCATTTAAACCTTATAAAGTTTTAAGTTATCATTTATGTGGTAATAGTGATAAAAACTATAGTAAATATATTTCAGAATTAAATAGTAAAAATAAAATATATAATACTGAAGTTTTGAATTTCTTTTATAAAATTCAATATAATAAACCGAAATTTTTAAATTTAGATTCTAATTCTTGTTATTGTTGTGTTAGTTGTACTTGTCCATCTATATGGCATCCTGGATTAACATTAAATATAATGTTAATAGAATATTTAGAAATGACTTTTATAAATAAATATAGTAAGCCTTATAATTATTTAATTTTGGAAAATATTTATAATCAACTATTTGAAAACTATTTTAATAAATTACCAAATGAAATAATAGAAATGATTTTTAATTATATGCATACTTAATATAGTATTATATAATACTATATTAAGTAATATGGTATTATATAATACCATATTAAGTAATATGGAATACCATTGGGCATATTTATCATTTTGTGAATTATTTATTACATCATTTAGTTTAATAGTAACCAAATATTTAACAAACAGTGGTTTAAGTATTGAAGCATTAATTGCTATGATTTATATTATAGTTGGAATTGCAGGAATAATATATTTAATAAATCATAAAAAAGATTTGCAAAAAATTTTAGATAATCTTACACTTGGACTAATAGTTTTAATGATAACTTCTTGTCTTTTTAGAGTATTTGGTTCAGTAATTATGGCAAAAGCAATTCATTATGCGCCAAATATTAGTTATTGTCATTTAATTGTTAACTTAAATGTTATTATAACAATATTAGCAAGTTACTTTTTATTTAATCAAAAAATAAATTCAAAAACATTTGCTGGTATAATTATAAGTTTATTTGGTATGAGTATGGTTATTTATTATAGTAATGAATAAATAATAATTTTATAATATATATATAAAAATGCATGATTTATGGTTATTATTAGCATTAATGGCGGCAATTGTTACTGCTGCTGGTACCGTTTTTTTAAAATTAGCGGATAAAACAAGATATAATAATAATATGATTTTAGCTTTTACATTTTTATTTATGGGAATTTTTTCATTTTTATATTTATTATATGAAAAAAATTTAACTTATGATACTTTAACAAATTTTGATAACAAATTTCTAATAATTATAATTTCTTATGCATTATTTATAATTTTAGAATTTAAACTCATGATAACTGCAATGAAATATAGTCCAAATATAGGATATACCCGCACTTTAATGAATTTAAATATAATAATAACATTATTTATTAGTTATTTTATTTTTAAAGAAAATATAAATAAAGAATGCTTTTTTGGAATCTTATTATGTATAATAGGAGTTTCAATTATTGCACAATATTATAAAAAATAATAACCAATAACCAATAACCAATAACCAATAACCAATAACCAATAACCAATAAATATAAATTATTCGTATATTATAATATGAATAATTTATGGATTTTACTATCATTTTTGATTATGATTTTAACTGCATCAAAAGTAATTTGTATGGGTTTAATAAGTAAATTAAATTATAATAAAGACATTATGTTGTGTATGGTTTATATTTTAATAGGTATTTTTGCTTTATTTTATGGCACCTATTTATTTAACACCTTACCATATAACGAATTTAATAAAATTAAAAAAATGAATATTAAAGAAATAAGTATTTTTATAATATTTGCATTATTAAAAATTATAACAACAGGAACAGTTATATATACATTTGCTATTGCTCCAAATATTGCATATAGTCATAGTATTGTTAATTTAAATATATTAATTACTATAATAGCAAGTATTGTAATATTTAATCAAAAAATAAATAATATGACATTATTTGGTATGATATTATCTCTTATAGGTATTATTATTATGCTTAATTATTCAAATAAATAAAAGATAAATTATTAGTATTATATAATATGAATAATTTATGGATTTTTTTAGCATTTGCTTCTATGTTTATTAGTGGATTTAGTGTTATAAGTTTGAAACTAATTGATAAAAGTAATTATAATAATATATTATTTTTACTATTGACATATATTTTTATGGGACTGTTTGCATTTTGTTATATACTTCAAGATAAAAAAATGAAGACCAATTTTTACAATAGTTGCGATAAAAAATTATTTATATTTACTATATCGTTTGCTATTTTACTTATAATTAATAATATTGTAATGCAAAAAGCAGTATCAAACAGTCCAAATACTAGTTATACACATATTATAGTAAATTTAAATATATTAATAACATTGTTATCAGGTTATTTTTTATTTAAAGAACGTTTTAATATAAGATGTTTATTTGGTATATTTTTATGTTTGTTAGGAATAATAATTATTACTTATTATTCAAATAATTAATCTTCTACATCTTGTAATACTTCTATATCTTGTAATACTTCTACATCTTGTAACACTTCTACTATTGGTTCGCTTATTAATTCAACATTTTTATTTTCATCCTTATTCACAAAATTATAAATTTGTAGAGCCAACCAGTCCAAATATTCATCTAATACTTCTTGTTCTCTTATTTCATTCCCTTTACTTAATGTTGTATGCATTAGATCACTCCAAATAGTATCTAATACATCACTATGTCCATAATTTTCAGCAGTTTCTACTATAACACTTAATGAAGGATTTGATTGCTCTAATTTTTTAATATTTACACCAAAAGCAGGAATAAATGGTATTTCAAATTTTGGAAAAAGCGATCCCTTATATGATTTACCAGCATTTAAAATTAAAACATCATCTAAATGATTTAAAATTGTTTCTTTATCTGAAAAAACCGAAAATACTGAATTATCAAATAATTTACTGTTATCAACTGGGTCTAAAAACACTGCTTTATTTATTTTTTTTTGCTTATTAATAGTTTCAATCGCATTAACATAACCAGAAGAATGAGTCAATGGAATTAATGCTTTATATTCGTCTCTAATATCATATAAAAATTCAGTAGTGGCACTATTTTCAGAAGGCACAACATTAACAGAAAAATTATAATTGTTTAATGCTTTAATAAAATTACTGTAAATATCACCAGGAATTAATGCATTTGCTCCTGTATAAAAAATCAATGCATTCATATTTTTTCTTTCAATGTCAATTGGTTCATATACTTTTACAATTTGATTTTCATATTTTCTTTTAAATACATTTACCGGTACATTTAAAAGAAATCCTTGCGCAATTGATAACAACACAAATAACAGTCTCATATTATAATATATTTTATGTAAATGTTTTTATATTAATAATTTAAAAATAAATTAATACTTATTATTAACTTATGGTTGACGAAACTTATGATATTAGCATTTATAAAAAAGCGTTAAAAATAAATGGTTATGCTATTATTCCAAATGTTTATAATAATAAAGAAATAAATGAATATATTGATCTATTTATCAAATGGCATAATGATGTGCCAAATTTAACCGATTTACATAGTTTAATTGATTATAATGGTATTTATAAACACCACCAAGTAGGACATCAAAGATTTGCTTGGTTAGCACGTACTAATCCAAAAATTTTAAACATATTTAAACAATTATGGGAGACAGAAGAATTGGTTAGTGGCTTTGATGGTTGTTGTAATTATCCAAGTGATTATGTTGGAACGGATAGATACTGGATACATACGGATCAAAGTTCAAGAAAAAAAGGGTTATGTTGTTATCAATCGTTTTTAAGTTTAACAAATAATAGCGAACGAACATTAGTATTGTATAGTGGAAGCCATTTATTACACGAAGATTATTTTGAAAAAATGGAAATAGATGAACCACATAATTGGCACGTAATTGACAAAAGTTATTTTAATGCAGCACTAGAGGCTACAAAAATAAAACTACACATTAAAGCTGGTGATTTGGTAATTTGGGATTCACGCACTTTTCATCAAAATAGTTGTGGGCCAGAAGATTGCATGGAAGAACGTTTAATACAATATTTGTGTTATTTACCGCGAGATCATGAAGATAATACAGAAAAACAAAATAAAATGCGTAGAAAATTTTATGAAAAATTGAGAACAACAAGTCACTGGCCTTATCCAATGAATGCAGTACCAGAACAAGCAAATTTTTATAATCATTATAATCCTGAAAATGAGATTTATATTGATTATGAAAGTTTACCAAAACCAGATTTAGATGACATGAAAGAAGAAATAGAAAAACTATTATAATTAAAAATTTTTATAAAACAAATAAAATAATATTATAGAACTAATCAAAAGTAAATATAAATCACTATTTTTATATTTTTTCAACTCTTTTTTGATTTTATTTTTATATTTGGATAATAATAATGCAAATGCAATTCCTATTAATGAACCTATTATAGTTTGTTCAATAGTATGACATTTAATTAATACACGAGAATACATTACAAATAACATTGTAATTATAAATATAAAAGAACCAAAAATAGTTATAAAATTATTATTTTTGTTGTTATTTTTGTTGTTATTTTCTAATAAAAATAATATACCCAAAGTTGAAAAAAAACCAGCTGATTGAGAATGTCCAGAAGGCATTCCATATGATTTTGGATATATTGGATTACAAGGTTTGAATGAACAACAATTTTTTGCACCTTTTGGTCTAATTCCTTTACCTAATAATGGAATATTTTGTTTTCCAAATAATTGTGAAAATACATTATATTTTAAAAAACTATTTAATTTGTGGTTTAAAAATAATCCAATAAAAAATATTAAAAAATCAATATTTAAAGTAAAAAAATAAGAAAAATATAATATAAATATTTGAAATAAGTCTGCTGCTCTTGCTATATTTAATAAATATTCCATATATATATTAAAATCATTTAAACTTATAAAAACAATTAATTAATATATAACCGCAATGTTTTTTAGTAGTCCAAAGTTTTTGAAACTTTTTTATAATGCTCTTTTGACTGGAATGCCGAGTTTAACATATAATCCATTTAATAAAAATACATTACATGCACCTTTTGTTGTAAATGAATATTCAACATATATTAATTATAAATTAAATGAATCACAAAAAGAATATATTAATAATTTTTTAGATAATAATACTGATGGTTTTGAGTTATTACCATCATCATTATTAAATGATGATTCAAAAGAATATTTTTTAAGTATTAATATTTATAATTGTAGTAGTCCATTATTTGATTTTATTAGCGATATTATACCAAGTAGATGCGAAATTAATGTATATGTTAAAGATAAAAATGATATTCAAGGAACATTAATAATAGAATATGCATCAAATATTTTATCATTGGATCCAGATAATTTATTTAAATCAAAATCAGAACTTAAATTTGATACAGATCATGAATTAGTTTATGGTATTGTTAAAGATAGTAATTTTGAATTAAAATTTAATTACAATAGATTTTTAGATACAATAATTCATAACAAAATAAGTTCAAATTTAATAAAATTCACTGATAAAGTGTTTTATAAAAATGGATTATATGATAAAGTTTATTATGATTCGTCATTGATTCATAATAAAATAATAAATGTAAACGATTATGAAGTTTATTTTAAATTTTTTGATATGGAATTTAATAAAGTAGATAATATATTTTATTTTGAAGAACAAATACATTTTGTAGGTGGGATGTGGTATAATTTAAATACAAATTTTTAGAATGTGTTTCCAGTAAAAACTCTATAAAAAGTATAAATAGCAAAACATATTATTTAGATAAAAAAAATTATTTATAATATAATTAAATTATTAATGACTTTCATAAATAATTTAATAATTAAGAAAAATGTTATTCCGTTAAAAAGCAATATTTTAATGTTAAATATTTTGAATAATACTAATTCTATTAATAATAAATTTTATAATCCAATTATTGGTAGTAATTTAGGTATTCCATTGAATTTATTGCAATATATATACATCAATACGTATTATCAAGAAAATTTAATAACTCCCAAATTAATTGCGTTACAATTTGCGATTGGAATATTTACATATGGAAGTGATCGTTTAATTGATGCTTTACAATATTCTGATACTTCAAATTATAGCATAGATAAGATAGATTATTATAATTATTTAAAAAAAAACAAAAATTTTAATATTTTAACAATTACATTAAGTTATTTTTATATATTTAATTTATTAATTGATAATCCAAATACATATCCATTATTAATATTATTAACATCTACAATATATTATAAAAATTTAAAAACAAGTTACGGAGAATTTAAAGCAATATATATTGGATTTTTTTGGACTATAGGAACAATAATTTTACCAAGCGTATTAATTTCAAATAATTATGAAATATTAAAAGAACCAACGATTATTTTACCAAGTATTTTAAATATGTTTGCATCAAGTAATTTATTAGATATTAAAGATATAGATGAAGATAAAAAAGAAAATATTAATACAATACCTGTTATTTTTGGTAAAAATACTGCAATATCTATGAGTCATATAAGTATAATTTTAGCAATATTAATATATTTTAATAATGAAAATTTTTATAATAATATTTATTTATCTTTGTTATATGAGGGTCAAAGTTTTGGATCATTTTTTTTAAATTTTAATAATACAAACAATAAATAAAAATTTTCTAAAAAATATAATATTTAATAATATTATAAAAATGTCTGGTGGTTTTTACATTACTATTAGCGGTGATCACAACGATTCAGATTTAGTTTTAGGTTCAGAATCAGGTTTAATTAAAGAGGAACATCCAGCTGTTGCAGTTCCTGGCCCTGCTGGTCCCGCTGGTCCTGCTGGTCCTGCTGGTGTTGCTGGTGTTGCTGGTGTTGCTGGTGTTGCTGGTGTTGCTGGTGTTGCTGGTGTTGCTGGTGTTGCTGGTGTTGCTGGTGTTGCTGGTGTTGCTGGTGCTGCTGGTGCTGATGGCGCTGATGGTGCGGACGGTTCAAGTGCTGATGTAGATGATTTATCAGCAAATTTATCTACTTTAGTATCTAGAGTTGATGTAATTGATAGTTCATTATCGTTTTTATATAGTCAACAAACGGATGCACCACCTTTCGTAGATAACTCTCCGGTTGCTATTGATGTCGAACATACAGCAAATAATCCACCAACTGATTCTCAACTTGCATTAGTTCCGGAACTTAATTTAACATTACCAAAAGATTCAGCAGGTAAATATCCAACAAGTGTATCTGTAACAGATGGTTCTTATAATATTATCTTTGCTGATGCAAAAGGTGTTACTTCAATAAAATCAAAACGTCATATTGACTTTAGTCAAGTAAATAGTTCATCATATGTAAGATTTGAAGTTAGTGATAAAAAACAACATTTTATCTATGATTTACCTGTTAATGTTGTAGATACAACTCCACCTGTATTAAGTGGTCTCGGTAATCTATTATTATCAGATGTTAGTGCTCGTCCAGTAGATCCATCGGGAGTAGTTCAACCAAAAAAATTTGTAGACTTTAGTTCGGTATTATTAGGAGGTGTTACTGCTAATGATGAAATAATTGGTGATGTAAGTAATAGTATTGCTTTAGCAAATCCAAATGAATTATTTAATCAAGGTAATTATGAATTATTAGGAGATGCATATAGTGTTGGTGTAACTGCAAGTGATGGTGTAAACACAGTTGTTGAACAAAGAAAAGTAGTAATTTCTGATAAAAATATTGTATATTTAGTAGGTGAAAACAATATTCAAATTGATGCATCATTAGGTGCTGTATATATTGATGCTTCCCATAATTCAACAGATAAATGGTTTACTAATTTAGCAAGTGGATTACTGTTAAATAATGCAACAGATGTTGATGTATTAGTTAATAGCAGTGCAGTTGTAATGAATGTATCAGGAGAATACAATGTTTTAATTAATGTTAAAGATAAAGCTAGTGATTTATCATTTAATGCAGTAAGAAAAGTAATAGTAAGTGACGATACTTCTCCGGTAATAACTATTCCACAAACTGGTGTTTCAAATGGTGTATTAATGTTAAATTATAGTGATGTATCAAATGTTACATTAGCGTCAAAAATACCTGCGGCAACTGCTTTTGATAAAGCAGATGGTGCTTGTAGTGTAAATGTGTTAGTATATGTAGATGGTTCAACTACATTACTTAATCCATCAGATGTTTCATTAAACGTATTTGGTAAATCATATGATATTGTTTATGATTCATCGGATAATGCTGGAAACTTATCGAGTGAACCATTAAAAATTACTGTAACTGATAATCAAGCACCAACAATTAGTTTAGCAAATAAAACAGATTTAGAGGCACGTTTATCACCACAATATAGTGATGCATCTGATGCTCTTGTGCCTGTTGTAAGTGATAATTATTTTGCGGATGCATCATTAGTAATTGCTGAAGTTAGTGGAAATGTAGATGTTACAACACCGGGAAGTTATGTATTAGAATTTTCAGTAACTGATCCTCTTGGAAATGTAGGAACAGGTACAAGAACAGTTACAGTAGTAGATACAACACCACCTGTTATTACATTAGCAAATCCTAATTTAACATTTGCAAAATTAATAAATGACTTTAATTATTTAGAACAAGGTGGTAGTGCTGTTGATATTGTTGTACCAGATATTTCATTAGTTGTAACTGTATTTGAAATGTCGGGTGGTAGTCAAGAAGTTGCATTAACTGCTGATCCATCAAATAGCGCATATTATCCTGGTTTATGGAGAGTTCAACCAGATATATCAAATGGTGTTATTGTAAATAATGGTAAAGGAAAATCAGGTCATTATAAAGTAAAATATAACGCAACAGATGGTGTTAATGCTGCAAGTGAAATTGTAAGAAATATTTATATTTTACGTGATGTAGAAAATCCAACTATTGAAGTAAGTGGTGTTGTAAATGTTCAAGTTGGTTCGGATCCATCTGGTGTAGCAATAATGGGAGATGTATCAGGTATTGAGTTAGAATCAGGACTAGTTACAAGCGCTGCAGATTTCATTACACAAGCATCAAGTAAATTAGGTTACTATAGTTCTGATTATATAATGATAAATGATTCAAATTGGTTACCAAGTGAATTAACATTAGTAACTGATTTAAGCACCGCAACTTTAACAGATAATTCATTTGTTTTAATAGGTGATTTTTCTGAAACTATTACAGTTACAGATCCAGATAATAATAGTGCAAATGTTTTCCGTAGAATTAAAGTAGTAGATAGTGTAGGACCATCTTTTACTTTAGCGGGTGACGGATTAGATTTAAATAATCGTCTTGTTTTAAGTTCAACAAGTGAAGCAGGTAATAAATTTGCGGATATATCAAACGTAATACAATCAACAAATAATGCTGATGTAAATTCATGGTTAACAGTTCCAGACACCACAGTTACGAGTTCATTAATAGGAGAAGTAAATATTGAAGTAGTTGGTGTTGATATTAATGGTGTTTCGTCGCAGCCACAAATGAGATATGCTCTTTTCATTTAAATAAAAACTATAGATAATTAATTTTTATAAAATAAAATAAAAATTAATTAAATATAATATTTAAAAAAATTATAAATATTATATTTATTATGAATAGACCTTCTAGAAGCCCGAGTCCTATATTGGATTTTAATGAATATAAAAAAAAATTAATAGTTGAAACCAATAATTATTATCCGAATAATGTACCAATAACTTTTATAATTTTTGCTTGTATAAATATAACAGTTTTTATTGGTTATTTATGGAATAATATTATGCATTCTTGATTTCCAACAATCAATATTGACTTTTTTTGCAACATTATTGTCAAAATCTTTAGAAGCAAAATTTGCAATAATCACAATAAGTTCATTTGGTAAATTTATTCCTATTAAAGATTTAAAATAAAAATCATAACGTATATTCATACTAATAGAACGACGAAAACAAACCATACAACCATAATTTTCATCACCTATAACATCCGTTTTACATTTATTACAAGGATGCCAAGGACTCATTATATTATTACTTTTTTAATTAATAATATAATTTATATAAAATAATTTTAATCAATTTTATATTTAATCTACTTCATCAATATTTGGACCGCTTGGCATATCAGATACATCTGGCATTCCTCCTGGCATTCCTCCTGGCATTCCTCCTGGCATTCCTCCTGGCATTCCTCCTGGCATTCCTCCTGGCATTCCTTCTCCGCCACCCATTGAAGCCATCATTTTTTCTTGTAATGGCTTCATTGCTTCTTGGAATTCTTTTAATCTGCTTTCATATTCTTCTTTTGATGCCATTGCATTAGAATCTAACCAACTTGTAGATTCATCAATGATTTTAGTTAAATCTGTTTTAAGCTGTTCATCAACTAATGATGCCATTTTTTCATCACTTAATGTTGATTTCATTTGATATACTAAATTTTCATAACTATTACGTGAATCAATGGTTTGTTTAGCATTTTCATCCTCATCTTTAAATTTCTCTGCATCTGCTAACATTTTATCAATATCTTCTTTAGAAAGACGCCCTTTATCATTTGTTACTGTAATATTATCAGATTTACCAGTAGATTTTTCGCTTGCGGTAACTTTTAAAATACCATTTGCATCCAAATCATAACTGATTTCAATTTGCGGAACACCACGAGGCATTGGTGGAATTCCCTGTAAAGTAAATTCACCTAATTTATTATTATCTTTAGTAAATTGACGTTCTCCTTCAAAAACTTGAATTGTTACTGCAGGTTGATTATCTGCATATGTACTAAACGTTTGTGATTTATTTGTTGGAATTGTACTATTACGTTCAATAATACGTGTCATAACTCCGCCACTAGTTTCTACTCCTAGACTTAAAGGAGCAACATCAAGCAATAAAAGATCATCAATTTTTGAATCTTTTACACCAGAAAGTAAAGCAGCTTGAACAGCAGCACCATATGCAACTGCTTCATCTGGGTTAATAGATTTATTAAGCGCTTTTCCATTAAAAAAATCACTTAATTGATTTTGTATTCTTGGAATACGAGTTGAACCACCAACTAACACAATTTCATTAATTATTGATTTACTAACACCAGAATCTTTAATAACTTGTTCTACGGGTTCAAATGTTTTTCTAAATAAATCACCACATAATTCTTCAAAACGCGCTCTAGTAATTGAGCCAGCATAATCAATGCCGTCAAATAAACTATCAACTTCTATTGTTGCTTGAGTAGAAGAAGATAATGTTTTTTTTAAATTTTCACATGCACTTTTTAAACGACTAATAGCGCGTTTATTTTCACTTAAATCTTTTTTATGTTTTCTTTTAAAATCTTGAGTAAAATGATGAACTAAACGAGTATCAAAATCTTCTCCACCTAGTCTTGTATCGCCTGCTGTTGCTTTAACTTCAAAAACACCTTCATCAATGCTTAAAAGTGTTACATCAAAAGTCCCACCACCTAGATCATAAATTAAAATATGTTTTTCTGTACTATCTTTAGTTTGGTCTAATCCATATGCAATTGCTGCGGCAGTTGGTTCATTGATAATTCGTAATACATTTAATCCGGCAATAGCACCTGCATCTTTAGTAGATTGGCGTTGTGAATCATTGAAATAAGCAGGAACGGTAATAACTGCACTATCTACTTTTTCGCCTAAATAATCTTCTGCAATTGTTTTCATTTTTGTTAATATCATAGACGAAATTTCTTCTGGTTGAAAATCTTTTAACTCTCCTTTGTAATTTGCTTGAATAACTGGTTTATTATTTTTATTAATTACATTAAATGGAAAATGTTTAATATCACTTTGAGTAGAAGAATCATTATAAATTCTACCAATCAGGCGTTTTGCATCGTAAATAGTATTTTCTGGATTTTGAGATGCTTGATTTTTCGCCGCATTTCCAATTAAACGCTCACTATCAGTAAATGCTACATATGAAGGTGTTGTTCTCATACCCTGGTCATTTGCAATAATTTCACATTGACCATTTTTCCACACACCAACACATGAATAAGTTGTACCTAAATCAATACCAATAGCAACCATATATAATAAAATATTTATGGTTATCTTTTTAAATAATTAATATTATATTTTTAAAAATTATAACTTTTAAAAATATAATATTAAACTAATATTATGATATATAGTATTATATATCTTATTATTTTTCATGTCAAATAATATATCGCATACCATGTCCAATGATATATCCCATACCATACCCAATGATATATCATATACCATGCAACAAAAGATATCATATAAAACTTCCGAAAAATATATTTGCAACATTTGTAGTAAAGAACTTAAAACCCAAACTGCTTTAATTTATCACAAAAATAAAAAAAATAGCTGTGCAAATAACTATCCTTGTAAAATATGTAATAAAAACTTTACTGTAAAATTTCATTTAAAAGCACATATGTTAGATTGTGGTAAAATAATTGAAACATCATTACTAAATTCTCAAATAGATATAAAATTAAAAACATGTAAATTAAATGAAGACGTTGATGATATTGATTATAAAAAAGTATTAGAATATACTCCAGGTATGATTGTAAAATATGATAATTATGGAAAATTTGAATATGTTTCTAATGCATCAATTAATTTAATTGGTTATAGTCCATCAGAATTAACTGGTAAAAATGGTTACGAATTTATTTTAGAAGAAGATATTGATTATATCACAGAATTGCATAAAAAAATAATAAAAGAAAAGAAAGAAAATGCAACATTTTTTTTTAGAAGAGTATGTAAAGATAGTAGTATTAAAAAAATAATAGCAGAATGTAATACACTTTTTGATAAAGATGGGAATATAACAAATGCAATCTCTTGTGAAAGAGCATTATAATTTTAATATAATATTTTTTATAATATTATATTAAAATTATTTTCTAAAAAATTTATAAATTTTCATATAATAAATCATCTGGATTTAAACCACTAATAGTTGCAGAGCTTAATAAAGAGCATAATTTTTCTAATTTTCCAGTAACAAGTTTTAATTTATTATTACTAACATATAATTCATTTTTTAATATATTTAATTCCGAGTTTGTTTCTGTTGCTAAATTATTACTTTTAATTGCATAATTTTTTGCTAAAGATACTTCTGTAGCAATAACTGCCTCTTGAATTGAAGTTAAATTTGAACTACTACTCATTATTATAATATTATTATATAAAAAAATATATTAACAAATATTATATTATATTAAAACTAATAATATGGAAAATAATTTACAAAATACTATTGAAAATAATACTATTATAGATAATTCTAATAATATTTTAGATTTTAATGCATTAGAAAATGTTGTTATAAATAATGCTAATATAGTTATGCATAATAATGAAGAAAATGTATTAAATTTAAATGAAATTGATTTACCATTAGAAAGAAATATCCCATTTATTGTTCGTCAAAATGCTTTTGGAATTAATAGATAATTTAAAATGATGTTACTAATGTAGCAGAACTTCTAATATCAGCAGTAATAATCATTTTTTTTGTTACATTATTTTCTTTTACGAAACTAACTTCAGTATCTTTTAATACTACATGACCCATAGTATAACCATAATTTTTTTTTAAATCTTCAATCACTTTTGAAGTACCATAATATGTATGATTTAAAATTGATTCTTTGAAATTATGACCGAGCATAATGCATGGAGTTTCATTAATAAATCCAATATGATATTTATCCAAAACTAAAGTGATCATTGATTCGCATGTCGTTGTTGTCGGACTAACAATATTATTTGGAAATACCCATTCATTGTTTAATTTAATTGGATGCCATGGTGTAATAATTAATCCATTTTCTAAATGAACCATTTCACGAAGTTTTGTAGTAATTAGTGTTTCAACAATAGTTACTACATTCGCAGTTACCAAATTATTATTTTCATCAATTGAAATAATTGAATCACCCTTTTTTAAATTTTTAATAGGATTTTTGCTACCATCTGCCATTGTAATTTTACAGTTATTATGAAAACAACCACCTCCCATATCATTAAATGATGACATTGAAACTTGTGGTGCTGGTGTTCCATTATAACCTCGTCCAGAATATGACGAATTTCTTAGTCCTAATGAAGGTGTAGGAGGTGGCATAGTATCAAAAATATCACTTGCTTTATCTACAATATTTTCAAAAATAGTTCCACCAAATAGACAAGATTCATCTTTAAAATTTGGTTTAATTTGTTGATTTAAAGAACGAGAAAGCTGGTCTAAATAAAATTCTCCCCATCGCTTAAAATATACCATATTACTTACTGCTAGTTTGATTTGACCATCGTTTGAACCATCACCAATAAGATTTTTAATAAGACCCTGTGTTAAAATATCATTATTTCCACTTGTTTTTAATAATTGTTCTAATTGGTTAAAAATACTCATTGCTTCGTCGTTTAAAATACAACGATTAAAATTTAACATTTTTCTAATTCCATCTACAACATTGTAGCGATTAATATGAATATTTACATCATTATTAAAAGTTAATGATTCAATATAACTATTATTTACATAATATTCTTCACTTTTATAACATTGTCCTCCAATTTTATAAGTATAATAATAACTAAAATAATCTTCTAGTTCAGTATTTAATACAATATTTCTGGTTTGTCCTGTTTGAATAGTTCCAATATCATAAATTAATTCTCCATTAGTATCTTTTTGCATAGCATAATCGCCCATTACAATATCTTTGTTTAGTGCTTTTTTCTCAATAATATGTAATTGTACATTTAATGCAACAGTAGTAAGAATTGTTCCAATAAAATTGCAAAATACTGTTGCAATTAAATTACCATCTGGAATATGTCCATTTCCACCATTTGCATATTTTGCCATATCATATAATAGTTCAGGTTTAAGATTATATCCAAATCCAAAAGTATAAATAGGCGTTGTAAAATTCTTTGTTTTACGAAGACGTTTTAGCGTTTCAATTTCACCACGTGCGGGCGAAACATTTGGTTGTCCATCTGTCAACATAATAATTGCTCCATTACGCGACTTATCTTCGCGATCATCTAAAATTTTAATTGCTGTTTCAGTAGCACCCCAAATATTTGTTTGACCTCTGGGTTTAATAGTCTCAATTTTTGCTAGTGCAGTTGATTTGTTAATTTCTGTCATGATGATAAGATTAAATAAAATATCTACATTATTATCAAATATAATAACAGCTAATCTAGAATTTTTATCAAGAGTTTTGGCTACTGTTTTTGCGGAATGATTTACAATATCTTGAATACTAAAACCGGCTTCAATATTAGAACCAGTACTATCTTTTGCTTCAACTGGTGCTTGCATTGAGCCAGAACGATCAATAACTAATACAATATCTTGAGATAGATGACCAAATTCTAGGTCTTTTGGAAAAGATTCTTGATTAATACTGAAATTTAGCATAATTTGATTTTCATTATTTTTAAAAATGTTGTGGTCAATCTTAATATTAGACGTAGAAACTGATGCTGGTTTTCTATTGCTAGAAACTGTTCCGAATGCTCCAGCATGATATTTATCACATAGAAATCTAATTGAAGCATTTACTTTTAAATCATTTACACTCATTGGAGCGCGAGTTTGAGGTGAAATTCCTTTTTCATTTAACCAATGAACAATTGCAGAACGTTCATATGTTTGACCATCATTTCCTTGAACAGGATCAGTCATAATATCTTGGGTAATAGGGCAAGTAATAGAATCAATAATAGCATCAATATCCATCGTTGAAGTCATATATGTTTTTGTATACAAAAGATAATAATTAATTTTTTTTAATCAATTTTTTTTCTGCTTTAATTTAAATTTTAATTTTAAAATTTTTTTATATTTATTTCAAAATAAAATAAATATAAAATTGATATAAAAATTTTAATGATTTTAATATACAATAAATCTATAGTAATTTATGGAATCTGTTTTAACAGAAAATAGTAACAATAATTTAGAAACAACTTATGTAAAAGAAGTTTATGAAGAAATTGCACCGCATTTTTCAAACACTCGTAGTTATAAATGGTGTTGGGTAATAGATTTCTTAAATTCTTTAAAAAAAAGTTCTATTGTATATGATTTAGGATGTGGAAATGGGCGAAATATGGATCATGGAAGTTTAAAATTTATTGGTATCGATAATTGTGAAAGTTTTGTATCTATTTGTGAAAATAAAAAATTAAGTGTTATTAATTCAAATATTACTAAAATTCCTCTTGATAATAGTAGCGCTGATGCGATTATTTGTATTGCGGTATTTCATCATTTATCTAGTATGGAAAATAGAATCAAAGCACTATTAGAAATGAAAAGACTTGTTAAACCTGGTGGAAAAATTTTACTTTCTACTTGGTCTATTAATCAACCACAAAAAACACGACGTACTTTTAATAATTATGGTAATAATATTGTATTATGGAATAGTTTCGGTAAAATTTATGAGCGTTATTATTATATTTTTAAATTAGATGAAATTACAGAATTAATTAAAAGAGCCGGATTAATTATTTTAAATTATGAATATAGTTGTGGTAATGAAATTTTTAGTTTAATGAAAATTTAAAAAAAATTACTATTTTTCCAAAGTTTGAATTAATTTATATATAGTTTCAATATAATTTACATAATTTGTTATACTATTATAATCATTTTTTTCATTAAAGTTATTATAGAAATTATTTT
>Ga0257106_1000313_pt1 | contig 30152 bp, 17 predicted proteins | sample LP_taG_3_FD_190177 | JGI IMG/M metagenome (GOLD analysis project Ga0257106, IMG submission 190177) | Marine microbial communities from Northeast Subartic Pacific Ocean, Canada - LP_J_2011_P26_10m | ecosystem: Environmental > Aquatic > Marine > Oceanic | place: Canada: Northeast Subartic Pacific...
TCTTTTCCGTTGTCGTGGTCGTCGTCATCGTCGTCGTCGCTTACTTTGCCTCCTTTTTTGCTTTTACCGCCGGCTTTCTTCTTCGAGGACTTTTTTGCCGACGTGGAAACAATCTCCGCGCCCTCCTTCTTCTCCGCGATAGCAGCGGCACTTTTCTTGCCGCTCTTGGCATTATCATCTTTTGTCTCGTCCTTTTCCGACGGAGAGGAGGAAGTGGACGGAGTCTCTTTCTTTTCGTCGTGCAAATGCTCGACCAATTTCAGTAAAGTCTTCAACCTCGGACGCAAAGTTCGAAATTTCGTGACCGTGGCGTCTAAAATCTTCACCAAAAGAGCGCGCGCTTCGTCGGCGCTCCCCGGCGTCGTTTCTGCGCGTCGACGGAAGATAGATTCAACCAAATGATGCATCAATCTCGCGCAAGTCATCTGAACACTCAACGGTAATCGTTCGTCTTGCATGTTTGTCGAAAACACGTGCACGGTCTTACGAACCTGCGGCAAAGTAAGCTCCGCGCGCATGTGATGGACCAATTCCGCTAGGAAACTGTACGCTAAAGGACGCAAGGTTTCCGCGCACAGGCGACCGGTACCTACCAAAGCGTGCTCGTCTAACAACGAGTCCAAATGTTGAAAGAAACTGCGACAGAAATTCTGCGCCGACAACGCGTGTCTCGTCGCCACCAACAACTCCTTTCTCGTCGACACGACATCCGGGCACGTCTTCAACAAATCAACAACCGCCAGTGAAATTTCTTGTTGGTATGGAAGTACCAACTGCGCGTGTCCTCGCACCAGATATGTGATAAAACTGATCGTTTTCACCTGCGCGGATTTCAAATCCGCGAATCGCTCGCGAAGTTTGACGCTCTCTTTAAATACCGTTCGCGAAGTTCGCGCCGAGCACGTCTTTGTCATCGCCGGCAAGAGTTTCTGCACGGCATTTTGCGCTACGGAAGGATATAATTGAAACAAAAGCATAACAATCAGCGGACATTCCGTGCACACTTTGAAAGATTTCAACGCCGGAATAGTCGCCGAGTCGTTCGCCGCCGCCGCCGTGGTCTGTTCCGCGGAGACTTCATCTTTTTCTTTCGCATCTTTCGACGACGTACCTCTCTTACCTTTCTTCGTGCTCGCCGCCACAGATTTCTCTTCCTTCTCTGCGTCTTTCATCTCCGCGTCTCCATCCGCGACTTCTTCGCCGCCTTCGCTCCCAAACACCTCCGCCACCGTTTGCGGCACGTTCCCGAACACCTCCCCGGCAAACTGCAAAAACTGCGTCGCTTTCTCCTCGCTCCTCGGCCGAAAATTTCTGTGCACGTCGAACGCAATCCTCATGCACACCAACGCGTTCTTCTCGTTCTCTTCTCTGAGAGGCGACAAAGCGCACTCCAACAACTGACTCTCGTACGGCCTCAACACTTCGTTATGCGGTAACCGCGAGAGGATTTCATATATAACGTTTCGAAGTCTGTTCGATTCGTCTTCCCCGGCGTCCGCGCCGTGCGTCGGCGGGTTCGCCTTCAACAGTTTCGAAAACACCTCGAAGTACGCTTTCAACCAGTTGGCGTATTCACTCGTGTGCGCGATTTCGATGCTCGCTCGCACTTCGCTCGCCAACTCCAACTGCTTCGCCGTCGTGACGTTCGAAGCGAAGAATTTCTCCGCGTGTTCGGCGAAGTTTTTCGGGACCACCATTGTGATGATAGATGCTCTGAATTGCGCTCAAATTTGCCTCTTTTTCCTCCTTTTGTAGGCGTCTGCGCTCCTTCAGATGGGTCCGTTTGAATTCTCAATTTCGATCGAAATCGTAAACTTTTTCTTTTAATTTACCCTCTGTTGAAGCGTTTGAAACGAAAATTTGGCCTCGCCAACAGATTCAATGCGATCGTTCTGAGGTGGTGAAATCGATTTCAGCACGATTTAGATCGGTTCACGGGGTTTGAATCGCGCAAAAGTTCTGATGGTTTAATGATGGGAATTTGCCGCAACATGTAAACCTAAGTTAGGGTTTAGTGTTTAGGGTATGTGGGAGTTTTGGGATGGGCTACCAAACAATCTATTCTTACACTCTGCTTACTAACTATCTTAAATCTACTTCCAAAAGGTGAACGTGCTCGATTTGAACCCTCTTTTCTTCCTCTCCAACTCTTTTATGACTAAATGGAACGCGTCGTCATCCGCGGCTGGTTTCTTCCAGGCGACGCTCGGCCAGAACTTGGCCATCGCTTTGCGCTTGCGTTCGACGACGTCGTCCGGGACAGATCGGAGGATATCGATGGCTTCTAAGTGTCTCTTTTTCGGGATTTTGATGGAAACTTGGCGCCAGTCGAAAGAGTTTTCGTACGGGAACTCGATTTCGTCCGCGATGATGACCGGGATGCACCCGACCATCAGCGCTTGGTACGCTCTCAACGTCCACGGCGACCAGCCTCGAGGACAGAGACAGAAAGTAGAGGCGCGCATTTCTTCGCGGTAGCACGTTTTATCGCACGAGCTGTGTTGTTCTGTGAAAACGACGTCTTTTATATCCTTAAACGCCTCTTTCATTTTAATCCGTATGCCTTTGGAGTATTGCTTCCCGAGTTTGTTGGCGATGGTGCCTCGAAAATAGGCGAACGTTTTCGCGCGTTTCACTTCTTTTTGTTTCCGCAAAGATCCCGACCAGAACGCTTTTTCCGGTTCTAAACCCGGAATGACGATATCTTTCCACGTGTTGAACTGCTCGGACAACGATCGGTCGCCCTCGGGAGTTAAAAAGATGGATTTCTTGATGTGCCTTTTCCAATCTTTGAAAATGTGCGGCCCTCTCGCTCCCGCAAACGTAAACACGTGATCTCTTCCTTGCGTTCGATTCCAAAACGGATACTGATCCGTCACCAGTTTTATCGCTTCCAACCACCACGCGTTCGTTTCTTGCAAACCCTTCTTCGCCCCTAACGTGGCTATATTCTCAAACAACTTACACTCGCCGTACACGGGCACGTAAAAAAACTCCGCCTCTACCGGATCCAAAGTATACATCTTCGATTGCATGATATTCGCGTGAATCCGAATTTCCGTCCCGTACTGATCCGTCACGCACCTTTTGTTCTTTTTCAACATCTCCACGTGAAACTTTGGCGGCAAGTTATACACGAAAATCTTAAACGACACGCCGTCGTTCGACGAAGGTTCAAACGCCGGCGAAGCCGGTCCCGGTTGGTACCTCGGAATCGCGTCGAAGTAGTGCTTGTTTTCAATGTCCCCGTTAACGGTGTTCCCGATGATGCTCTCATCATCGCTCCCATTTTCGACCAGTTCTTTTCCTTCCTCCTCTTCTACCTCTGCTGTTTGTGTTTCTACTTCTACCTTTGCTACAGCATTCGCCTCCTCCAATTCCTCCTCTTTTCCTACTAAAGATATCTTTTTCTCCTTTAAGCTGTTGTTGCCCTCGTGAATCATTTTACTACTACTCTTCCTCTTCCCCGGGCACGGCTTGAACTTCTCGCACTTCGGTTCCGGAGGACACTTCTCCGTCTCCTCCAGAAACCGCTCCAACATCACCGTCTGCATCTCTCGACTGACGCGTTTCGTAGCTCGCGTCCGGTACTTTTTCAAATACGTTTCCCATTGCATTCGGTTTTTGCGCTCCAACGCGACTTGCGTTTCCAAGGAGGAGAAATACGACGTCGAGCGCGTACAGTGGAGCAAAGCGAAGAAAAGGAGGAGCAAGTCGACGACGGCGAGGAGACGGACGAGGAAAAGGAGAGAAGAAGACGAGGAGGACGTGGTGGTAAAGCGCATGAAGGGGTAGTCTCTTCTCTCTCCTCTTTCTCTCTCTCTTTCTCTCTTGTTTGATTTTGTCAGTTGCTCGTGCTCTCTGTGTGAAGATTTGTTGTTCCTTTTGTGACGTGTGTTTTATGTGTGCATTTGTACAACGATCGACGCGACGCTCCCCATCAACTCTCTCTCTCTCTCTTTCTTTCTCTCTCTTTCATGAATAATAAGTGTTATTATTATAGTAATAAGTTAGTAACTGCATTCGACTAAGATCGACGCGCACTCGCCGAAGAGCTCCGGGCGCTTCTTACCGGTGTACATGCAGTGGTGCCCGTACATGTCGTACAACGGGACGCACTTCAAGCCTTTTTGCAAGCTTTCAACGGAGCAGCAGTAATAACCTAACAAATCGTCCGCGTCTGGGTCTTGGTCGAAGATCTCGAACAGGACTAAATCGAGTTCCGGGCATTTGGATTCGAGTTCGATTTTTTCGTTCCAAATCGGTTGCGCTTTCGGGCCGACGCGAGCTTCCGAGAAGACTTTGGTTTGACCGGAAGAACCGTTTTTACCGCAGATGGAGACTTTGACGTACGTGTCTGGGGCACCGACAAGATCGGCGTTTTTGAACGCCTCCCATCCAGAGCCGACGAGGATGTTGAATGAAATTTTCTTCGGCAACGCGCCGGATTTTTTTCCCTCCAAGAGAAATTTCGGTTTCTTGACGTAGCCGGCGCCGCCGTTTTCGGCGAATTTACCTCGATTCATAAAGATTGGTCTGTCCATGCCTTGGAAGTTCAGTGCGACTAAGGAGGCACCAACGGACCACGCGGCGTTCGGATCGGCGTTGTCTGATAAGACTCGCAAACCGCCCGGGTAACATCTCAACAAGTGCTTCTTCGTGAACGCTAACAAATCTTTATACTCGGAATCATTCGCGCTGGCTTTCTTTACCATCTTCTCAACTTTCTTCTCGTTCCAACTGCATGATTTTACTCCCAGCCATTTGTGCGCTTCGTCGAACCCGTGAAACTTTGCGTTGCCGACGGCGACGAGATTTTTCAACTTGTCCGCGGCGTTACTCTCTTCCACGGTAGCGTCGTCTTCCTCCTCGGAATCCTCGTCGTCCTCGTTATCCATGATGGACGAGTGTAACTCCGGCGCTAACGTCTTGGACGTTTTCAAAACAGCCGGATTCTCCTTGTCCGAATGCTTATTCGACTTCTTCTTCTTCCCGGAATCACCTTTCTTGGCGGAATCTTGCTTGTGCTTCAACTTGTCTCGAATGACTACTTTACCTTTCAACTGGTTCGGGCTCGGCCACTCCTCTTTCGTCCCGGCACCTTCCGGCGGTCGGTACAACATCGCATCGCCGAAAATCTCCTCCAACAAATCGCCCATAACTCCCCGCTGTTCCACGTTCACGTGGTTCTCGAAAGTCACGATGACCGGATACGGCGTTTTCGCGAAACCAAACTCCTTGATCGCTTCTAAACACTTGTGAAGATCGACCGGTTTACACGCCGTCCCACCGTGCGTGACTATCGGCGTTCCTTTCGGTCCGTCGTAACAATCCAACTCAATCACGCGACCGCCATGTAGTAGAATATCTTTCACCGCTCTCCCACTCGATACCCCGGTGAGTTGGTTCCCTTCCAAGTACGAGTTGTGACTGTTTTTGCGTGAACGAGCGAGCGAGCGAGCGCGATATAATAAAAGGAAACAGGGAAACAGGGAACTCGGTCAGGACCGCGCAACACGCGAGCACACGAACAAAACACCGATTCTTCAATTTGGAAAACAAAGAGATGCTGTCGATTTCAATACTACTACTAATAATAACCGCGAGCGCGAGAAACCGAAAATATCTCTCGAGACACGATTCCTACCTGGAATTTATAAAGTAATGACTCAGCGGCGAATCCATATCGCTCTCATCTAACGCCGTCGGCACACCGAGAAAGTTCTTCTCGTCGATCACGTGCTTCCTCAAAACCTCCTCCGCGTGCACGTCTCGCACTTCTTCCTCCGACACGCTCACGGAATTTTCGGTCGCTTTTTTTAAAAAGCTCGCGCAACTGTCGATCGATTTCTTCGAGTCGTCTTTTGCAATCGACCCGCCGTTGTTTTTAACGACATCTTCGACTTCAAACGAAGGGTGGAACGAGGAGCCGTTTTTGAACGCGCGGTCGATGTTTCTGTTCGAGCGGTGGTTTTTTGATAAAGTTATTCCCATTTGTTTAACTCGTCGCAAAGTGTTAAGAGCGTAAAGGTGTTTCGCGTGTGTTTACTATTGTCCGAAACGCGCGCTTTTCTGAGGATGCATTCGTCCAAATTTAAAACCCTAAAACAGTTGAATAGTTCCGCACAAAATATCTCTTCTTTTTATTCTGTTATCATAAGAGCGCTTTCAACGAAGAAGACAAAGACAAAGATGACGACGATGAGTAGCAGAGCTTTGAGTAGTATTTCCCTCGCCCGGGGGGTTCGATCTTCGAGAGGACGAATGAGAATACAAAAAACCATCCAATCGAAAGCATTCATCCTCCGAAACGTTGGGGATTTAAACCGAAATCATTTAGAAGAGGAAGGCAATAATAATGACAAACAAGAAGACGCAATTCCGCGAGTGTTACGCCTGAACGGCGCGAAAAGCGTCGTCGGGAGAGTCTCTTCGAGCGCGGTGAATTTAGCAGTCGGCGTGGCGACGGTGAGTTCCGCGCACGCGATGGTGGATTTGACGCCGGATGGGAAAGTCATGGTGACGGATTTAACGTCCACGAACGGGACGTACATCGACGGCGAAGAGTTACTGCCGGGTATTCCTCAGGAGTTGACGGAAGGGGGGGAAGTTATATTTGGCGACGAACACTGCGCGAGGTTTGAGTTGGTCGTTGAACCGTAGAAGATCTTCTTCCAATTCGGGTCGTTTAAAGCGCTTTAACGAGTTGGGGAGACATGCAACTTGAGATTCGGGAGGATGGATTGTTGTTGTTGTTATTATTATTCTTATTACTATTATTCGCAGCGAACGTTTACAATGTACTACTATGTATCATAACTCTATGCAACTCTTCTACGTATACAAAACAATTTTCTTCTTCTACCGGACTGCGCGTGAATGCGCGATATCATCAATCGTCATCGTCGAAACTTTACGGAGGATATTATGCACTTGCCACCTTCGAAGCCGCCTCGAAGTTCTTCTATCGATGCGGCGTTTTCGCCATTTTTGTCGTCGTCGTCGTCGTCGTTCTTGTTGTTCTTGTTGTCCTTCAAAAAATCTCGGCAAACTTTCAAGACGTTTTCGCACGCCTTTACCCGTTCGTCTTTGGAGACGCTCAAAGGTTCTTGGCTATACGTAACTCTTTCCGAGGTGATTTTACCGAACCACGGGGCAGTTTTGCGCGACCGAGACGCTTCGGAGATGTTGGCGAATGTCACGGTTTCGTACGCATCGTCTGAATTTTCAACTGCTGTCATCGTCCACTCGCATTCGTCGAAACGGGGACAGGCGCGAAGGCCGACGCGCAATCGAATCTCACGAATTTCATCGCCATCATCCCCGATCGAAACGGCAAAGCTTTTTTCGAAATGATTCGCGCGACGCACGACGACTGCAATGGACGCCTCGGACTGTTTTATCTTGTGCATGGCGCGACGCTTCACGGCTTCAATCGTCCAAATAGACGCCCAGATATCCGAGATGGCTTTGGATACGGCTTGCGAGTTGTTCGCTTCGCAATGCGTCTCCATCAAATCGAGCGTGGCATCGTCGACGTCGTTGTTGGACGAACCTGAAACAGACACGGCGATTATATCGTTGGAAGTATCGCTATTGATTCCTTTCAGAGCATTTTCGATGAATTTTTCCGGTAAAGGATTGTTCTTGATAATCTCCTGAATGTCATCGCAAGCGTGCTCGGCGAGTCGTTCGTCTTCCGCGTTGGAAAGCACACCTTCGCCGTAAGATTCGATCTGCTCGATGCGTTCAGCAAGCGACGTTTGCCTGTTGAAAGTATCGCACATACCAAAAGGGACGACGATGCCAACATTCTCGAGTGCGCGAAACGTATGAGCCGTTGCACCGCACGTTTGCCGCGTAGCGTCGTCGAGTGCGAGGAAACATCCGTCGCCGGTTTCCCACTTGATGGTGTTTGCATCCAATCGTTCGTGATCAGTTGGCGTCTTCGCAAAAGTAATGTCATCTTCATCGTGGGCAGAAATTTGGACACCGAGAGCAGGCGAAATGGACACCATCGCGCGCTCGCCAACTTTTGCCATGCTCATCAAGTTTACAATCTCGTTGGTATCGTCCGTGGAAACGATGGGATACTTTATGCTCGCGTGATTTCTCGCGGACGTTTTCATCGCTTTCATGAGAAGTTTGTCCACATAGAGAATATCCGTTTCGTCGTACGCTTTGCCAGCAGCGATAGTTGCGTTTGACATCTGCGGTTCTTTAGAGGATAACGCGGGGCTCTTTTTCGTCTTTTTCTTCTTCTTTCCTGAGGCAGATGATGACGAGGAAGATGCCGAAATAAACGAGACGCATTTAACGCGATTGGCATACGCTTCGCCAAACTCAAATTCAGTTTCATCGCGATATGCGGCATCATCGTTACTATTCCTCCGCACGACAACGAACAAGTTATCGTTTTCACTTTGCACTGGCACTGTACCGTTTTTCTTCCTACTGCCTGATTTGGTCGTCGTCGCGCGTTGCAACGCCTCTTCGTTCAGCGCGCCGTCGATGACGACTACGCGACACACATCCGTTCTCGTGGTATCCATCGCAGTCGAAGATACAACCTTAAACGTTTGCGTATTCTCGTTTGCTGATGATAACGACGATGCTGCTTTGTGAATCGCCACATTAATGGCTTTCTCGCACGCGTTCAATAACAGGAGAATTTCGAACGATACGTCTTCGCGAATCGCAAACTCGACGTGGTCTTCGCCAACGTTTTCGGGTAATCCGAGCGCGTATCCTAAAATTTCCGGTACGAGCGCGAAACCTTCCACGATTGAGTTCAATTTACTATCAATAATGCGTCGAGCTCTGTTTAAACTCGCGCGAAGTCTTCGAAGCGATTCGATTGATTCAGTTGGTGGAGTATTCTTTGAACTCCCGCGAGATTTGACGTTACACCACGTTTCCAATTCAGCGGCGACGGTTTCGCACTCGCGTCGCTCATATCCACTCATCCCAACGTGTCTTAAACCAATGGCGAGGATTTCACTCATGCGTTGCCACTGTGCGTCCACGTTCGAACCAGAGGAAGACAAAACCTCCTCGTACACGTTCGAAGTTCGCGCCATCTTCTCAATCGCCGCCAACCTCAAAAACGCGTACTGTTCGAGCGCCGTTTCGCACTGACGCCATCGATGGCGCTCGTTAATCGCTTCATCCGGAGCATCGTTGCGTAGCCCGGTGACTAGACCGGAGCAAAAGTGCGCGCGAACTCTCGTCGCCGCTCTCAACGTGTTCAAAGTTTGTTCGCCTTCCTCGGAAAACCACCCGCGGTTCTCGTTGATATTTTTAACGTCATCGTCGTCATCGTAGTTATTGTTGTTATTTCTACCACCGCTACCGCTCGTATTAAACGAGGAGGTGATCCGCGCCGATTGCGCGGCGAAATGTGCCGAATACAACGTCGCCACGCTTTGCATGACGTCACTTTCGTCGTCCAATCGATCTCTCACGTCGTCTAATCTCTCAAACACTTGACCGCCGCCGAGGAAGGATTTCAACTCAACGTAGAACGCGTTCAAATCATCCACAAAGCTTTCATTAATCGACGCTTCTTCGTTTTCGTCCGTGTTGTTTAATCTTCGAACTTTATCCAAGATGCGGCGCGTGGCGGTTAACGCGTCCGCGTCAAAGTTTTTGAGCAAGTTACCCTCGATGGAGTGTTTTACTTCTGTTTTCAACCATTCCGGCACGGCGTCTTTATGTTCGTCGTCGTTTTCGATGGCGTTGCACAAGTCGCGAATTTTTGTCAAGGGTGCCATCGGAGCAAACCTCGCGTCAAAGCTCGGTAACCACGGGTTGATGTGCCTCACTAAGCTCGCCTCAGAGGTGGTTAATTTTTGACCAAACTGGTACGTCTCGCCTTCGACTTTTTCCACGCTGGCAAAAATTGATCGCGCTTCAATCGCCGCTCGTCTTTTCTCGTTGTACTCTTCAGCGTTTTCAGTTTCGTTGCGAGGAATCGCGCCTTCAGGATGCGTGCACTCGATCGTACCCGCGGAGACCCATCGTAAATACGTGGCTGCCGTCGCGAGCTTCTCGTCGTCCAACTCCGGAACGTTGAAACCAACGATACCTTTGACTGATTCTAACTTTAAGTGCCATTTGCTGTTCATGGTGTCGACGTTGGCGACGCGCACGACAGACGGAGTGAACTTCGATTCATCGATGATACGTTTTCTTCTTCTTGCTGCTGCTTCTTCTTCTTTAATCATCTCGAATACTTCTTGCGCGTCATCTGCTTCTTCCGCTTCTTCGTCGTGTCGCGCTTTCGCGACGTCCTCGCCGTCGCTACTACCGCTAGTACTACTACTGCTACTACTACTACTACTACCACTACTACTCGTAAGGCTTCCTTCTTCTCCTTTCTCATGTTTCTCCTCCCACTCTATCAAGCACTTTCGACTCCGTTCCGCCGCATCCATCGCCTCTCGTCTTCCTTCTTCGCTTTCGTTTTCCTTCATTATCTTCTTCGCATACATCGCGTCGTCGAAAACCACCGTCGTTTCCCCCGGATGGCCAAACGCTCCCGTCACCGTGGCGTCCGGGTACCTCAACTCTCCGTTTATACACGCGACGTCGTACAAGAACAACTCAACACCTCTGTTCTTCCCTTCCTCCCACACGTAATAATTCGCGTTATTCTCGTCATCACCTTCCTCGTTATCATCACCTTCATTATTCCTCTTCTTTTTCTCAATCACGCACTTCATCGTCACCGGTTCGTCCATCGCCGCCACGCGGGGAGCTCCAAAATCCTTCTCCTTTTCCTCCTCCTCTTCAAACGTACCACCACCACCGTGATGATGACCAACAAAAATCAATCGTTCGATTTCAACTGAACCTTTCCACCGGTGATTTTCCGACCACTCTAACGCCAACCCATTTTCACAATCCCAATTTCCGAGCTCAGGAATCGACCCGACAATTTCGAGCGTTTCTCCTGGCTTGAGTTTCGCCAAGACGTCGAATCTGAGCACAGTTTTAATGTTAATGTTATTCTTTTCGTCGTCGTCGAAGTCGTTTTTGTTGTCGTCGTTCTTCGGCTCTTTCTTCTTCTGGTCGTCATCGGATGAAGATGATGAAAATGATGATGATGTTGGTGCCGCCAATCCAATTCTCGAAAAACAACTCTTTCTTCTTCTACAAAAACTCCTCCTCTGCGTACAAAGTAAACGCGAGGAGGAAGAAAAAGAAGAAGACGAAAACGAAGACGCGCCGCCCACCGCTCGCATTTCTTCAAAGCAGAGAGAGAGAGAGAGAGAGAGAGAAGAGAAGAGGAGGTAGGTAGGAAAAACAGGTAAATGTAATAAATGAGTTTAGGGTTTATAGTTTAGCGTTTCAAAAAGGCAACAGAAAACTGGCGAAATAAAAACAGCAAAAAGGAGAAAAAAAGGTTCCCGAAGAGAAACTCGAACGATTTTTCGCTCTTGTATTTCAAACTTTCTCTTTATTAACGATGATGTTTGGGAGACGATTTGTATCATTCTTCTCCTCTTTCAACCCTTCTTCTTCCTCCAAAACAACATTAACCTCCGTTGAAAACTCATCTTCTCTCTCTTTATTCTCCTCGTCGCTCATTACGTGCGCGTTGTTGTTGTTCTTAATGAGAGCGTTGCATCACGTCTTCTTATTAAGTACGTGGTATTTTTTGCTCCAAAACTCCCCTGTGACATTCTTTCAAAAAGCCCCCCCCTCGCAAGTTTTTTTTAGTTTTACGTGGGGCGGGAAAAACGTCAGAGAATTATTTAAGTTGTGTTGTGGAAAAAGCGCTCTTTTATTTCCACGAATAACGACCTCCCCTCTCCCACTTCCAGAGGGAAAGCATCAAATAAGAAGGGATTAAAGACGTAGAGACCTCGTTGCTTTTAACTTTGGCCTCCGTTGGAGCGACAACCGAGCGAAAGACACTCGGGGAGAAGGAGAATTTCATCCTCAAGAACAACTTAATAATAACCCGGTAAATCCTTTTTTTTGTCTCCCTACGCTTCATCTTCATTCATTAATAATGCCGAGACAAAAGTCAGCGCCGAAACGATCCGGGATCGATCTCGGGTTACTTCTTAACAGTAACAACGAGAATACGAATAACCCCGGAAGAGGTGGAGGAGAAGGAGAAGGAAAAAAGATCAATCACGAAGCCGTCGCGAAATTGTTTCTGAGCGTAAAAAACAAGGAAGAAGAAGAGGAGGAAAAAGAGGAGGAGGAAAAAAATGCAACGAAAACGCCAACAGTAACGAACTTTAATAATGTTGTTAACGACGACGACGACGAAAAGGAGGAGGAACATACGAACGTCCTGCGGTTGGTGAAGACGTTGGAAAAGTCGCACGAGGCGACGCGACGAGCGCTGGCGGAGGCGTTGGGTGTGGTCGCGGGGACGCAGCAGTTTAAGCAAAAAGAGACAAAGGAAGAGAGGAGGGTGATTCTTGATGAGAACGACGACGACGAAGATGAGGCGGATGAAAAGGCGGGAGAGGATTTCGGGAGGAGCACACGCGGCGAAGGGGTAAAGGAGGACATCGCCGCGCTTGCATCGACCACTTTGGGCTCGGCGACGTATGCCGAACAACTCAAGCAGAAACAAGAGCAAGTACAACGACAACAAGAAAAGACGGAGCAGCACTTGCTGCGGATACAAAAAAAATGCACGAACAACAGATACAGCAGCAGTATATGCAGCGGTTGCGGCAACAACAGCAAGCGTACGGGGCTTTGAGCACGATCAACGACGATATTCCGTACGCGGCCGCGTTGGCGAGGCAGCAAGAGATTGTGCATCAACAGTTACAATCGCAACGAGCGCAGTTCCTGCTGTTGCAGCAACAAGCGCAACAACAGGCGATGTTGTCGAATCCGGAGTTGATGATGGCGAATAGCACGCATCCGGGCGCTCGCATATATCCGTTCAACGCTGCCGCGCAGAAACCGCAAAAAGGGAAACGAGGGAGAAAGAAATTGCCGTACATTGATCCAGAAACCGGGTTAGAGCCGGTGTGTGCGTTTAGTCAAGACGGAACGTGCGGGTTTGCCATCGGATGTGCGAAGAGAGGGAAGGAGGTGAAGTACAGCAAGTTGAATTTGAGAGTACCAAAGGTGGCGGGGAAGTACGTCGGGAAGTTTTGTTGTCAAACGTGTTATTATCGAGTTAAAGCGGCAAACTCGATGTGCGCATTTGTTGACGAAGGGTGCAGGTTCGCGGACAACTGCAAACGGAAAGATGTGCCGGTGAAGTACGCGAAATTGAGTTACAGGGTCCCGAAGAACCACGAGACGCACGCGGGCGAGCCGTGTTGCGAATCGTGTCATTATAAGATCAAAACGAGCGGGTTAAAGTGCGCGTTCACGCAAGACGATACGTGTGTGTACTACAAAAACTGCCTGAAACGCGGCGTGGAGAACATACAGTTCAACAAGTTGAAGTATTTAGTCCCGTCGACGCACCCGCTGTTCGCCGGGCAACGGTGTTGCGAACCGTGTCATTACCACTTGAAGACGAAAGGCGTACGATGCGCGTTTCACAAAGACGGAACCTGCTCGCAATTGAAACGAAAAGATTTATACGACGATGAGACAGAGCCTTTGGCGTATAAGGTCTTGTCGTATCGAGTTCCCGAGTCTGTCCCTGAGTTTGCCGGCGAACGCTGTTGCGATACGTGTTATCGACGGTGCAAAGCGATGGGACAAATATGCGCGTTCGCCAAGGAAGGAACGTGCACGTTTGCAAAATCGTGTGAAAGAAAGAACATCCCTTTGGTGTACAAGCAGTTGAAGTATCGCGTGCCGAAGAAGAACGCGAAATATCCGGGCTAGCTGTGTTGCGAAGCGTGCCATTACAAGTGCAAAGCGCTAAACGAAAGGTGCGTGTTCTTTGACACCGGAGAGTGTCAGCACCTCGTGAACGCCGAGAAAAAAGGCGTCGAGGTGAACTACACGCAGTTGAAGTACCACGTTCCGAAAGGTAACCCGCAATACGCCAAATACGCTGGGAAAACATGCTGCGACGCGTGTTACGTGAAAATCCGCTCCATAGGGAAGGAGTGTGTATTCACTAAGGACGGGTTGTGCGCGTCTATCGACGGTAAACTGGCTTTTTTTACGACGCTACTGACCAGATGCGTGCCCGCGACGCACGGAAGGCTCGCGGGGGCGTTATGCTGCAAATCGTGTTTCGATAAGTGCAAAACGGGCGTAAAGCCTGGTTTTCGCGCGGAAGGCTACCCCGTACCGGATGGTGCAGAGGATGAGACGCAGATTGGTAAAAGAACAGAGCCCGAGAAGACGACGGCGCCTTCGAACGGAGTCGAAGAAAATACGACGACCGCGCAAGGACCGGCGACGACGGATTCGCCGAGTAAGAAAGCGAAGAAGGACACAAAAGCGAATGAAGACGACAACAACCAACAACCTCAGTGAATGAGAAGATAAAAGAAGATAAAAGAAGAAGCCTTTCGAAAGAGAGAGTGTAATATTACAACATCCATTACAAAAACACGCATTTTTTTGAGACGAAGAAGAAGATATTTTCTTTCAACAACCTCCTCATAATTTCTTCCTTCCTTTCTCTCTCTCTCTCTCTCTCTCGAACGCCTCGAACGCGCCATGCCGCGCATAGTCGAAGAAGAAGAATCATCAGGAAACGACCACCAAAGGAAAAGGAACAAAAACGTCGCCCTCATCCGTGGTAACTCCGATTTCTGTTCCGATTGGAAACTCTTTTCACTTGAGTGTTTGGGGAAAGATTTGAAAAATGCTCAGTCGCTCCTGCTGACGGAAAAGCTCTTATCGCGAAACGCGGCGGAGTACACCGTGTGGTGGTTTCGCTTGCGATGCGTGAAGTTTATGTTCCACGCGTTCGGGAATGAGACGGGAGGAGAAGCGACGACGACGGAGAGAGGAGATAAGAAAAAAAATGAAAACCGATTCTTTGAGGCGACGAAAGGAAAACTTTGGCGAACTGACCGGGAAAGGAAGGAGAAGATTGAACGTTTAGTCGCGAGTGCGGAAGAAATGAATAGATTCAGAAAAGAGTTGATAGATTTAGGCGTGGATGAAACGCGCGTGGATGAAGCGAGAGAGTACTTCCGTAGCGTCGATTCGCCGTTGATTTGGTACTCGGCGGAGACGCTCGCAAAGTTTCGAAGCGGCGCGTTGACGAGAAAGATGTTGGAGAGGATGGAGGAGGAGAGGAGTAGCGACGAGGAAGCTGTTGAAGAGGAGTTGCCGACGATGTCGTTGTTCTGGCAACACGGGACGTGCGAGGACGGTTTAAAAGCTTTGACTGGTGCCAATTACCAACGAGATTACATCGAGCGCCTTCGCGAGTGTTGCGAAAAGGTGAGAGAAATTTTCCCTCGAACAAAGTACGACATTTTAGACGAAGAGTACGCGTTTGCTGAGGCGATGGCGTCGAGAAATCCAAAAAATTACCAGGTTTGGAACCACCTTCGTCAAATAGCGACCTTAGACGACCGACAATGTCGCATGGAAACCTCTCTCTTGGATCAACACAGCTATCGCCGACGGGCGTTTTTCTTTCAAGCGAACGTGAATTGCGACGGACCATTCTTACATCATTTCAACGACCAAATGCGTTCCGGTGCGGCTATTCGTTCAAAATATTTCGTCGAAAATGTCATACTATTTGGCGACGACGGGTTGAAAAACATTCACGCGTGGACGCATTACGTTTGGATTGCGAAAAATATCGATCCAAACGTCTGGTTGGATGTGTTCTACGCAACCGAGATGTGCGTAAGGAAAGATCCGAGGAATAATTCCGCGTGGACGGCGCGAATGAACTACGCGAAGTTTATGATTGCTGACGAAAGAGAGAATGAGTCGAATACGATCAGCGGATGGAACAATTCGGAACATTTGAAATGGGCGGTGGGTAGAAAAGACGACGAGACGAGTACGAATTCGATTTTCAACGACGCCTCGAGCATTGAAGAGAAAGGCGTCGAGATGATCACGCGAGAAACGAGCGAAGACCATGCGATGGATGAATCAGGCGAAGGATCAGTAGATGCCGTCGAAGGTATTAGAAATATTTACGCGTGTGTAGGTGCCGATTACAGCGTCTGGTGTACACCTAGACCTCGTTTTACTCCGGAACATTTTCTCGCGTATGATGCCGCGGTGATCATGGAAGACGTTCTTGGATTTGACTTGACTTCGTTCCACAATGTTGCAAAAGAAACGAATAGGGAACAGTACGAAAACGTATTGCGAGGTTTTGGAGAGGATAACGTCTACGCGCCAGACTCGGAAGCGGCCATGAACTACGTCCTAGGTCTCTTCGCGCTCATGAAAAAAATGTCCCGACCTACCCTTCTCGCTTGCGAAGGCGAGTTGCGTCGAGCGTTCCTAGAAGAATCCGAGAAGAAAATCCATCAAATGAACGCGCTCACTAAACGCGATTACGAGGCAAAAATAGCGTCAAACGAAAGCCGGAACGACTTTACCAATCCTAGAACAGACACCGAAGCGGCGCAGTTCGAACGAGAACTGAACGCATTTAGACGATTGAAAGTGAGCGCGAAACTGAGCGCCGCGCAAGTCAAAGCCTTTCGACTTGAAAAAGAGAAAGACGAGGAACTCCAAAGCACGACAAATCCGTCCTCGACGACCTTGACACCAGAAATGACGACGAGGTTGAACGCAAACGAATCGCCCGTAAACGCGTTGAAGTCGCTCAGGCGATGTCTCATCACCGACCCGGTCCGATCGAACTTTTACAGAAACCACTTTGTGTTGCGCAGATGAGCAAAATTTTCGTATGCATGTTCAATTAAGTGCAATGCATCGAGAAAAGGAAAGAAAACCTGTAAATACGTACTTCTATATTTTCTAAAACTCCAAACAACATCAAAGCGCAAATCTAAACAATTAATCTAATTTTATCACATATCGCACATCACGAGCCGTCGTTACCTCCAGCGTTCTTGTTGACTAAATAAATCCCGCCGAGCGTCACTGCGGCGCCGACGAGTTGTTGCGCGTCCAACGTTTCGCCGAGCGCGAAATAGCCGCCGACGACGGCAAAAACGGGCGTTAAGAACGTTAAACTAGACAATTTCGTCAAGTTTCCAGAACTAGCGAAGTAGAAGAAGAGGGAGTACGCCAACGCGCCGCCAAACACGGAGGCGTAGAGTAAATTCGCGCCGTCCGCGATACCTAAAACACCCCCGTCGCCGAAGATGTTTTCGTACACGTCCGGTTCAGAGACGAGCGAATATATCAACAGAGGAATGCCGCCGAGAAACATGTGTAAACCAGTCGCCATGACTGGATCAACGTATTTAACGACCCAGCGAACCATGACGGTTCCAACTGCCATGCTTTGTGCTGCGAGAAGCATCCAAAACTCTCCAGAGTCAAACGGGTGCGCCGCGAACGACTGTAAAAAAGTGCTCGCGCTTCCCCCATCCGCGCCACCGCCACTACTACTCTTACCCATGAACCCAGCTAAAGTCTCGCTCGGTATCTCCAACAGCGACAAACCAACCACGCCTAACGCTAACCCACCAATACCAGCCGCACCTAACGTCTCGCCAAAGAAAATCGACGCCAAAATTGCCACGGTCAGCGGCTGCGAATCGATGATGACCGATCCCAACCCGGCGCTCGTCTTCGCCAACCCTTCCGCTAAACACCCTTGAAACATAGCCCCATCGACTAACGCGAACAACGACACCGCCAACCACCCTTTCGCATTCTTCGGAAACTTTCTATTCTTTGACACGGCCCACAAAATGAGAATCAAACCGGCTGGAATCAACCTCACCGTCGCGACAAACATCGGCGAAGTGAGCGGCAGCACCTCCTTCATCGATACCATGCTCGTCCCCCAGAGAAAGAACGGCGCGACGTAAAACAACGCCGGAAATTCTTGCTTCTGCTTCCCACTCTTCGCGGCGGCGGCGGCAACAACACCCTCTTCCACCTCTTCCTCCGCTCTCGTCGTCGACGACGACAACAATAGTTCTTCTTTGACTTCAATCGGACACTCCGCATCGATCCCGACGCCGACGCACGACTCGTCCCGAGACGTCGAGTCGATATCTTTCGACATTCGCTTTTTCTTCGGCACAACCATCGAATTCGCAATTTCAAACCGATCTACTTCTTCTTCTCCTCCTTTCCCAACAACAGGAACAGAAACGACACTACCATCATCATCATCATCATCAAATTCCGTTGGTATTTCGCACTCCACGTTCATCCCAACGCCTACGCATTCTTCTCCAAAATCTGCTGATGAAAATACTTCTTCTTCTTTCGATGTCTTCGCCGTCATCGCGTCGTCAGAACTGCTTTCCGCGGCGGCACATGGAGGAAGACCAAATGCTTTCTTTTTCAACCTCCAAATCGTCCTTCGTCTTCCTTCTTCTTCTTCTCGGGAAAAACCGACGAAGGACTCATCGGAGACTTTTAAAGCGTTGAGAAGACGCTTCGATGTCGTCTTAGTAGTACGAAAAGAAGAAAAGGAGGAAGACAGAGAGAAAGGCGTTTGTTTTCGTCGTCTTTTCGACGAGGAACAACGAGTCCTCGTTCTTTCTACCGCGTTCGATGGTGATTTATGCGCAAACATTCTAAAGGAAATTCTGAAGCAATTCGCCACTTTTTGTGCTTAAACGACGGAGACTTATTACGATGATGATGATGTCGAGCAGCGCATCGTTTTCGCCATCGATTCGTGCGAGAATGAGCACTAAGAACAACAACAACAGCACCGCAAAGTTGTCCTCCAAAAGTTGTTCGACGACCAGTCGTTTTTGTTCTTCTTCTTCTTCTTCTTCGGGGAAGCATCGTAAGCGGATTAGTCGTACGTCATCGATGTCATCCGCAGCGGCTAAGGCGGATGATGATACCACCGACACGACGAGTACTACGACGACTACGACTAAAAGTAAAAGAAACGATGAACGAGAAGCACCTTTAACAGTCGCCATCTCCGGCGCGACGGGTTTCGTCGGCAAAAAGTTGACGGAAAAATTGTTACGAGAAGGCTCCAAGGTGCGAGTTTTAACCAACAAGAGCAACGCGTTGGAGGCGAGACTGGCGCTCGGTCTCAAATCGGCGTTCAATCCAAACCTATCCGTATACAAATGGGAAACGATTACGGGTAAGTTGGAGTGGACGGAGGCGATTCGAGGGTGCGATGGCGTGGTGAATTTAGCAGGCGCTCCCGTGGCGACTCGATGGGATAAAAAGTATAAAGAGACGCTCGTGAACAGCCGCATCGGGTGCACGAATAGAATCGCAGACGCGATTAACAAGTTGCCGGAAAAAGAGAGACCGAGTTTAGTGAGCGCGTCTGCGGTTGGGTATTACGGGACGACGAGGAAGGACGAGGCGTGGACGGAAACGAGAGGACCAGGCGGGGACTTTTTGGCGAGTTTGTGCGAGAAGTGGGAGAAGGCGGCGAACAGGGCGAAGACGAACGTGACCGTGGTGAGAACCGGAGTGGTGTTGGAGAAAGGAGGAGGTGCGTTGGGGAAAATTTTGCCTTTGTTCTATTTGTATTCTGGAGGTCCAGTCGGGAGTGGCACGCAATGGGTGAGTTGGATTCATAGGGAGGATTTAGTGGATATTATGATTATGGCGTTGAAGAATCCGAAGAAATTCAAAGGCGTAGTCAACGGCGTCGCTCCCGAACCGACAACGATGAACGGTCTGTGTGAAGCGATCGCGAAAGCGACAAACAGACCAAACTGGTTGCCGGCTCCGGGGTTGGCGGTGAGGGTTTTGTTAGGCGAAGGGGCGACGGTGGTTTTGGACGGGCAAAAAGTGGTTCCGGAGAAGACGATGGAGAAAGGGTACCAGTTCAAGTATTCTGACGTGAACAGCGCGCTCGACGCAATCGTGAATGGACCGTAATAATCCTTTCGTTAGTAAATGCTATTCTGCTCTATACTTTTACTACACAAAACTATGCTGCTAAAAAAATGTGGTGTTCGCGCCGCGTTTCTTCTTTCCTAACCGAGCTTCTCGTTCAATAAACGCATTGCTTTTTCTTCTATGTTTTCTTCTTCCTCGTCGTCTGAGTTTGTTCTTCTGCCCATGCCGGCGTGTGCGGCATCTGAACGCTTAACAGACTTAAACGCGCGCGCATCGAACGGTTTCTCGTCCTCCTCATCGTCATCACTCCGACCACCGCGACTATCTTCATCGTCGTCGTCGTCATCTGAACCAGACGAGCCGCCGACATCCAAGAAAGCTCTCGTCTCTTCTTTGCCGACATCCTTCACTTTACGCTTGGCCCGCATCTCTCGCAATCGTGCTTTTTCGCGTCCACGATCGGCGTAATCGGCGGTCTTTCGCTCTTCCGCTACCTTTTTCATGCGTATCTTGACCGCCTCGCGCAAAGCATCGTCGTTCGCCGCCGTGCTCTTGGCAAAGAATTTAGCGTCTTCGCCCAACGCTTCGAGCGGTTTCGAGGCGGTGCCGTCCTCTTTGAACACGATGCGTTTTTCTGAGCCAGCTACGGAACCTATGGAACCTGATTTACCAATACGGAGTTTCCCTTTCAATGCTTTTTGGCGAATCTTTTCACTCTCTGCGTTTGCCGCGATCGCTAATTCTTTCTCCTCTTCCTCGGCGTCGTCGGCCAACGCGTGGTCTTTGCGTCGGACTTGTAAAAAGTCATCTTCGATATTGGCGTCGTCGTCGTCGTCGTCCGAGTCGCTCCCAGCCTTTAATTTGAATCGACCCCCGCCGGTACGCTTGAGAACACCCGCTGAGGTTTTCATGCGCTCGTCCGAGTCTGAATCTGATGAATTGTCTTCTTCCTCTGATTCAGACGACGAAGAGGAGGAAGCGTCATCTTCTTCACCTCCCGAAGAATCCATCTCCTCCTCCTCCTCCTCCTCATCGTCCGAGCGCTCAGAAGAAATTTCCGAGTCGTCGTCATTATCGTCGTCGTCTGAAAGTTCTCTACTTTTCTTAGCTTCTTTGTTACCATTTTTGTCATCGTTCGCTTTATTCTTCTCCTTCTTGGTGCTCGCCGCGTTCAAAAACTTTACCTTTGGCGCGTTCGGTAACCCGAAACTCTGCGACAGCGCCTCTACGTCAATCTCGGAAACGTCAAATACGTCTTTATTCTTCTGTAAAAACACCGAGCGCAGGTAACACACCAACGCTCTTTGCGATAAATACTTCAAATCGTTATCTTTTGACAACAACCCTTGGACGCTCGAACTTATACCTTTCACTCTCGATTTCGGGTTCATCTTGATAGATTTAATTGGGATTTTTGCTTGCTCCAACAATTCTGGAAACGTTGTCGCTTCTTTGCCTTCGTTCAACAAGATCAAAGCCTTACCACTCGCGGTGTACCTAGCCGTCCTTCCAACTCTGTGAATGTACGTCTGCACGTCTTCCGGGCAATCGCATTGGATGACCCAATCCACCGCCGGGAAATCCAACCCTCTCGACGCCACGTCTGTGGCAAATAAAACCGTCTCTCTCGCGTTGCAAAACTGATAAAACACGTGCTCGCGTCTCGTTTGTTTCATTCTTCCGTGAATGCACGCCAACGGGATCCCTGGTCGCATTCGTCGAAAAATTTCGTGGATAAACTTCACCTGTTTACACGAGGAGAAAAACACCAAAATTTTCTGCGTAGGGTGCGACTTCACAAACGCCCACAACGTTTCAATCTTCTTCTCCACTTTACAAGTCGTATACATCTGTTGCAACTTTGGCGGCGTCGCATTCACCGATTCTGCGTGCACGCTCAAAAATTCTGGATCTTTCAACGATAACCGCGCTAAATCGCTCACTTTTTTCGTCTGCGTCGCGCTAAACAACAACGTCTGCCTCGTTTTCGGCAAATTCGCCAACACCGCGTCTAAAGTCTCCTTAAAACCTAAGTCCAATATCCTATCCGCCTCGTCTAAAACCAACACTTGCAATCCTGTGCAATCAAACATCGGCGTCTCGTCCATGTGTTGCAACAATCTCCCGGGAGTACAACACAACAAATTCATCGCGTTGACCGCATTCCTTTCCTTCTCCAAATCCTTTCCGCCGATGAGTAAAGCTACGCTAAACGTATGATTTCCCCCAACCTTCACAATCTCCTGGAATATCTGCATCGCCAACTCTCTCGTCGGACTAATGAATATCGCTCCAACGCCATCGTCCTTCCCCCATTTCATCCTATACAATCTCTCTAAACTCGGCACGACGTACGAAAGCGTCTTCCCGCTCCCCGTCTTCGCCGCGCCCAACACGTCTCGCCCGCTCATCGCGTGTGGGATCGTCGCCCTCTGTATCGCCGTCATCTCTTTATACTTGTTCTCTCTCAATGCTTTTTGCGTTTCCGGGGAGAGTGGGAGATGTGTGAATTTCCTAACCCCGGTTAAGGAATGCGAGGTGTTTTTGTCCGAGGATTTTCGTGGTGGCACAGCCAAGGGGTTGGAACCGGATTCTGGTTTCGTTTCCTGTTGTTTTTTAGAGTTTGAGAGAGAGAGAGAACGAAAGTGAGTAAACAAAGAAGGAGCGTTTGGTGAAGTGTTTTTATTCTCGTCGTCGTCGTCGTCGTTGTTACAAACGCGAGCAGTAACGCGCGAATAACAAAAGAGAGATTTCCCCGTTTTTGGCGGCTCAAAAATGGTCCAAACGACAACGAAAACATTAAAGTTTTCTCACCTCAATGCACCTCTCCAACGCCCGTATCGTTTGGTCTTGCTGCGCTAACTTTCCGAGTTTAGGACGCTTTACTCCTTCGTTCTGATTATGCTTTGTCTTCTTCTTTTTTCGGTCGTTGTTTTGCGTCATGATGATGATTTTGCAGGGGAAAAAATGAGGAGAGCAAAGAGCAAAGGAGGAGAGAAAATGTCACTTTTGATGAATACAACGCTGGAATCTAATTACACGTCTCCTTCTTCCTCTTCTCCTTCTCCTTCTCCTTCCGTTGTTGCTGTTTCTGTTGTTGTTCTTTCTACTTCTTCTGTCGTTTGAAAAGAATCGGCAATTCTGTGCCCGTCGTACGGCAAATGAATACCGACGTCTTGCGGAACGCACGTTTCGTGCAACGCTCTTCGGTAGCGGTACCGAATTTTTAAGTGCTTCTTTTCCAGCGGGTCGACGTCGCAGAAACCCAAAAGAGAGGAGTACGAGACGCCGTCGTGGAGTTCGAGTTGCGAGCGTTCGACCATGTGGCGTAAGGCTACGGTGACGTCGATCCAAGAGTCGTCGTCTCGGAGGATGTCGCTGTGTTGTCGTCGTTCGCTAGATTTTGGTTTCGTTTTCTTCTTCTTCATCCTTTCGTCGTCTGAATCTTCGTTTTTTCGATCATCTTTTTCTTTTTCTTCGTCCGGAAAGGTCATCGATCTTTTCGTCACGTCGCACTCGACGTTTTCAAACGAGCCATACACGGCTTTTTCAATGTCCAATCCGCCTATTTCTCGCTCGAACACTCTCTTCTCTTCCGCCGATTTTGCGACGAGCTCGCGTTGCGCCAAGGCGTCTTTGCGGTTTTCCTCGATTTCAGACGCGTATCGCAAACGCATTTGTTTCTTTTCGAACCGTTTTTTACGTCTCAATAAAGGCAGAATGAACACGTTTCTTAAGACGCCAATGACGGCGTTTGGGATGGTTAGGCACAAAATCGCCGTTCGCCTCGTTAAATACGGCAATCCCGGGGCGAGTAAAATAGGAAACTCAAACTGTTGATTCCTTTGGCGATATTTGATTTTCAAGACGCACCCTTCGACGCCGACGCAGACGCCCCACCCGATGCTCGTTTCGCCGTCGTCGCTCAACGTGGCGTTCGTTCCATTTTCAATTTCAATACCCATCGTTCCAAACTTGAACGAGTATTTCTTAATTTTGTTCGTTTGTGTATGTTCCGCCAACGCGCTGTTCGGGTAATGCCGCCTCGCGTTTGCCGAAGACCCGTCGACGACTTTTCTCTGATACGATCCAGTCAAGCCGAAATTCTGTACACCCGCGCTCAAATCCAACTTCCACGCGCCATTTTCACCGGCTTTACCTCTGCACCCGGTCGTGATACCCGGTATCGGCCCTACGTTCCAATCGATGTTACCAACCGCGTGATGCGTCAACTGTCGCTTCAAACCGACGGACAAACCTACGCCAGTGCCAACGTCCTCTGCTTCCTCCCCCGCGGACGACCCCCCGACGCCGACAAAGTCGTATCTGCACGTCATCGTCCCGGTCGTCCTATTCGTCAACTTCTGCTCCAAAGTCATCACCATCCCACCGTTCCTTTGCGAGGGCATTTGCATGTGCCAATCCGCGCTCGTCCACAACCCCAACTGTTTCCTCGCGCCGACTAACAACACTCCTGCGCCTCTCCCATCCGCGTTCGCCATCGCTTGCGCTTGACAATACACGTCCAAACTCTCCGACACAGTCGCACTCATCGACGTGCTCACGCTCCCTTGCAAAAAATCCAACCCCAAATCTTCCACGTGGAAATCCCCCAACGCTTTCTCCACCGCTCTCAGCGCTTGTCTCTGCTTCTCTTCGCCTTCTTTTCCTTCCACCGCGCTCGCGCCTCCATCGCCCAACACTCGTTTCAATCGTTCCCGCACCGACTTCCCGCCTCTCGCTAACCTTCTCGACGCTCGTAACCGTTCGTCTAACGCGTGTGCAAAAGAGAATTTAAACTCGTACCCGCTCGATTGTTGATACTTACTTTCCGCGCGTTCTCTCGCTTTTTGCCGTTCGAAATACTCAAATTCCTTTCGCATTTCCTCTACCGTTTTCCGTTTCGAGTGTATCATGATTTCCTTGCTCTGCGTCGAATCGTCCACCCCCGTGTGGCCGTAAATGTCGTACACTTTCCGTTTCTCGTCGTCTTGTAAGATTTGGTACGCTTCGTGGATTAAAGAGAAGGATTTCTTCGCCGCTTCGTTCGAAGTGGTAAACGCTTTATCCGGGTGGACTTTTTGCGCTAAGAGTTTGTATTTCCGTTTGACATCTTCGGTGGTGCAATCGCGCGGGAGATTGAGGATTGCGTAGTAGTCTTTTTTTTGAGAACTTCCGGGAAAAGCATCGTTTTCGTCCATGATTACGAGTTGCCTTTTCTGTGGTGCTTCTTCTCTCTTCTTCTCTCTCTCAAAGCGGATGTATGTTTACTACTCTCTCTCGTGTAAATTTATGCCGTTTTTCCCCTTCATTTTTCCCCGAAATGTTTCAAAACAGCGACGCAAGAGCACAAAGACCGGCGAAGGCTTTCTTTCGCCGAAACCACCTGAAAGAACTCCGTTTTTTACGATATATATATTACGTGTATTTATTACATACAGAGCGCCCGTATTTATTTCTCGCCGCGTACGTGAACGTCATCATCATCATCATCGTCGTCATCCCGAATGTACGGAAAAAAGATATAAATATCAACACGTATGAATCATCTGAAACGTTTCGACGAGTTGATCGCACTGCGACCGATTTTAATCGCCTCGGTGACTTTTCTCGTCGGGGTAGCGCTCACGGCGATCGCGTTTTTAGTGACCGGGATAAATGTGAGCACGGAAGGTATGTTTATTATATATACGAGAGCGTTTGTTTCTTTTAGTACTCCCCTATTTATGCTGACCTTTTTTACTCTTTTTCTCCTCTTTCACAGGATGGAACGTGCGAGGGACTTTAATCTCGAACAGATACATACAGTTTGAAACGTTCGTGGAATCGGGGAGTTGCGACGACGGCGCGTGTTACGTGAACCCGTACAGACTCAACGCGAACGCTGCGTCTGCTCCAAAAACCGGCTCCTCTCGGCTTCTTCGCAGGACCGTTTTAGAGTTTCCGCCGCATCCTCGGTGCGAGGATTTATCGTATCACGGAGATGTTATGTACCCGAATTTAGATGTAGTGTTCATGGCGAACGACGAAGGGGTGGATTTATTTACCGCGCAGGCATTTCGGAAGATGTGCGAAGTAGAGGAGAACATCATGGGACAAACGAATTGGAACAACTATTGCAGAGGAGGAGCGACGCCGAACCAAGTGGAAAACTGTCATTTAAGCGATTCGTCGTTGGAAAATCAAGCGCCTTTGTATTACACGAAAACGATGGTAGACGACAGCGGGACGCAAATGTACGCGAGGGGATGTTATAACGCGAATTCGTACCCTCAAATGGTGAAACATGTTTTGTCGTTGAGTTCGTGCGAAGAGATTGAAACGAATACCGTATCGGGGACAGTCATCGCGAATTTAAAAACGGCGGTTTTGGCGTGCGTGGACGTTTTAGCGACGGATAGTAACGGTGTTTGCGCGACATTGACGTCGACAGATTTGGGAATACCTGGTGCGGAAGATGCTGTGGACGCGGTGACGTTTGAGCCGCGCGAGTATTACATCAGCGCGTTTCTAAACGGGAAGTTTTCCAGCGATTTCCCAAATTTAGTCACCACGAGGAGCTTTTTACCCATGGATTGGTCGAGAAGTTCGATGAAAAACTCGATGAAATACTTGGTCAATTTAGGCGAGAATAAGAACGTTTTGGAAGTCTCCAACGATTTGTTCTACACAATTTACGGGTCTCAAAACGATTTATACGACTACGTCACAGACATTGAGTTGTATAGAGATATGCTGTTAGCTTCGGGAGCGGTTATTATCATCTTGGTAATGATCATTTGCCACACCGGCTCGTTATTTCTAACGTTAGCCGCGGTGTCGCAAATCGTGTTGAGCTTCCCGGTGGCGACGTTCTTCCTAAACACAGTTTTGAGGATCAAATTCTTCCCGTTTCTGAATTTCATCGGTTTGTTTGTCATCTGCGGCATCGGTGCAGACGATTGTTTCGTCTTTCTCTCGAAATGGGATCAAGCGAAAGCGCGACTACCGCCAAAATCGCCGGCGAAGGATGTCAGCAAAATGTGTTACTGGGACGCCACGTATTCCATGTTTCTCACTTCGACGACCACTGCCTGTGCATTTTTCAGTACCGCTGGGTCGTTGATTCCTCCGGTGCGCGTGTTTGCAATTTTTATGGGTTGCATGGTGGTTTTCGATTATATTTTTGACGTGACCATATTCGCCGCTGCGGTGGCATGGCAACACGACAAGAAGATTGAGTTGAAAAAAAGGCGATACGAGGAGGGCAGTAAATGGGCCGGGTGGATGCTTTCGATATTTTTTGAAATGCCTAAAATAATTAGACGACCGCAGTGCATGAAACCAGATTTAGACGACGATACGAAAGATGATGATGAGGAACGACAAGAACAAAAATCACCAAACGAGAATGGTGGTATCAGAGGTAACAAGAGCAGATTAATTAGTGAGAACGTCTCTAGAGAGCTCGTATTCCCGGTCGTGTACAAACTCAGATACGTGCTCGTCATTGCCGCCATCGCGTTAGGATGCGCCTCTTCCTACGGCGGGTCCAAATTATCGTTACCGACGGACTCCTCGGTCGAGTTACTCCCAGATGAACACGTTTTGACGAAATACTCGCGGATTATGCGTTCAGGATTCAAATCCGCCACCGAATCGCAAATAGAAGTGGACGTCGTTTTCGGTTTGCAAGCGAAAGACGACGGCGATTACAACGATCCATCCTCGCTGCCGAATTTTGCCATCGATGCGACTTTTGACATGTCCGCGCAAGAGGCGCAAACATGGTTGTACAACTTTTGTCAAAAAGGCAAGGCGATTGCGTACGGGAACGAGTCGAGGTGTTGGATGGATACGTTTGTGTCGTGGTTAGAAGATATGGACGCGGCTTGGGCGTCCGATAACGACGATTCCCGATATCGCAACACGGGAGGGGGAACTGATCAATGTATCAATGATTCATCGTGCGATTTTAATTCCCAATATGCTTCTGGGGTATGGGCCTGGAAAGACAATTGCGCGCAGAGAAAAACACTGCCGATACCGCAGGAAAATTTCATAGGATGCATTTATGGATGGACCATGGACTGGAGTTCGAGCTACAACGGGGGCACGTATTATTTGAAAAACAACAAGAAAATGATCGATTCGTTGTACAACGAGCGATACGACAGTTCCGGCACAACACTTCTGGAATCCTACGATTCTGTGAAAATGCTTCTCACAGTCGTTTCGTTTTCGCTCGATATTGGATGGAACGAAGAAACGTCGTTATTAAAAAAACGTTGGCAAACGTGGGAATCGTTCATTTACGAGGAACTCAAAACGGCCCCGGCTGGAGTTAAAAACGGATGGCAAACCGACCGAGGCGCCTGGCGATGGTTCGATACCGTCGAAAATATGAACGACAATTTTCGCGAAGCGACGTTGATGTGTCTAGGTATCGCCCTCGGCATTGCATTGATCTCCACCGCGAACATTGTTGTCACTATACTCACCATCTTCTCCATCGGCACCATCCTCGCCTCGACCATTTCCGTCGTCGTTTCCTTTGGCTGGACGCTCGGATTCCTCGAAGGGATTTGCCTCTGCATCCTCATCGGTTTATCCGTCGATTTTGTCATCCACATGGGCCACGCCTATTGCGCCGCCGCCGAACGAGGCGTCCACACCCGAGTCGACCGTACGCGAGAAGCTTTCGCTAGCATGGCTTTCCCCATAGCCTCCGCCGCGTTCACCACCTTCGCCTCCGCCTGCGTCCTCTTCTTCTGCACCATCACTTTCTTCCAAAAATTCGGTACCATCGTCATGATATCCATGATTTGCGCGTTGTGTGTCTCGTTGGCGTTTTACGTCGCCTTATTGTCGGTGTTAGGCCCGGAAGGGAGCTTCGGGAACATCCGAGACTTTAAGAACATGTGTTCGTGCAAACCGACAAAGTCGTCTGGGCCAAACTCCTCCTCGCGACGAGACAAACAAGAGCAAGAACAAGAACAAGAAGAACAAGAGAGATAATGATTGTATTTATTAGAAACCACCCGCTGTTAAACGATATACGACCGCGTCCGCCCCGCACCCCGCCCCGCTCCTAAAAATCCCCTACTTTGATGAAAGTACTCCAAACTCCACACAAACTTACTTTACTGTTTGAAAATAGAAACAGAGAGACTAATGTCGAGCAATAAAACTGCTTCGAAGAACACGTCCTTTACCGGAGGAGGAAAAGGAGGAGGAGGAAAGCCTTCGACGATCGAAACCAAACTCGAAGAAGATTCAGGTGTTATTCATAAAAGTATTCCTCCAATCATCCACAAAAACATCATCGTTCTAGACAACGGCGGCGATACGATTAAAATCGGATTCGCGGGCCAACTTTCCCCGACCGCCTTGGTCCCGAACTGCGCGTGTCGCCCGCAAGGCACGAAAGCGACGATTATAGGTGTAGACTCGAAAGAAATTCCAGACATTAACGGTCTCATCGTTCGACGACCGATCGATAGAGGGTATTTGACCAATTCGCAGTTGCAGAAAGATATTTGGGCGCATTGCATACACGAGGTGCTGAAAGTTTCGGAGACAGAGGTGAAAAAATGTTGGCTCATTATGACGGAACCACCGATGAATTTTAGCACGTCGAGACAGGAAATGGATAGGATAGTTCTGGAGGAGTTTGGATTTGAAGGCGTGGTGTTCGTGTCCGGAGCGTTGTGCGCGATGAAGGCGCATTTGTGGCAGACGAAAGACGAGGATTTGGAGAACGGGGATGACGATGAGGAAAAGAACGACGGTGAGAAGAACGACAACAACGCGATGATGGAGATAGACGATGACATAGATAAAGAGTACGTGGACTTTAACAAAGCGCCTCCGAGAGTACGCGCTTCGAAAAAGCAAAGAATCAAATGGGCTCGAGAAGCTATGACTGGATGCGTCCTCGACGTCGGGTTCTCCTTCGCGCACGCGTCGCCGGTTTTCGACGGGCGAGTCGCCGACCATCACGTGAAACGATTGAATTTAGGCGGACGCGCGTTGACGAATTATCTCAAAGAGTTAATCTCGTATCGACAATGGAACGTAATGGATGAATTCGCGTTAATCGAGGACGTCAAATTGAAATCGGTGTATTGTCAAGAAAACGGCGACATTTACGAAGCGTTGAAAGAGGCGAAAAAGAAGATTCGCGAAAACAAAATCGCTATTAAGTACGTCCTCCCAGACGGCGTGAACACGCTCAGAGGTTTCCTCGCCGATTCTGTCTTGGCGAACGACGGCGACGACGCCTCGTCTTCCGAATCCGAAATCAACGAAGACGA